>Ga0247792_1000268_pt1 | contig 11736 bp, 9 predicted proteins | sample UWRJS106311C6_FD_179920 | JGI IMG/M metagenome (GOLD analysis project Ga0247792, IMG submission 179920) | Soil microbial communities from Arlington Agricultural Research Station in Wisconsin, United States - UWRJ-S106-311C-6 | ecosystem: Environmental > Terrestrial > Soil > Agricultural land... | reverse complement strand
ATCCGGCTCCATCATCAGACGCCTCATGATGACGCCCCTCGATCGAGCCGGACGTAATGTGACTACTATCCTATAGGAATAAAGTCAAGCTCGCGCATGCAAAATCGTGTTGTGAGACCGTGGTCCTTTCGCGGGAATGAGCTGACTGTGTAATTTGCGTCATGCCCTCGCCCCCTCGCCTGCGCCGCTCATTCTTCGACCGCTCTGTGCACGAGGTGGCGCCCGAGCTCATCGGCGCGACGCTGCTGTTCAACGGGACGGGCGGCACGATCGTGGAGGTCGAGGCCTATCACCACACCGACCCGGCGGCGCACTCTTATGTCGGACGCACCGAGCGCAACGCTGTGATGTTCGGCCCGCCGGGCTACGTTTATGTCTACCGCTCCTACGGCATCCACTGGTGCCTCAACTTCGTCTGCGAAGAAGACGGCAGCGCCAGCGCCGTGCTGATCCGCGCGCTCGCGCCGACGCACGGCCTCTCGGCGATGCGGCGCCGGCGCAGATTGCGCGACGAGCGCGCACTGTGCTCGGGGCCGGGCAAATTATGCGAGGCGCTCGGCATCACGCGAAAGCAGAACGGGTTAGCGCTCGACCGCGCGCCGTTCGAATTGCGCGCGCGTACTGCAACACCGGAAATCGCGACCGGCGTGCGGATCGGGATCACCAAGGCCGCGGAGAAACCGTGGCGCTATGGCCTGAACGGCTCGCCGTTTTTGAGCAAGCCGTTCAGGTCCTGACGCCATATCAGGCAGACGCCTCGGCACAGCCTCTCGGCGGTCATTGCCGGGCATAGCCGTCCGAAGGACGGCGTGCTTTCGCACGCCTATGCGGGGCGCGGCGGGAGCTCAGCGTACTCCGCTCATTCCCGCGTAAGCGGGAATCCAGGGTCGCAAGTTCTGAATGTGCTGCCCTGGACCCCCGCTTTCGCGGGGGTGAGCGGAAGTGGTGCGCGGGGATGAGCGGAATTGGTTTTGCGGTGTCAGTCCACCCTAAACTCCGCGTCGAAGCCGAGATCGTGCTTGGCCTTCTCGCTCGAGATCACGCCGTCGTCTTCGGCGATGTTGTAGATGCCGTGCTTGCCTTTGCTCACGGCAAGCAGCGCCGCCTGCGCCGCGGCATCGACATGCAATGCGGGTTTCGCCCGTTTTTCGTTCGGATACCAGGTGCCCGGACCGTAAAGGTAGCCATAGCGCAGCACGATGCCCTCCGGCAGTTCGAGCGTCGCCTGCTCGAGCGCGATAACGCCGTCGACCGTGCGCTTGCGGGCGCCGGTTGCCGCGACATCGAGCGCATCAGTCTCGACGCGCGTGCCGTCGCCCGGCGCATAGACGAAGGCAATGCTCTGCGTGATCATGCGCCGCACGCCGGCTGCTTTTGCCGCATTTGCCAGGTTGCGCGTGCCTTCGATGCGCAGGCGCGCGTTGCGCTCAAGACCTTCATCGTAGCGCGGCGTCCCGGGCGCGAAGGGCAAATCCGTGAGCTGGTGCATCAGCACCTGCGGTGCGGCCGCCTTAACCGCTCGAGCGAGCGCTTGCGCATCGAACACATCGACCACCACCGGCTCGGCGCCAAGCGTCGCGATTGCGGCGGCCTTGTCCTTCGAGCGCGTGGTGCCGGCGACCGTGTGCCCAGCCGCACGCAGCAACGGCGTCAATCGGCGGCCGATGGCGCCGCCCGCTCCGGCGAGAAAGATTTTCATGCAACCATGCTTACCCGCTCATTCCCGCGAAAGCGGGAATCCAGCACCTTTGGCCCTGGGTCCCCGCTTTCGCGGGGACGAGCGGCAGACCCCTCAATTTCGCGGACGGCCGTCACTAGCCTGCGTCTTTCAACCGCTCCAGCGCCTCGGCGATTTTGGTCTTGCGGCCGAGCGCTTCTTCGCGCTTTTCCTGTTCCTCTTCGACGACTTCTTCCGGTGCGCGCGCGACAAAATTGGCATTGCCGAGCTTGGCGTCGACGCGCGCGATGTCGGCGTCCGCCTTCTGCATTTCCTTGGCGAGCCGCGCGCGCTCGGCAGCAAGGTCGATGACGCCCTTGAGCGGCAGCGCCGCCACTTCCCCCCGCACCACAAGCTGCACCGAGCCCTTCGGTGCGGCGGCCGCGGACGAAATGTCGGACACGCGCGCAAGGCGCTTGATGAATTCGGCCCAGCGCTCGGCGCGCACCTTGCTCTCGGCGGAAGCGCCGGCGAGCACAAGCGGGATCGCCGCCGTGATGTTCATCTCGGCGCGGACCGAGCGGATCGCGGTGACGAGATCGATCACCCAGCCGATTTCGGCTTCGGCCTTGTCGTCGGCGAGGCCCGACAACGCTGGCCATTTGTCCAGAGCCAGCAGCGCATCATGCTTGCCGGTCACTGCCCACAATTCCTCGGTGACAAAGGGCATGAACGGGTGCAGCAGCTTGAGGATTTCGTCGCGCGCCCAGGCCACCATCGCCTGCGTCTCGCTCTTGCCCGGGCCGTCCGGTCCCGTCAGCAGCGGCTTCGCGAGCTCCAGGTACCAGTCGCAATAGATGTTCCAGACGAAGCGGTACACCTCAGCGGCCGCATCGTTGAAGCGATAGGCCTCGATCGCCTTCGTCACCTCGGTTGCGGCCTTCGCGGTCTCGTGTGCGATCCAGCGATTGAGTGTTTCCTTCGCCGATTTCGGATCGAATGTCGAGACGGTGGCGCAGCCATTCATCTCGGCAAAGCGCGCAGCGTTCCACAGCTTGGTTGCGAAATTCCGATAGCCTTCAACGCGTTGCGTCGAGAGCTTGATGTCGCGTCCCATCGCCGCCATTGCGGCGAGCGTGAAGCGCAGGGCATCGGCGCCGTATTCGTCGATCAGCGCCAGCGGATCGATGACGTTGCCCTTCGACTTCGACATCTTGGCGCCGGAGGCATCGCGCACCAGCGCGTGGATGTAGACCTCGTGGAACGGGATCTCCTTCATGAAATGGAGACCCATCATCATCATGCGCGCGACCCAGAAGAAGATGATGTCGAAGCCGGTCACCAGCGCCGACGTCGGATAGTAACGTGTGAGCTCTTTGGTTTTGTCGGGCCAGCCGAGCGTCGAAAACGGCCAGAGCGCGGAGGAGAACCAGGTGTCGAGCACGTCCTCGTCGCGCGTGAGCGCCGTCTTCTTCCCATAGTGCTTGTCGGCCTCCGCCTGCGCTTCGGCCTCGGTCAGCGCGACGAACACCTTGCCGTCCGGCCCGTACCACGCCGGAATCTGGTGGCCCCACCACAGCTGGCGCGAGATGCACCAGGGCTGGATGTTCTCCATCCAGTCGAAATAGGTCTTCTCCCAGTTCTTCGGGATGAACTTGGTCTTGCCGTTGCGCACGGCCGCGATCGCCGGCTTCGCAAGCTCCTTGGCATTGACGTACCACTGGTCGGTCAGGAACGGCTCGATCACCACGTTCGAGCGGTCGCCATGCGGCACCACGTGTGCGTTCGGCTCGATCTTCTCGACGAGCCCCATCTCTTCCAGACGCGTGACAATCGCCTTGCGCGCGGCAAAGCGATCCCGCGTGTGCAGTTTCAGCGTCTCGTCGAGTTCGGTTGACGACGGCACGTCGCGCAGGAAATCGACATTGTCTTTCAGGTCGAGCTTTGCCTCGACGGTGAAGATGTTGATCCGCGGCAGATCGTGCCGCTTGCCCACGTCGAAATCGCCGAAGTCGTGCGCGGGCGTGATCTTGACCGCACCCGAGCCCTTCTCCGGATCGGAAATCTCGTCGCCAACAATCGGGATCCTGCGCCCGACCAATGGCAAAATGGCGTTCGTGCCGATCAGGTGCTTGTAACGCTCGTCCTCCGGGTTCACCGCCACGGCGGTGTCGCCCAGCATCGTCTCCGGCCGCGTGGTGGCGACCACGATGAAGGTCGACGGGTCTTGCGGATCGAAGGTTTTGCCTTCGATCGGATAGCGCAGGTACCAGAGGTGCCCCTTGGTCTCGACCTGGATCACCTCGAGGTCAGAGATGGCGGTGAGCAGCTTCGGGTCCCAGTTGACCAGCCGCTTGTCCTTGTAGATCAGCCCGGCGCGATGAAGTTCTACAAAAACTTTAAGAACGGCGCGCGACAGGCCCTCGTCCATTGTGAAGCGCTCGCGCGACCAGTCGCACGAGGCGCCGAGCCGCTTCAGCTGGTTGACGATGGTGCCGCCCGATTCTGCCTTCCACTCCCAGACACGCGCGAGGAACTTCTCGCGGCCCATCTCGCGGCGGCCCGGCTGCTGGCGTTCCATGAGCTGGCGCTCGACCACCATCTGGGTCGCGATACCGGCGTGATCGGTGCCCGGCTGCCAGAGCACGTCCCTGCCGCGCATGCGCTCGAACCGGCACAGGATGTCCTGCAGCGTGTTGTTGAGCGCATGGCCCATATGCAGCGAGCCGGTGACGTTCGGCGGCGGGATCACGATAGAGTAAGGCGCAGCAGCAGCGCGCTCGGGCCGGCCGGCGCGGAAGGCGCCCGCCTCTTCCCAAGTCCGGTAAATTCGGCCCTCGACCTCGGAGGGCTGGTAGGTTTTGTCGATTGGCATCGTGTGGTCAGAACCTTGCCGCGGACTCCACTTCACCTCTCCCACAGGGAGAGGTCGGATCGCGAAAGCGATCCGGGTGAGGGGTTATAGCCTATAGAGGGTTCGCGACCCCCTCACCCCAACCCTCTCCCCTGTGGGGAGAGGGAGCACACCGTGCCTGTGGCATTTGCTTCAATCCAAATAAATCGCGCGGTAGAAAGCCCGCCGGACCCGCCGGAGTCAACTTTGACCACCTCATCAACCGCTTCAGGCGGCAGCGCCACCTCCGCTATCACGCTCCTGGCGGTCGCCTCGTTCGCCAGCCAGTCGATGGTGCGGGTCTCCGATTCGCTGTTGCCGCAGATCTCGACCGACATGGGCGTGAGCGTCGGCGCAGCCTCGATCGTGGTCACGGCCTATGCGTTCGCGCACGGCTCGGTGCAGCTTGTCATCGGCCCGGTCGGCGACCGTTTCGGCAAATATGCCTGCATCATCGCGGCCTGCGCCGCCGCCTCGGTGCTGGTGCTGCTCTGCGGGCTTGCGACCTCGTTGCCGATGCTGGTCGCGGCGCGGCTCGCCTGCGGGCTCGCGGCTGGTTGGATCATCCCGCTCGCTTTCGCCTTCCTCGGCGACGTCATTCCCTACGAGCGGCGGCAGCAGGTGCTCGGCACCTTTCTGTCGGGCCAGATCCTCGGCCAGCTGTTTGGCCAGGCCGCCGGCGGCGTGCTCGGCGATTTGTTCGGCTGGCGGCGCGTGTTCTTTTTTCTCGCCGCGCTTTTTGCGTTCGCCACCGTCGCGCTGGTGATCGAATTCCTGCGCAATCCGATCACGCGCGCCGGGCACGCCACCGCCACCCGCTCGCGTGGATTCATTGTCGACAATCTCGCCGTGCTCCGCTCGCCCTGGGCGCGCGCCGTGATCGCCATGGGCTTCATCGAAAGCCTCTTCATGTTCGGCGGCTTTGCCTATGTCGGCGCCGATCTGCATCTGCGCTTCGGTGTCAACTTTGCGGTGGTCGGCCTCTTCGTCGGCGCATTTGCCATTGGTGGGTTGATCTACAGCCTGTCGGTGCGGCGGCTGGTCGAGCGGCTTGGCCAGATCGGGCTCGTCACCGGCGGCGGCGTGATGCTTGCGCTTGCCTACGCGACCATCGCTTTCGCCCCGCACGCTTACTTCGCGCCCTTCGCCATCACCGGCATCGGGCTGGGCTACTACATGCTGCACAACACGCTGCAGACCAACGCGACGCAGATGACGCCGGAAGCGCGCGGCACTGCGGTCGGCATTTTCTCCTCCGCGCTTTATCTCGGGCAGACCTTGGGCGTCGCGATCAACGCGCCGGTCTTCGACCGCTTCAGCGCGGTGCCTGTTTTCGTGATGTCCGGCGCGGGCTTGCTCGCGCTCGGCCTGTGGCTGGCGCGAAAGCTGCGGCAGCGGCGGGCGGCGGGGCTTTGAAGCTTGTCGACTGACCTCTCATCTGTCATTGCCGGGCCTGACCCGGCAATCCATGAGGCCACGCAACAAGCGACGAAGTTGTAGGGCTCTTCCGAGCTGAAATTCATCATGGATGCGCGGGTCAAGCCCGCGCATGACACCCAATTAGAGCTCCTCGTTAAGGCCTTCCGCGCGAGACGCGCTCGATCTCGGCGCGCACGATACGCTCGACCATTCCCGGCAGATTGTCGTCGAGCCACGACTTGAGCATCGGCCGCAGCATCTCGCGCACCAGATCCTCGAGCGTGCGCGCGTTCTGTCCGATCACCGTATGGGCGAGCGTGTTGAACGCGCTGTCGACAGCCTTCACCGTCTCGCCCGAGATCAATCCACGATCGGGCACCGGGGATGGCGGCTCAGGTCTGTTCGCAAACACCACATCAGGATTGGCGTCGATGGTGCGGAAGCTCGGCGCCGGGCCGGGCGGCGGCGTGGGCGATGTCATCGACTCGGTCAGGTCGAGCACATCGGGCGCGGCAGGCTGTGATGCCGCACTTTTCGGCGGCGCCTTCGGCGGTCCATCGAGCTCGGCGAGCATGGCGTCGATCTCATCCTGGCTGTTGGCGGCCGCGGCGGGCAACGTTGCAGACTTCGGCGCCGGCGGAGCAGCCGGTTTAGCGGGCGGCGCAGGCGGTGTTGCCGGCGCAGCCGCGGCCGGTTGCTTGGCCGGCGGCGCGGTTTCCGGCGCCATCGCCGTTCCTTTGGCAGGCTTGGCGTCGTCGTCGGCAATGATCCGTCGGATGGAGGCAAGGATTTCCTCCATCGATGGCTCTTGGGCCTTCGCAGTCTGCGTCATCCCCTAAAAATCCCGACACACTCCCCGCGTTCCGCGCGGCGAAAAGCACAGCCGTCAGCCGCGCGAATCGCTGCCGCATACTGTTTATACGCCAGAGTGACGCCGGTTTGGCAGATGGAACAGCGCGCCGATGCAATGAACTGTGGACACGAAAGTGCCCGGCCGGTGCGGCCAAGGTGCGGCTTTGAGTCGCCTCTAGCGACCGTCCGGCGTGCGCACGCCGGCCCAGCTGTCGCGCACCTGATGATAGTGCACGCCGGCATCGTAGGTCGGAACGTGCAGTCCGATGATCTGGGGCGACAGGCGTCCGACCGAGGCAAGCAAGGTGTAGGAAGCGACCACCCGGTCACGCTGGGCGCTGACCAGCGCCACGCGTGCGTTGACCAGTTCCTGCTGCGCGTTGAGGACGTCGAGCGTGGTGCGCTGGCCGACACGCGCCTCTTCGCGCACGCCGTTGAGCGCAATTTCCGACGCCTGCACTTGCGCCTGCGTCGCCTCGATATTGGCCTTCGCTGCCTCGAGCTGGCCCCATGACTGGACGATGTTTTGCCGCACGGCGTCGCGGGCAGTGTCGAGATCAAGCCGCCGCTGCCCGAGCGTTTCCTTGTTCTGCCGGATCAGCGCATATTCCGAGCCGCCCTGGTAGATCGGCACGCTCAATTGGCCGAGCACGAGCGCGTTGAAGCTCTTGAGCCCGAGCAGGCTGCTCTCGTTGTTCTGCTGCACGCTGCCCTGCAACGACAAGGTCGGATAAAGCGCGCCTTCCGCAACCTTCACCGCCTGCAACGCGACGTCGACATTATACTGCGCGGTCGAGACAGCCGGATGGGTCGCCGTGCCGAGACCGACCGACGACGTCAAAGTGCTCGGCGAGAAGCGATCGACCGGAGAACCCGGCGCGAGCTTTCCGGGCTCGACGCCAATCACCTGGCGATAGGTTGCCACCGACGCCTTGTAGGTCGCCTCCGCGCTCAGCACCTGCGAGCGTCCGGAGGCGAGGCGCGATTCCGATTGTGCGACGTCCGTGCGCGTGACTTCACCGACATTGAACCGGTCGCGCGTTTGCCGCAGTTGTTCCTGCAGCACTTCGACGTTGCGCCGCTGCAGGTCGAGGATGGCGGTGTCGCGCAGAAGATTCATGTAGGCCGCCACCGCATTGAGCAGCACCGTCTGCTCGGTCACGCGCAAGGTTTCGCGTGCCGACTGCACCTGGCTCTCGGCCTGGCGCGTGCGGTTGGCCGTCTGGAATCCGTTGTAGAGAGTCTGGGTCGCGGTGACGCCGCCGCCATACGGCGACATCTGGCCGGACAGATGGGTGTAGGGCGACGGGTTGGTGGCCGATGGCTGGAACGGCCCGGTCGTCGATCGTGTCGTCGTGTCCCAATATTGCGATCCGACCGAACCAGTCGCCGTGACTCTCGGCCGGTAACCGGCCAAGGCCTGCGGCACGCCTTCATCGGTCGCGCGCACGGACGCCCGTTGCGCGTTCAGCGTCGGATTGTTTTGATAGGCCTGCACCAGGGCGCCTTCGAGCGTGTCGGCCCGCACCGGCGCCAAAAACAGCGCACACGCGGTGCAAGCGGCTGCTCCGGCCGCCAACCCGCGCCCCCAGCCTCTGGCTCCCCACCCCGCCATCAAACCCCGTCCAAGCACAGTCCATTGGCGCGACCGGTACCCTGCCAGATTCGCGCCGCCGCATCGAACGCGGAACAATATGCGCCCTGATGCACCGTTAAAACCCCCCAAGCCGCTGCGTGCACAAAAAGGGGGATACTGGCGTATTTACGCAACTATCGGAACAAACCCGCAATCAGAAGGCGAAAACCGGCGTTTCTGCAAAGCCCGGCAGTACCGCGGCGGTGGCGTCGAAGATCGGCCGCCCCCCCAATTCGTCGCCGCTCCTGCAATAGAGCATGGCTTTGGCAGCGGGCCCCCCGCCAAGGACGCAGACGAGCCGCCCACCCTCCTTGAGCTGGCTGAGGAATGTCTCCGGCGGGATCTCGGTTGCTCCTTCGAGCACGACCGCGTCATAGGGCGAGCCCTGCGGCCAGCCGCCCGTCAGGGCTCCGCTGACCACACTCACGTTCTGCTGCCCGGAGAGCGCCGTGCGCGCAGCCTGGGCAAGGTCGGCGTCCTGCTCCAGCGCCACAACCTGGCCGGCGATATGCGCAAGCACGGCAGCGCCGTAACCGGTCGCACAGCCGACATCGAGAACGCGGTCGCCCGGCGCAATGTCTGCGGCGTGAATGAGCTTGGCCAGCACCATCGGCTTGAGCAGCCGCCGCGATCCGCTTTTGCCGACCGGCAAATCGAGATCGAGATACGCAAGACCGGCCGACGACGCCGGAACGAAGCGCTCCCGCGGGATCTCGATCATGGCGTCAAGGATGCGCAGATCGGTCACATCGGCGGTGCGGACCTGCCCGTCCACCATGTGCCGGCGAGCGGTTGCGAAATCGGTCATCGCGTTTCTCGATCTGAAGAAGGCCGTCGGGAAGAGCGGTTCTTGTGCGGCAATAAGCCGGAAAACGCAAGTTTCGCCATGCGATTGTCATGTGATTGTCGGGGGGCTTTGGCTCCTATATAGGCATGGCCAACCCGACGCCTTGATTTCACAAGTTTGGCCACGTGGCGGAGTGGTGACGCAGCGGACTGCAAATCCGCGTACCCCGGTTCAATTCCGGGCGTGGCCTCCAACCTTCGCGCCTTCGGCGCTTCGGTTGGCAAGCCACCCTTGAGCGCGAAGATTGCCCCCGAAGCCTGGCGAAGGCGGGCGCGAGACCTTCCCTTTCCAAAGCAGGCTGGCTTTGTTATAGCGCCGCTACCGTTCCCCGGTAGCTCAGTGGTAGAGCAACCGGCTGTTAACCGGTTGGTCGCTGGTTCGAATCCGGCCCGGGGAGCCACCTTCTCGCACACCCGAGACGTGTACGTGCGCGAACTCGTGTTGCGCTTATCGGCGCGGGCGATCGCGCCGCAATGGAGTTTCGTGGCGCGAGCGATTTTTATTTGCGCTTGCGCAGCCAGTCGTCAACGCTGAGACGTCCAGCCCCACAAACAAACAAGAAGAAGAAGCCACCCAGCATGGCCATGTTCTTATAGAAGCTGGAGTCCTGCGAGCGGCGCGCGGCCGCGTCGGTAAATTCCCAATACCGGTGGGAGCTGAACGTCGCGACCAGCATGAAGATAACGAAACCAAAAATGAGATAGCGCGTGGCGAAGCCGAAGATCAGTGCGATGCCGCCGAAGAACTCGAACGGAACGGCTATATAGGCAAGGAAGGGCGACAGCCCGCGCAGCGGAAACGAGTTGGCAACGGCTTCAATATTGAAGAGCTTGCCATAGCCGCTGCGCACGAAAATCCAGGCCAGCAGAATGCGTCCTATCAAGAGCCAGATATCGGCGCTGCCCGCGGCCAGGCCGTCGGCATGTGACAATGCGGAATGCAAACTTTTTCCACTGCGTGCCGTCATGGCGCCTTGCCTGTTCTGTTATGGGTTAGGTCCAGTTCATCGGCACGGGTTCCGAACGGCCATGTAGCGCCGTACCGCCGACAAGCATGAAATCGCGCCGCCTCATTGCCGCCCCGGCTTCAAGACCAGGGATCGTAGCAACTTCGCTATGCGCTCAGGAAGAGATCAGCCGGGCAGACAGTAAGACAAAATTCTATCCGCCCACCGGCATCAGCAAGGGCGACTGGTACATGCGCTGCGGCTGCGGCGTCTCGCTGGTCCGCAATGGCGGGTAAACGCGGTGCAGGTCGGCAGGGTCGATCTGTATTTCGCCGTTGGCGCCCTGAATGGCCGGAATCTTCCCGGTCTGGATCGCGCGCAGGATGGCGGTTTTGTTGCGGCCGACGGCCGCGGCGGCTGTTGCAAGGCTGTACATGGCGTCCCGGCTACCCGTTCCCAATGGCCGACAGAGTGTGGCTGCGTTCGTTAATAAAAGGTGTCCGGCGCGGTTCATTGCGGGGCCGAAAGGGCGGCAACAAATCCCGGAATCCTTGACGACAAGGAAGCGCAGGCGGTGTGGCAACCTGGGGCACCGTGAGGCAGTAAGCACGGCAATTCTGCGTGAGCCGCGGATGGCGCCGCCTATTCGATCACCTCGTCGGCGCGGGCAATAAGTGACGGCGACACCGTGAGGCCGAGTGACTTCGCGGCCTTGAGGTTGATCACCAAGTCGAACTTGGTTGGCAATTGCACCGGCAAAGCGGCGGGCTTGGCGCCTTTGAGAATCTTCCCGGCATAGACTCCCGCCGCGCGATACGCATCCGCTTCGCTCGCGCCGTAGCTCATCACGCCTCCCGCGACGATAAATTCGCGCGATGCATAAATGGCCGGTATCTTGTAGCGGTTCGCCAAAGCGACGATCTGATCGTTCAGCTCGGTGAATAATGGATCGGCGGCGACGAGGAGCGCATCGACTTTTAACTGGGACAAAGTCGTGAAGACACGATCAAGATCCCGTTCGCTGCGTATGTTTTGAATGGAAATTTTTTGTCCAAGTGCCTCGGCGGCGGTTTCCACGCCTGCCAGCTGCCGATCCGTATCGGGATAATCTTCATTTGCCAGCACGCCGATCAAAGTGCTCTTTGATACCAGCTCGCGCAAAAGCCCCAGCCGCTTTGCCTCCAGAGCCGGTGAAATCAGGCTCAGTCCCGTTGCATTGCCGCCCGGATTGTTGAGGCTCTCGACAAGCCCAATAATGACCGGGTCGCCGTCGATAACAAAGACGATGGGAATTTTGCTCGTCGCGGCCTTGGCGGCGAGCGCCGAGGGCTCACCGCCCGTGGTAACAATCACGACCGCCTGATGGTTCACCAGATCCCGCGCCAAAGCCGGTAGACGACCATGCCTGCCGTGAGCCCAGCGGTATTCGATCCTGATGTTTTGATTTTCAACGAAGCCCGACTCTTTCAGACCCGCGCGCAGTGCG
>Ga0247792_1000262_pt1 | contig 11801 bp, 11 predicted proteins | sample UWRJS106311C6_FD_179920 | JGI IMG/M metagenome (GOLD analysis project Ga0247792, IMG submission 179920) | Soil microbial communities from Arlington Agricultural Research Station in Wisconsin, United States - UWRJ-S106-311C-6 | ecosystem: Environmental > Terrestrial > Soil > Agricultural land... | reverse complement strand
GTCGGCGGCATCGTCTGGGGCAGTCTTTCCGATCGTATCGGCGCTCGTAAGGTCGGATACCTTGGGGCCTTTGCTATTTCGTTTGGACTGATTGCCTTGCGCTGGCAGAGCGATCTGTGGGTGCTTTATCTCCTTTACTTTCTGATCGGTGCAGTTGGCTTTGCCCCGTTGTTTGCTCCGATGGTCGCCATCGCTGGCCTTTGGTTCAACCGACGCAAGGGGTTCGCAATTGGTATCGTGACCGCCGGTGGGGCGATCGGGCAGGGCGTCGTGCCCTATATCACTCGCCTTTTGATCACCGAAGTCGGCTGGCGTGACGCGGCACTCTACGTCGGTGTGGGTTACCTTCTGATCCTGTTGCCGCTGTTGTTTTTGCTGAAGCCTCCGCCAGCCGCCGGACATTCGCCGGAAGGAGCCAATCGGTCGGACGGCAATCAGTGGGGCGTACCACACAAAATCAGTATTGCCTGGCTTTCGGTGGCTGGATTCTTTTGCTGCGTCTGCATGGCTGTCCCGCTGGTGCACCTGATACCGCTGGGTATCGATCTCGGATGCAGTCCGCAGACCGCAGCCGGCCTTCTGTTGTCGCTGATGATTGCCGGCGTTTTTGGCCGCCTGTTCTTTGGCTGGCTGGCTGATCGCACCGGAGGTCTGCCCGCTTATTTCCTCGCGTCATTGGCACAGACGTCGGTGGTGTTCTGGTTCACGCAAACCAAGGACATCATGGTTCTTTTCCAGCTGTCGGTTCTTTTCGGATTTGGCTTTGCCGGCGTGATGACCTGCCTGCTGATCTGCGCCCGTGAAGCGGCGCCGTTGCGGATCAGCGGTAGCGCCATAGCCATCGTGTCGACGATGGCGTGGATCGGCATGGGGTTCGGCAGTTATCAGGCCGGGTACTTCTATGACCTCACGGCGGCTTACCTGCTGCCCTACGGCAACGCCGCGCTCGCCGGACTTGCAAACCTGGCGGTCGTCGGCTTGTTGTTCTGGTATCTTAGGCATCGTGCTGGCCTAGACCAACTTGAGGCCTTTGAAACTGGTGTGGCCGTCGCGTCCCACAATAATATGGTCGTGCACCGCAATACCTAATGGCTTTGCGACCTCGACGATTGTGCGCGTCATTTCAATGTCAGCATGTGACGGAGTCGGATCGCCCGACGGGTGATTGTGCACGAGGATCAACGCCGTGGCCGACAATTCCAGCGCGCGCTTGACGACTTCGCGCGGATAGACGGGCGTGTGATCGATCGTGCCGGTCTGCTGCAACTCGTCGACGATCAGCTGATTGCGCTTGTCGAGGAACAGGACGCGAAACTGCTCCTTCTCGGCGAAGGCCATGGTGGTGCGGCAATAATCGATTACGCTCGACCATGATGACAGGACGGGGCGCTTGCGCACCTGTCCGCGCGTCAGACGCATCGCCGAGGCGTGAACGATTTTCAGTTCGGTGATCGCGACCGCGCCCATGCCAGCGACTTCTGCAAGTCTTGTTGTCGGCGCCGATATCACCTCCGGGAAAGAACCGAACGTTGCGATCAGATCTTTAGCAATCGGTTTGACGTCGCGCCGGGGCAGGGCACGAAACAGCACGAGTTCGAGCAGTTCATAGTCACTGAGCGCTTCCGCGCCGGCTTCCCGAAAGCGCTCCCGCAGCCGCTTGCGATGGCCGTGGAAATGTGGCGCTCGCGGCGCGATACGCGTGACCGGGTTTTCCGCCATGGAACGAACCTAGCGTGAAAACGCGTCGTCGTTGTATCAGCGGAAAGGACGAGCCCGGAGATTTTGACCTCGGGAAATAGCAGTCTTCAGCGCTTGTAAGGCGGCTTGTGCAGCCCGGCCGGCGAGAAGGTAAAGACCTCGACGCCGTCCTTCGTGACGCCGATGGTGTGCTCGAACTGCGCGGAAAGCGACCGATCGCGGGTCACGGCAGTCCATCCGTCGGACAGCACCTTCACATGTGGGCGGCCGAGATTGATCATCGGTTCAACCGTGAAGAACATTCCGGGCTTGAGGACGATGCCCTCGCCGGGACGCCCGACGTGAACAATATTCGGCTCATCGTGGAACAGCTGCCCGAGGCCATGGCCGCAGAAATCGCGGACCACGCTCATATGCTGCGCTTCCACATAGGACTGGATCGCATGGCCAATGTCGCCGCTGGTCGCGCCGGGCCTGATCGCGGCGATGCCGCGCATCATCGCCTCGTGCGTGACCTCGATCAGCCGCTCCGCGCGGCGCGGAATTTCGCCGATGGTGAACATACGGCTGGAATCGCCGTGCCAGCCGTCGAGGATGAGCGTCACGTCGATATTGACGATGTCGCCGTCCTTGAGCGGCTTGTCACCGGGAATGCCGTGGCAGACCACGTGATTGAGCGAGGTGCAGGTCGACTTCTTGTAGCCACGGTACATGAGCGTCGCGGGCAGAGCGCCGTGGTCCATCGCATATTCGAAGACCAGCCTGTCGATTTTCTCGGTCGGTACACCCGACCCGACATGCTCGGTCAACATATCGAGGCAGCGCGCGACCAGCTGCCCGGCCTTGCGCATGGCTTCGAATGCGGCGGGGCCGTGGATTTTGATCTGGCCGGTCTTGCGGATTGGGGCGACGGCGGCGTCGACGTAGGTCATGATCTACAATGTAAGGTTTGCCGCGTCCTGTGCAAGCGCGCGTTCGTTAACGCATCAGTTGGCAATCTTTCCGCCCAGTTCGTCCTCGATATGGGCGCGAACAATATCGTCGAACGCAGCTTCGGCCTTGAACCCGAGGTCGCGCGCACGCTTGGCATCTGTTCGCTCAGCCCATCCGGAGACGATTCGCTGCACCAGCTCGTCGGGCGCCCGGCGGATGCGCGCGGCCACCTTGTCGCCTGCAACACGGCGAAGCGCATCGATCTGCTCGCCGACCGTGCAGGATACGCCCGGCATCGCAAGATTGACACGCGGACCGACCTGCTCGCGCGTGAGCCCTGCGGCGTGGATGAGAAATCCGACCGCGGCGCGCGGGCTCGCGTGCGTGTGGCGGACGCTCTCGGAAACGGGCAGAAGTGCTTCCTGCCCGGCCAGGGGCTCCCGGATGATTCCGGAGAAGAAACCCGACGCTGCCTTGTTCGGCTTGCCGGGCCGCACGCAAATCGTCGGCAGCCTGATGCCGATACCGTCGAGGAAACCGCGCCGGGTGTAGTCGGCTAGCAGCAGTTCGCAAATGGCCTTTTGGGTCCCGTAGGACGTGAGCGGTGTCAGGTGAAAGTCGTCGGGGATCGAATGAGGAAATGGCGCCCCGAAAACAGCAATCGACGAGGTGAAGATGACTTTCGGCGCATAAGCAGCCGCGCGTATTGCCTCGAACAGCGCCCGCGTGCCGTCGAGATTGACGCGGTAGCCTTTCTCAAAATCGGTCTCCGCTTCGCCTGAGACAACACCGGCGAGATGAAAGACTACGTCAGGCTTGCCGGCGACGGCCTTGGCGGCGCCGCCCGGCGCTGAGAGGTCGCTGGTGGCGGCTTCGACGGCGCCTGAAAAGCCCTGTGGCCTTTCCGGCGGAACGACGTCGATCAGCGTCAGCCGGTCGATCGTCTTGCCGTTCAATGCGCCGTCCTTGACCAGTCTTGCGGTCAACTTGCGGCCGATCATGCCGGCAGCGCCGGTCATCAGTACATGCATCACGCCCTCACTTGCTTGCGGTCCGCCGGTTCGTAGCGATCGATTCGGCGCAGATCGGGGAATAGCATCATCCATGTGCCCGCGACCAGCAGCGAACCCAGTCCGCCGATGACGACCGACGGCACGGCGCCCAGCCACGCAGCAACAAGACCGGATTCAAATTCACCAAGCGTATTCGATGATCCAACGAACAGGTAATTGATGGCGCTCACCCGGCCACGTTTTTCATCCGGCGTTTCGATCTGGACCAGCGAGAAACGAATGACGATGCTCACGGCATCGGACGCACCGAGCACCGCCAGGGCGGCAAGCGAAATCGGAAACGAAGTCGACAAACCGAACATAATTGTCGTGATGCCGTAAAGGCCGACTACGGCGAACATCTTGCGGCCGATATGTCGCTCGACGGGATAGCGCGCCAGGACAATCGATGTGATCAACGCGCCGACCGCCGGCGCCGAGCGCAGCAGGCCGAGCCCGATCGGTCCGACCGCCAGGATATCCCTGGCATAGATCGGCAGCAGGGCGGTAGCTCCGCCGAGAATGACAACAAAAAGATCAAGCGTTATCACGCCGAGCAGCCGCCGCCGGGTACGGATGTAATGAAAGCCCGCAAGCACCGAAGCGAATGTCGGCGGATCGCGCGTCGGTGCCGGTCCGCGAGACTGCACCAAAGTGATCAGTGTTATCGAGCAAGCGAAAAATATCACGCATATTATACCGATCAGCACAGGGCTAAGCGCGTACACGAGGCCGCCGAGCGCCGGGCCGCAAATCACAGCGGTCTGGTTGGCGGAGGTCCAGGCCGCAACCGCGCGCGAGATGAGGGCCGACGGCACCAGCGTAGGCGCAAGCGCGTGTGCGGTCGGCATCTCGAACGCGCGTGCACATCCGATGATGAAGACTGCGGCAAACAACAGATCGCGGCTCAACGCGCCGGCAAGCAGTGCCGCCGTGATCATGATTGCGGCCAGCGCGTAGACACAATGTGCCGCGCGCACAATCAGCCGCCGGTCATAGCGGTCTGCGGCGTGGCCGATCAACAGCGTGAGAATCACCGCCGGCACGAACTGGATGAGCCCCACAAGACCAAGGTCCAAAGCGCTGTTGGTGATTTCGTAGACCTGCCAGCCGATCGTAAGGGCCAGCATCTGGTAGCCCATCGTCGAGGCGAGCCGGGCCAGCCAGAACAGCACGAACGGGCGCTGCCGCGTCAAACCTCCCGCCGATGCGGCTTGATCGCTCATTCCACTATGCCGTTAAGCGCGCTCAGGCTGACTTTTTGCCTGCCATCGGCTGTGAAATTGTCCGGCGACAGCCAACGCTCGAAATTGAGCTTGCGCTGCGGCCACTCGCTGTCGAGCATCGAATAGTAGGCTGTGTCGCGGTTGCGGCCTTTTGCGATTTTGTGCTGGCGCAGCACGCCCTCGAAGATGAAACCATAGCGCAATGCGGCACGCCGCGAGGCCGCGTTGTGCGAATTGCACTTCCATTCGTAACGCCGGTAACCCAGCGTTTCGAACGCATACCGCGCGAGCAGATATTGCGCCTCGGTGCCAAGCGGCGTGTGCTGCAACGCCGGTGAATAGACAATGTGCCCAACCTCGATGACGCGCATGTCGGGCTGAATGTCCATGAGGGTCGCGATACCGAGCGTACGATTCGATGGGTCGACAATCGCGTAGGCATAGGGATCGTCCAAGGCAGCGCGCCGGGCGAGCCAGGTTGCGAATTCTGAAGGACTATCGAACGGCCCGTACTGCGACATGTAGGTCCAGATCGCTTCGTGACCTTTGACGGCATCCCACATCGTCGCGGCATGGTTCGGGGCGAGCTTTTCAACGCGGCCGTAGCGGCCCGCAAGGGTCATCGGGCCGGGGCGTGGTGCCGGCCGGTCATCGACTGGGGCACCGATCGGCTGCCCGGTCGCTGGATGACTTTGCGGGTCGCTCACGACTTGGGTCGGCGCTGCAGGTCGTCGTGGAAAAACTTGTTCAGTTCGGCATTTGTCACGACGTCCGCGAAGCTGTCGAACTTACCGTCGCGCGCGATTTGCCGGGCCGACTGGATGAAAGCGTGCATGGCGACCCGCGCCATCGTACCGCCGACGCTGATGCGGCGCACGCCGAGCGCGGCGAGATCATTGACGGTATGGCCGAACGCACCGTGATTGAGAAAATTGATCGGCTTCGGGCCGACGGCTTTAGTCGTAGCCGCGATCTGTTCTCGCGTTTTGATGCCTGGCGAATAGAGGCAATCGGCTCCGGCGTCGGCGAAGGCTTTCAGGCGGCGGATCGTCTCGTCGAGGTCGGGGCGGTTATGGATAAAACCTTCCGTGCGCGCAGTGAACACGACGTCGCCTCCCGCCTTGTCGATTGCGTCGCGTGTCGCTCTTACGCGCTTGACCGCCAGGTCGAAGTCGTAAAGCGGGTTGCTTTCATCGCCGGTGAAATCTTCGATCGATAGTCCGGCAACGCCGGTGTCGATGCATAGCCGGACGTTGGCCGCGACTTCGTCCGGGTCGTCGGCATAGCCGCCCTCGAAGTCGGCGTTCAGCGGAATGTCCGTTGCTTGCGCGATGTCGCGATAGTGCGCGAGCATCATGTCGCGGGTGACGTCGCCATCTGCATAACCGATCGAGTGCGCATAGCCCGAGCTCGTGGTCGCCAGTGCCTTGAAGCCGAGCCCTTGCATGTAACGCGCGCTGCCGACGTTCCAGGGATTGGGAATGACGAAGCAGCCGCTTTGGTGCAGTGCGCGGAATGCGCGGCGTTTGTCGGCGATACTCATGATTTTGTCCTGCAGGGTGGGGATTGCACAATGCCTCCAACATGCCCGCGATTGCAACATGGGGTCCTCCATTCGCCATCACAGGGAAAGGCAAGAAAAACGACGCTAAACACCCAAGTAGGCCCGATATTCCGACACCGACTTGTGATCGCCTTGACGTGCCATTTACTTTGCGCTCTCACCGCAATTCGTTAAGCGAGAGGCATCCTGATTTCGTACGGAGGCCGCCATGTCGACGCTTTCCTTCAAGATTCTTGTTGTCACCTTTGCAGCGGCTTTTGCCACGTCGGTGTATGCCGAGAATGCTGAAAAGGTGCGTAAACCCAAGAAAGTTGCCACGGCGTCCAAAACTGTGCGGGCCGATCCCTATCATCGGGGAACGAATTTGGTGCCGGCCGGCCCGTTATATTTCGGCGACGTCTATCTCGGAGACGACCCCGATCCCAACATCCGCTTCCAGCTCTTGCGCGACATCAGCGGCCGCCTGGGTGGCGACCCCTGAAAACACGTCGGGGCGAAGACCCTGATGGCGTTTGATTTTTGCCGCCTGATCGGCTGAACTGCCCCCTTCATTGAGGAGCCGGCGCGGGTACGTCGCGAACGGCACCCGCGCGGAGGGATTGCAGACATGCTTCGTACCATCGCGGCTTTCGACCGCATCGGCGAGGAAAACGCCTTCGCCGTGCTTGCCCGCGCCAACGCGCTGGCGGCGCAGGGCCGCAACATCATCAATCTCGGCATCGGCCAGCCCGATTTCCGCACGCCCGATTTTATCGTCGAGGCCGCGGTGAAGGCGCTGCGCGACGGCCATCATGGCTACACGCCCGCCAACGGCATCCCGCCGCTGCGGGAGGCAGTTGCTGCCGATCTTGCCAAGCGCTTCAAGGTCGAGGTGTCGCCCGACAGCGTGATGATCATGCCCGGCGGCAAGCCGACCATGTTCATGTCGATCCTGATGTTCGGCGAGCCGGGCGTGGAGATCATGTATCCCGATCCCGGATTTCCGATCTACCGGTCGATGATCGAGTTCACCGGAGCGAAACCGATTCCGGTGCCGATCCGCGAAGAGAATGGCTTTGCGTTTTCCGCGGAAGAGACATTGAAGCTGATCACGCCACGAACACGGCTGCTGATTGTGAACTCACCGGCCAATCCGACAGGCGGCGTCACGCCAAAAACCGAGGTCGACAAGCTCATCGCCGGCCTCGAGAAGTGGCCGGACGTTGCGATCATGTCGGACGAGATTTACGACCACATGGTCTATGACGGCGAGACCCATGTCTGCTTGCTGTCCTATCCGTCGATACGCGACCGGTTGATCCTTCTCAACGGTTGGTCGAAGACCTATGCAATGACCGGGTGGCGCCTTGGTTACGCAGTCTGGCCCGGAAAACTCTACGACTATGCGCGCAAGCTTGCGGTCAACCTGCATTCATGCGTCAACGCGTCGGCGCAATATGCGGGTCTCGCGGCGCTGAAAGGCTCGCAGGATGAAGTGACCAAGATGGTCGCGGAGTTCGACAAGCGCCGGAAAGTGGTGGTCGACGGACTCAACAAATTGCCCGGCGTATCATGCGCGACCCCGAAGGGCGCGTTCTATGCGTTCCCGAATATCAAGCGTACCGGCTGGAAAGCGAAGGCGTTGGCCTCCGCGCTGCTGGAAGATGCGGGCGTTGCCATTATCGGCGGGCCCGATTTCGGCATTCTGGGCGAAGGCTATATTCGCGTGAGCTATGCGAACTCGACTGAGAACATTCTGAAGGCGCTCGATCGTATGCGCGAGTTTCTGGCAAATCGCAAAGCTGCGTAAGTTTACCGGGTAGCTGCTATCGCGCTCTTGAACCGCGCTGCGCTCTCGGCCGGCCAATAATCGGCTGGCTGGTAGAACTCGCTGACAGCAGGGACGCCGTCCGGAATGACCACCCAGGGCTGCTTGGTGGACGTGTAGATGTGAATGTCAGGCGGAGCACAAGAGGGGTCGTCGAGTGTCCCGGCCCGTATGAAATGAATGCTTGGGCCGGCTTGCGGGTAGTTGCTCCACACGGTCACGCCGCAGTCGGCGCAGCGCCAGAATATCTGGCCCTTGCCGCTGGCACTTGGGAGAGTGGTCTGCGTCAGTCTGCCTTTCAGAAGCTCGACTTGCGACGCCTCGATAAAGGCATTGACAGCAAAAGCCGACCCACTTTCACGCTGGCACCACGAGCAGTGGCAGCAATGCACAAATAACGGTCTGGCCTTCAGGCGGTAACGGACCGCGCCACACGTGCAGCCGCCTTCCATAACGTCACTCTGCCCGTCTGTCATTGCAAAGCCCTTGATGTCGACGTAGGCGCGAATATGCACCTCCGCGCCAGGATAGTCAGCTTTCGCCCTGTCGAAATAATGCGGTCAGCGCCGTCTCGCGCACATGCCTCGACTTGACGTAACATCGGCGCGACACTGAGCAATAAGAACACTCAAGCGAGGAAATGCCGATGCTCGACCGTATGGCGACCGACCGGGGTCTGTCCGAGGAACAACGAATGATGCGGCAAAGCTGCCGTGACTTCGTCGACGATGTCGTTCTCCCTTTCATCAAGCAGAACTGGCAACGCGAATGGTCGATGGTCCCCGAAGACCGCTTGCCACTCCGCATCCTGGAAGAAGCGGAGAAAATCGGCATCCGTACTCTGGGTGTGCCCGAGGAATTTGGTGGCGTCGAGCTGGAGAAAGGAACCGAGGTCAAGACTTTCGCGCTCGTCGCTGAAGAGCTCGCGCGCGGCGATTCAGGTCTCGCCGACAAGATGGTGCAGAACTGGAAGGTCTCTGTCTTGCTGCGGCAGTTTGCGCCGCGTCACCTGCAGGAAAAGTGGTTCAAGCGGCTGGTTGCCGAGCCGCAGTTCCTGATGGCGCATTGTTTGACCGAACCGCGCGGCGCGTCCGACCGCTGGCTGCCGTATAACGTGCCGGAAGCGGCAATGCAGACCAAAGCCGTCAAGACCAACGGCGGCTGGGTCATCAACGGCCGCAAGCAATTCATCTCGAACGGCTACGACGCAAGCCTGTATGTCGTCTATGCCAACACCAACCCGAAAGTCGGCATGCTGCAGGGCACGTCGTCGTTCCTGGTGCCGCGCGAAACGAAGGGATTTACCGTCGCCCGCTGCAACGAGACGCTGGGCTGCCGCTTCATGAACAACGGCGAGATGGTGTTCGAGGATATGTTCGTGCCGGACGATCACCTGCTGGTGCAGGACAGCGCGATGGGCTCCGCCGGTGTCTATTTCCGTCCGGGCAAGATCATTCAGGCTGCGAAAAACCTCGGCGTCGGCGTGCGCGCATTCGAGGCGACGGCTGAATATGTCCAGAACTATGTCCAGGGCGGACGCATCCTGATCAAGCATCAGGCCGTGGCGTTACGCCTCGCAGACATGGCAACGCGCATAGAAGCTGTGCGCGCATTGCTCGATCGTGCCTCGCAGGCGGTCGACGAGAACGCGCCGGATGCCGAGATACTCGTCAACATGGCCAAGATGTTCGCGTCCGAAGAGGTCATGAAGGTCGCCCAGCATGCTGTCGAGCTTCACGGCGGCAATGGCGTCATGCTCGATTTCGGCATCGAGAAGGTGCTGCGCGATGCCGTCATCTTCATGCACATGGACGCCACGGTGGACATTTCCAAGTTCAAGATCATCAAGAACATGTTCCCGGAGACGGCAGGGAAATACGCCGGGCCGGAAAATTAGCGCCATGGTTTGTGGCTTCAGCGCCGCAGGGCGAAGTGGAAGCCCACCAGCACGATCAACATGCCGACGAATTGCGCGAGGCTTGGCACCACCCCGAGCGCGACATATCCGATGATCACCCCGAATATCGGCACCAAAGCCGGGAAAGTTGCCGCGCGCCCGCCGCCGAGTGCGATCACGGCATGCGCGAACAGATAAATAGGAAGCGACCCCGCTATTCCGCCCTGAACGACTGCTTGCAGAAGATTTTCGAAAAGGCTCTGCTTCGCCAGGCCGCTTATGCCGTAGATGAGAAGATAAATCGGTGCCAGAACGGTGACCGATACGGCGCCGACGGCCATGACCGCGCGCGTGCCTGCGACGTTCCAATGTCGCAACAGGGTGCCGAATGTCGCCCAGAACAATCCCGCGGTGGCGAACAAAAGATCGCCGCCGACGCCGGCGTTGCCGATCGTCGTGAGCGATTCCGCGCCGAACATCAGCAGGCCGGCAATGATGATTGCACCGCCGATGATGCGTTGAAGCGTCGCCTTTTCGTGGAGAATGAGCGAAGCAAGCACCAGGCCCGACAGCGCAGCGCAGGCGGGTTGAATTGTGGTGCCATGTCCGAGCGGCACCAGAATAAAGCCGGTGTAGGCGAGCAAGGATTGCGGCGGTCCCGACAGGATGGTCATCACTGACGCGCGGCTCCAGCCGATGCCGCCAAGGTCGCGCAATCCCTCGCGCACAATCAGCGGCAGCACCAGCAGGCCGGACCAAAAGAAGCGGTGAAACGCAAGGTCGGCGGGCGAGAATCCGATCTGGATACCGTGTTTTGCGACGACGAAGCCTGCGGCCCACGCCAGGGCCGCGAGCGTGCCGCACACGATGCCGATGATCATCGTCGGCCTATGCACTTTGTCGGACGCGGCCATGGACTCCGGAGTTCAAAGGCAAGCGGGGTGACTTCGGTACGGCTGATACTCTAGGATCGGCAACGAAGTCCATTTGCCAATCGAAAACACTCACTTCATCTGGATGGAAAGCTCATGGCGAAGTCGCGTAAAGTCATCATTACCTGCGCTGTTACCGGTTCAATTCATACTCCGTCGATGTCGCCCCACCTTCCGGTGACGGCTCAGGAAATCGCGGATGCCGCCATTGGAGCCGCCGAGGCCGGCGCGGCGATTGTGCACCTGCACGCGCGCAACCCGCAGGATGGTCGTCCTGATCAGACGCCGGAGGCGTTTGCGCCGTTCCTCAAGGTGATCAAGCAGCGCTCGGGTGTCGTGGTGAACATCACGACGGGCGGGGCACCGACGATGACCGCGGAAGAACGCGTCCGTCCAGCTGCGACCTTCAAGCCCGAGGTCGCCTCGCTCAACATGGGCACGATGAATTTCGGCCTTTATCCGATGATCCCCCGGTTCAAAGGCAAGTTCAAACATGACTGGGAGGAGCCGTATCTCGAACGTTCGCGCGGCGGCATGTTCAAGAACACCTTTGCGGACATCGAATACATTTTGACCACGTGCGCCGGAAACGGCACCCGGTTCGAGATCGAGTGCTATGACATTGGGCATCTGTACACGCTGCGCCATTTTCTCGACCGCGGCCTGGTGAAGCCGCCGCTGTTCGTTCAGTC
>Ga0247792_1000260_pt1 | contig 11881 bp, 8 predicted proteins | sample UWRJS106311C6_FD_179920 | JGI IMG/M metagenome (GOLD analysis project Ga0247792, IMG submission 179920) | Soil microbial communities from Arlington Agricultural Research Station in Wisconsin, United States - UWRJ-S106-311C-6 | ecosystem: Environmental > Terrestrial > Soil > Agricultural land... | reverse complement strand
CGCGATGCGGGTCTCTTGACTTTATTCCTATAGGATAGTAGTCACATTACGTCCGGCTCGATCGAGGGGCGTCATCATGAGGCGTCTGATGATGGAGCCGGATGCGGCGCCCGCGGGCGGGAGACGAACGCTCCTCCCACGCACTCGGGCGGCGCCGGGGCTCCGCCTGGTGGCCAATATGAGCCGCCCGCCAGGAGCTGGCTGACGGTGCAGCCGTTGAGGCTTGCCCGCAGTTTCTTGCCGGAGAGGCCGTCAGATAATGACGGCAATCCCGGTGGGGACGCGAAGGCAACCTCGGATCGGGAAACCCCCGATCGAGACGGCGGCCCGGAAAGCGCGGCCCGGCGCAGGCATTCCGTTTACGACTGAGGGCGAAGCGGAAGAAGACGGCCGCAAATGAGCCCGGACATTTCAAAGATGTTCGGGTGGCGCGCCGGGAGGCGCTTCCGCATTTCCGCAAGGAGATGCGGATCTTGAACCGACGACGGCAGCGCCCCCTGGCGCGCCATCCCCTCGTATCCGGAGGGGAGAAGGAAGACAGGCCTGCCCGGGGCCTCGATAAAGAATACGGGCGATGGCGCTTGGGCTTGGCGGGTTGTCTTCGTAGCCCTGTTGAACCAGCGGCAGGCGCGTACCGGCAACACCTGTAACTCTCTTGCAACAGTTTTAGAACATTTAAGCCATACCCTCCGATGGCACCAAAGGCGCCGCGATTCGGCCATACCATTCAACGACATCGGGGCCCGCTAAGGCCGGGTAAGCCTTGCATTGAAGCGGGCGGGGGCCGTCCGGCGTTGTTTTCGGGCGGGTGTGGTACAGGACTATGGACGCGAAGACCAATCTGAAATTGAGGCTGCCAAGCCGGCACGCCACCGAGGGGCCCGACCGGGCGCCCCATCGGGCCTTCTACTACGCGATGGGCCTGACCCCCGAGCAGATCCATCAGCCGTTCGTAGGAGTGGCGACCTGCTGGAACGAGGCGGCGCCCTGCAACATCGCGCTGATGCGTCAGGCGCAGGTCGTGAAGAGGGGCGTTGCCGCCGGCGGCGCGACGCCGCGCGAGTTCTGCACCATCACCGTCACCGACGGTATTGCGATGGGTCATGCCGGCATGAAGGCGTCGCTGCCTTCGCGCGAGGTGATCGCCGACAGCGTCGAGCTCACCGTGCGCGGCCATGCCTATGACGCGCTGATCGGCATTGCGGGCTGCGACAAGTCACAGCCCGGCATGATGATGGCGATGTGCCGTCTCAACGTGCCGGCGATCTACATCTACGGCGGCTCGATCTTGCCCGGCACCTTCAAGGGCAAGCCGGTCACCATCCAGGACGTCTACGAAGCGGTCGGCAAACATTCCGTCGGGCAGATGTCCGATGAAGATCTCGACATTCTCGAACAGAATGCCTGTCCGTCGGCGGGCGCATGCGGCGCGCAATTTACCGCCAACACGATGGCGACGGTATCGGAGGCCATCGGTCTCGCGCTGCCGTACTCGGCCGGCGCGCCGGCGCCGTACGAGATCCGCGACAAGTTCTGCATGCTCGCCGGCGAAATGATTATGGATTTGATTCAAAAAAACATTCGCCCGCGCGACATCGTCACGCGCAAGGCGCTGGAGAACGCCGCGGCGGTCGTTGCGGCGACCGGCGGCTCGACCAATGCGGCGCTGCATTTACCGGCGATCGCGAACGAGTGCGGTATCGAGTTCACGCTGTTCGACGTCGCCGAAATCTTCAAAAAGACACCTTATGTCGCAGATTTGAAGCCGGGTGGCCGTTATGTCGCCAAGGATATGTTCGAGGCTGGCGGCGTGCCCCTTCTGATGAAAACACTTCTCGATCACGGATACCTGCACGGCGACTGCCTCACGGTAACCGGACGCACGATTGCCGAAAATCTGAAAAACGTAAAATGGAATCCGGATCAGGACGTCGTGCGTCCTGCCGACAAGCCTCTGCTGCCGACCGGCGGCGTGGTCGGGCTTAAAGGAAATCTCGCACCCGAAGGCGCGATCGTGAAGATCGCCGGCATGAAGACGCTGAAGTTCAGCGGGCCGGCGCGCTGCTTCGACGGCGAGGAGGCCTGCTTCGATGCGGTGAAGCATCGCAAGTACAAAGAGGGCGACGTTCTCGTCATCCGCTACGAGGGACCGCGCGGCGGCCCCGGCATGCGCGAGATGCTCTCGACGACGGCCGCGCTCTACGGCCAGGGTGCCGGTGAAAAAGTCGCGCTCATCACCGACGGGCGCTTCTCCGGCGCGACGCGCGGCTTCTGCGTCGGCCATGTCGGACCGGAAGCGGCGATCGGCGGCCCGATCGGGCTCATCCGCGACGGCGACATCATCGAAATCGATGCCGTGAAGGGAACGCTCGACGTGAAGCTTTCCGCCGACGAGCTTGCGAAACGCAAGAGCCAGTGGAAGGCGCGCGAAAGCGAATACGGCTCGGGTTATCTGTGGAAATACGCGCAGCAGGTCGGGCCCGCCGTCAACGGCGCAGTCACCCATCCCGGCGGCGCGGGCGAGAAAGAGTGCTATGCGGACATTTGATTGCCTCTTGCGCGTTGCGCTCGTCGGCGCCGGCCTGATGGCCGCGATGCCGGCATTTGCGCTCGACGGCAGCAAGACCGACGGCAGCATCGGCCCGCCGCCGATGACCCCGGTCGAGGCGTTCCGCTCGGGCGCGCACTGGCTCAAAGCCGGCGACACGGTGAAAGCCGTCAACTCGCTCGAATACGCCGCCGAGAAAGGTCACGCGCTCGCGCAGTGGAAGCTCGGCCGCATGTATGCGGAAGGCGACGGCGTTGCGCAGAACGATCTCAAGGCCTTCGAATATTTCCGCAGCATCGCCAACAGCCACGCCGACGACAATCCCGACACGCCGCAGGCGCGTTTCGTCGCGAACGCCTTCGTCGCGCTCGGCCACTACTATCTCGAGGGAATTCCGAAGGCAGAGATCAAGCGCGACCCGCAGCGCGCGCGCGAGATGTTCGCTTATGCGGCGTCCTATTTCCGCGATCCCGATGCGCAATATTATCTGGCGCGGCTCTATCTCAGCGGCACCGGCGCGCCGCACGATCCGCGCACGGCCGCGCGCTGGTTTGGCCTCTCGGCGCAGAAGGGCCAGTGCGAGGCGCAGGCCATGCTCGGCGCCATGCTGTTCGAGGGCGACCACGTGCCGCGGCAGGCCGCGCGCGGCCTGATGTGGCTGGCGCTCGCGAAAGACAGCGCGCGCGCAGATCAGGCCTGGATTGCCAAGCTTTACGACAGCGCCATGAAGCAGGCGAGCGAGGACGAACGAGCGCTCGCGGCGGTCTATCTGCGGCGCTGGCTCGAGACGCGAAGAGAGTAGGACCACGTCGTCCCGGCCGAGCGCTCTTGCGCGAGAGCCGGGACCCATACTCCGCAGTCAACCGATAGCGCACGGCGTATGGGTCCCCGCCTTCGCGGGGACGACCGAAACTGGTTTAGCGCCCCTCAATATCCAGATCGACAAAAACGGGCACGTGATCGGAGGGCTTGTCCCAGCCGCGCACGTGCCGGTCGACGCCGGCGCCGGCCAGCCTGTCGGCGGCCTGCGGCGAGAGCAGAACGTGATCGATGCGGATGCCGTTGTCCTTTTCCCAGGCGCCGGCCTGATAGTCCCAGAACGTGTAGAGGTCGGACGCATCACTGACGGCACGCAATGCATCAGTGAGACCGAGATTGATCAGCGCACGGTATTTCTCGCGTGTCTGCGGCAGGAACAGCGCGTCATTCGTCCAGGCCTCGGGACGGCGCGCATCGGCTGCGGTCGGGATGACGTTGTAGTCGCCGGCGAGCAGCATCGGCTCTTCCAGTTTAAGTCGTTCACGTGAGAAATTAATAAGCCGGTTCATCCAGCCGAGTTTGTAGGTGTATTTGTCGGTGGCGGGCGGGTTGCCATTGGGCAGATAGAGACTGACGACGCGCAGCACGCCGGTCTTGGTGGAGACGATCGCTTCCAGGAAGCGCGCCTGCACGTCGGCGTCATCGCCGATCAGTCCGGGCGCGACCTCATCGAACGGCAGCTTCGACAAAAGCGCTACGCCGTTGAACGTCTTCTGCCCATGCACGGCTACGTTGTAACCGAGCGCCTCGAACGGCTCGCGCGGGAAGGCGTCGTCAGTGCATTTGATCTCCTGCAGGCAGACAATGTCGGGCGCCCGCTCCTTGAGCCAGGCCTGCAGATTGTCCATGCGCTGACGGATGGAATTGACGTTCCAGGTGGCGATTCTCATCGATTTTCGGTGTTCGGAAGGGGCGAATAATGCCGTATTCATCGTGTTTATCAGGCAGCGCAGGGATATGCACGGTTTAACGTTTATATGCTAGGAAAGCCGCCAACGCGGCCTCCTGAGTTGGTAGAAGATCCGCGGAAGAGGGAGCGTCCGGGCGGGGCCCGATGAGTCCGGACCGAAAATTACCGATGCTTCAGCGAAAATGGCTCATTGGAGGGGCGGCGCTGGCCCTGCTCGGTATCGTCGTGCTCGTCCGCGGCTTCTGGACGACCGACGGCGTTGCGGCGCGCACGCAGGGGCAGGCCCGGCCAGTCCCGGTTGAGACCGCCACCGTTGAGCGCAAGACGTTGCCGGTGCAGATCCGGGCCCTGGGCACCGTGACCCCCATCGCCGCTGTCGCCATCAAGACGCAGGTCGACACCACGATCACGAGCGTTCGTTTCCTTGACGGCGCGCGCGTCGAAAAAGGCGATGAGCTTTTCACGCTCGATTGCCGCCAGATCGAAGCCGACATGAAGCGCGTCGAGGCCGTGATCAACGGCGCGCAGGCCACGTTCGAGCAGGCGCAACGCGACGTCGAGCGCTACACCGACCTCGTCGCAAGAAACGCCACCCCGATCGTCACGCTCAACAACGCGCAGACGCAGGTCAACATCTCGAAGGCAACGGCGGAATCCAACCGCGCGCAGCTCGAGAATTTAAAAGTCCAGCTTGGCTTCTGCACGATCCGCGCGCCGATCTCCGGCCGCATCAGCATGGCCAATGTGAAGGTCGGCAATTTCGTGCGTCAGGCCGACACCTCGCCGATGGCGACAATCGTGCAGACGGCGCCGGTCTATGTCAGCTTCACGGTGACGCAGAAAAATCTTCCCGACATCCGCAAGGCGATTGGCGCCGAAACCGCGACCGTGGAAGCGGTCATTCCCGGCGAGGACAAGCGTGCCAACGGCCAGGTCACCATGATCGAGAACACGGTCGATATGGCGACCGGCATGGCCACAATCCGCGCGACGATGCCGAACAAGGACGAGCTGCTCTGGCCCGGCACGCTCGTCACCGCCGACATGACGCTGCGTACGGAAGAGGGCGTCGTGGTGCCTTCGACCGCGGTGCAGGTGAGCCAGAGTGGAAACTTCGTCTTCATCGTCAAGGATGGCATTGCGAAGGTTCAGAACGTTCAGGTCGAGCGGCAGGTAGGCCGTGAGACCGTCATCGCGTCGGGTCTGAGCGGCGGCGAAACCGTCGTCACCGACGGCCAGTTGCTCTTGTCCGACGGGACGCGCGTGAACCCACGCCCGCCGAAAGTCGCTGGCAGCTAATCCATGAATATTTCCGAGGCCTGCATTCGCCGCCCGGTGCTGACGACGCTGATGACGGCGTCGCTGATCGTTTTTGGTGCGTTCGCCTATCGTCTGCTGCCGGTGGCGGCGCTGCCGGCCGTCGATTTCCCGACCATCCAGATCACGGCCACGCTGCCCGGCGCGAGCCCGGAAACGATGGCGGCCTCGGTTGCGTCACCCATCGAACGGCAGCTTTCGACGATTTCCGGCATCTCGTCGATGACATCGTCGTCGTCGCTTGGCTCGACGCAGATCACCGTCCAGTTCGACCTTGGCCGTAACATCGACGGCGCGTCGCTCGACGTGCAGACCGCGCTTGCGACGGCGCAACGCCGGTTGCCGGTCGAAATGACGACGCCGCCGTTCTTCCGCAAAGTCAATCCTGGCGACTTTCCCGTTCTGTACATCAGCATGCGCTCGGACACGATGCCGTTGTCGGCGATCAACGATTACGCCGAAACGGTGCTGGCACCGCAAATCTCGCAATTGCCCGGTGTTGCGCAGGTGCTTGTGTATGGTGCGCAGAAATTTGCCGTGCGCGTGCAGGTCGATCCGGTCGCCGCAGCGGCGCGTAACATCTCTCTGGACGATATCCGTAGCGTCGTCGCCAAAGCCAATTCTTCCGCGCCCGTCGGTACTCTGCAGGGCAAGGAGCAGGCGGTCACGTTGCTTGCGACCGGCGCGATGCTTCACGCGGCCGACTACCGTGATGTCGTCGTTGCTTATCGCAATGGCGCTCCGATCAAGCTCAGCGAGGTAGCGAGGGTCATCGACAGCGTCGAGAACGACAAGATCGCCACCTGGTTCAACGATTCACGCGCCATCGTGCTCGCAATCCAGCGTCAGCCCGATGCCAATACCGTCGAAGTCGTGGATCTCGTGCGCGCCAAGCTTCCCCAAATGCGCGCGCAGGTGCCGCTCGCAATCCAGATGCAGCCGCTGTTCGACCGCTCGATTTCGATCCGCGCGGCGGTCTGGAACGTGCAGGAGACGCTCGCGATCGCGATCGCGCTCGTGATCATGGTCATCTTCCTGTTCCTGCGTAAGGTTTCGGCGACGATCATTCCGGCATTGGCGGTGCCCGTTTCGTTGATCGGGACCTGCGCGGCGATGTACGCCTTCGGTTTTTCAATCAACAACATGACGCTGCTGGCGTTGACCTTGTCGGTGGGGTTCGTGGTCGACGACGCGATCGTCATGCTGGAAAATATCGTGCGCCACATCGAAGGCGGCATGCGCCCGTTCGAGGCGGCGCTGAAGGGCTCCCGCGAGATCGGCTTCACCATCGTTTCGATCACGTTCTCGCTGATCGCGGTGTTCATTCCGGTCTTGCTGATGGGCGGCATGGTCGGCCGCGTCTTCCGCGAGTTTGCGGTTTCGATCTCGGTGGCGATCATCGTTTCCGGATTTGTGTCGCTTACGCTCACGCCGATGTTGTGCGCGCGCGTCCTCAAAAGCCACGACCCGCACGAGAAGCAGAACTTCGTGCTGCGCTGGTTCGAAGCGATGTTCGCTTCCGGCCTCAAGGCCTACGAGTGGAGCCTCGATCGCGTGCTCAAGGCCAAGCAGGTCATGGTCTGGGTCACGCTAGCCACGATTGCGGGCACGGTCTGGCTTTACATTATCGTGCCGAAGGGCTTCTTCCCGACCGAAGACACCGGCTACATGGTCGGCATTACGGAAGCGAACACCGACATCGCATTTCCTGCGATGGTCGAGAACCAGAGAAAGATTGCCGAGCTCGTGCGCGCCGACAAGGGCGTCGCTTATGTCAATTCGACTGTAGGGTCGGGCGGTCCCAATACGCTCGGAAACAGCGGGCGTATGTTGGTCGCGCTCAAGCCGCGGGACGAGCGTGACGGCATGCAGCAGATCATCGCGCGGCTGCGCCAGAACGTGAACATCGTTCCCGGAATCCAGATTTTCTTCCAGCCAATCCAGAACATCAATCTCGGCGGGCGGCTCAACAAGAGCCAGTATCAGTACACGCTGCAATCAAACGACACCCAGGATCTCTATCGCATTACCCCGCAGCTGCGCGACAAGATCGCGCAAATTCCGGGGCTGCTCGATGTCACGACCGACCTCTACGTGAAAAATCCGCAAGTGACGGTCGAGGTGGACCGCGAGAAATCGGCCGTCTATGGCGTTTCGGTCGACCAGGTGCGCCAGGAGCTCTACAACGCGTTCGGCTCGCGCCAGGTGGCGACGATCTATACGCCCGCGAACGACTATCAGGTCATTCTCGAGACCAAGCCTGAATTCCAGCAGAGTCCGGACGATCTCAACCGCATCTTCCTGAAGACCACGAATGGGACGACCGTTCCGCTGTCGGCGGTGACGCATTTCGTGCGCACGGTCGGTCCGCTGCAGGTCAATCATCAGGGCCAGCAGCCGGCGGTGACAATCTCGTTCAACCTCGCGCCGGGCTTTTCACTCGGCCAGGCGGTCGACGCCATCACCAAACTCGAGCGTGACGAGCGCTTGCCGGCGACGATCACGACCGGATTCCAGGGTACAGCGCAGGTTTTCCAGGAGTCCTTGCGCGGGCAGGGCATCCTGATCCTTGCGGCCATTTTTGCTGCCTATGTCGTGCTCGGAATTCTCTACGAAAGCTTCATCCATCCGATCACGATCATTTCCGGTCTTCCTTCAGCGGGTATCGGCGCGATCCTGACACTGATGCTGTTCCGCATGGACCTGTCGGTGATCGCGATGATCGGTATCGTGATGCTGGTTGGCATCGTCAAGAAGAACGCGATCATGATGATCGACTTTGCTATCGAACGCCGCCGCGTAGGCCTGTCGGCCGAGGCCGCGATCCGCGAAGCGGCGACACTGCGTTTCCGCCCGATCATGATGACGACTTTCGCGGCGATCTTCGGCACAATCCCGATCGCGCTCGGGACCGGCGCGGGCGCTGAATTGCGTCAGCCGCTTGGCGTCGCAGTCGTCGGCGGGCTGGTGCTGTCGCAGCTGCTCACGCTCTACATCACGCCGGTGATTTATCTGTACCTCGACCGCTTCGATCGGATGCTCAAGCGCCGGCTCGAACCGCAGCTCCAGGAAGTCGAGGAAGCTCCGCCCGCGGTCGCGGCAGAATAAGCGCTACAGCGCGAAGCTGGTACCGCAGCCGCAGGAGGCTTTCGCCTGCGGGTTCTTCACCTTGAACGAGGCGCCGATCAGGTCGTCGACGAAGTCGATCTCCGAGCCGGCCATGTAGTTCACCGACATGGGATCGATCAGCACCACGGCGTTGTCGCGGCTGATGACGAGATCGTCGGCCGCCTTCGCGCGCTCCATGTCGAATTTGTACTGAAAGCCCGAGCAGCCGCCGCCTTCGACGCTGACGCGCAGCATGGTTCCGGCCGGCTCACCCTTGAGGATTTCGCCGATCCGTTTTGCCGCCCGTTCGCTGACCGTAATGCCTGTGCTCATCCTTGTGCCTTTTCGGGCCGATCCTATTGGCAGATGCCCCAACGGATAGTTAAGTGCGCGGGCCAGTGAGGTCAATCCAGCGCATGATCCCGAAAAGTGGGTACCGGTTTTCGGACGAGATCATGCGCCAAAGCTAAGAAATGCGATGGCGGTCGAACCCGGGCGCGAAAGGGCAGTTTATGCTGCGGATCCGGCGCAAAGCCGCGGTCGGCTCCATGCCGAGACGATCAGTCCGACACGCAATGCCTTCCGGCGGGACTGTGACAGGATCATCCATTCCGCCGCCTTCAGGCGGCTTGCCCACAAGACGCAGGTCTTCGTCTATCACGAAGGGGACCATTACCGAACGCGGCTGACGCACACTTTGGAAGTCGTCCAGATTGCCCGCTCGCTTGCACGCGCGCTTGGCCTCGATGAGGACCTGGCGGAGGCCTTGGCGCTCGCACACGATCTAGGTCATCCGCCATTTGGTCATGCGGGCGAGCGTGCCCTCGACGAGTGTCTTTCAGCCAGCGGAGGCTTCGACCACAACGCGCAGGCGCTGCGCATCGTGACGGATCTCGAGCGCCGCTATGCGGCATTCGACGGCCTCAACCTGAGCTGGGAAACGCTTGAAGGTCTGGTCAAGCACAATGGTCCGCTCACCAATCGCGAGGGCGCGCCGGTCGGACGCTATGCCAGACATGGCGTGCCCGCGGCGATCGTTGCCTACTCGAAGATCCAGGATCTCGAATTGTGGAGTTACGCCAGTGCGGAGGCCCAGGTTGCGGCACTATCAGACGACATTGCTTACGACGCCCATGACATTGACGACGGCCTACGCGCGGACCTGTTCACGCTTGAGGATATTTCGGCCGTTCCATTGGTCGGCGGCATTCTGGCGGACATCGATCGCGAGCATCCCGGCCTCGAAACTGCGCGGCGCGCGCATGAGCTCGTGCGCCGCATCATTACGCGCATGATCGAGGATGTGATCGCCGAGTGCGGCCGGCGCGTCGCGATGCTCAAGCCGCGCTCGGCAGCGGACGTGCGCGAGGCGCCGCGGCCGATCGTTGGCTTTTCTCCTGCCATGGACAAGGCCGACCGCGACATCAAGGGCTTTCTCTATCCGCGCATGTATCGCCACGACCGTGTGATGCGAGTGATGGATGATGCCGAAGGTGTCGTGCGCGACCTGTTCGGCCACTACAGCGCAACGCCCGCGGATTTGCCGGAGGAATGGCGCGAGGGAATAGGGGTAAACGATTCCGATTACGCCCGCCGCATTGCGGACTATATCGCCGGAATGACGGACAGGTACGCGCTGATCGAGCACGCGAAATATTTCAAGGAAACGCCCGAGCTGCGGTGAGGCGATGAGCGCGGACATCGATGACCATTCGGAGGTCGACCTGTTGATCGCGGGCGCAGGTCCGGCCGGCATGACGGCGGCGCTGGTCGCCTCGCTCGAAGGGCTCGACGTGCTCTTGTGCGAGAAGTCCGATCAGGTCGGCGGCACGGGATCGACCTCGGCCGGCACGCTTTGGATACCCGGAAACAGCCAAAGCCATGCGGCCGGCTTCGAGGATAGCGCCGAGCAGGCCGACCGCTATCTGGATGCGCTGATCGGGGAAGCAACCAACCGTGAACTCCGGACCGCGTTTCTTGCGAGCGGGCCAAAGGCGATCGATTATCTGAGCGCCCGCACTGACGTGCAGTTTCTTGCCTGCGGGAAGCATCCGGACTATCGCAGCAACATGCCTGGCGCGGCGATTTCCGGACGTGCCATTGTGGCCGTGCCGTTCGACGGACGCTTGCTCGGCGCGGACTTCGCCCGTATTCGCCCGCCGGTACCGGAGTTCATGGTGTTCGGCGGCATGATGGTCGGCAAGGCCGACATTCCGCGGCTGATCGGCCGCTTCCATTCGATTTCCAATTTCATTTATTCCGCGAAGCTGTTCGCCCGCTACTTGGTCGATCGGCTGATGTACCGACGCGGCACCCGCATCATGATGGGCAATGCGCTGATTGGCCGGCTGTTCTTCAGCCTGCGCAAGCGCAAGGTGCCCGTTCTGTTCGGCGCGCGAATTACCGATCTCATTGGTGGTGCGCGCGGCGTCACGGGCGCGCGCGTAAGCGTCGGTGCCAAGGAGATCGTCGTGAAGGTGCGCAAGGGCGTCGTGCTTGCGACCGGCGGCTACGCGCATAACAAGCGCTTCCGCGACGCATTCATGCCTCAGCCTGTTCCCGTTCACTCAATGAGCTGCGAAGGCAATCTCGGGGACGGCATCGAGATCGGTCAGCGTCTGGGTGCGACAACTGCACCGGCCCAAAGTACCAGCGGCCTTTGGGCGCCGGTGTCGATTGTTCCGCGGGCCGATGGCAGCAAGGGCTTGTTCCCGCATCTCGTGCTCGACCGCGCCAAGCCTGGGCTGATTGCGGTGAATTCTGCCGGCCATCGCTTTGCCAACGAGGCAGCGTCCTATCATGATTTCGCGCTGGCGATGTTCGAAAGTCACCAAACCACGCCGAGCATTCCGGCCTGGTTGATTTGCGATGCGGCTTCTCTCGGAAAATATGGTCTTGGTGTCATTTATCCGGGGCACCGCAATCCCGGAAAATTCGTCGACAGCGGTTACATTACGCGGGCGCAGACTCTGGACAATCTGGCCGGCAAGATTGGTGTCGATGCCGGGCAACTGCGCAAGACGGTCGAGCGCCACAACAAATTTGCCGAGACCGGCGTCGATGTCGATTTCGGCAAAGGCGAAACGGAGCTCAACCGCTTCAACGGCGACCCCGACCACGTGCCCAATCCCTGCATCGGGCCGTTGTTGAAACCGCCATTTTACGCCCTTGCGGTCTGG
>Ga0247792_1000258_pt1 | contig 11972 bp, 10 predicted proteins | sample UWRJS106311C6_FD_179920 | JGI IMG/M metagenome (GOLD analysis project Ga0247792, IMG submission 179920) | Soil microbial communities from Arlington Agricultural Research Station in Wisconsin, United States - UWRJ-S106-311C-6 | ecosystem: Environmental > Terrestrial > Soil > Agricultural land... | reverse complement strand
TCCCACCGGTTGAGCGACAATCGTATCTGACGGTTCCGACAATGCGAGCAGAAACTGCCGTGGCCGGGCCGGCCCGTCGATTAGAATATACGAATGAGGCGATCGGGCAATGCCGGATGGAAAATCTTGGCGCAGCCGGGATCGTCTCTTCGGCATTTACATCGGTCGGTGTTGCGGCGAGTACGGGACTCTTCGCCCATGAGGAACGGACCGATGCACGATTCAGCCTCACAGCTCAGGCCGGTGAGGCCACCGGCTGGAGCGCAACGGCCCATCGGTCTATCGACCATTTGAGAATCCAGGAACGGACACTCACCGCAATCGATAAGGCTAAACGGGGTCTGGAAGTACGCGAACTGCCACCGGGGCGTTATACGGTGATTCTTGAGCCGGCTGCTGTCGCGGGGCTGTCGTCTTCGTTGCTCTGGATGCTCGATGCGAAGTCCTACGAGAAGGGCACAAGTGCATTCTCGGGCAAACTCGGCAAGTTGATCGTGGACGAGCGGCTGACATTCCGAAATCTGCCAGCGCACGAGGACCTCCTGGGAATTGGTTTCACAGCCGAGGGGTTACCGACCGTGGCATCTGACTGGATTTCAGACGGGGTGCTCACCCAGCTTGCATACGATCGGTTCACGGCGAAGGCGCGAGGGATCGATCCAATCCCTACGCTCGATGCCCCCTGCCTCTCAGGGAGAGGATCGTCCTTGCCGACCCTGCAAGAGATGGTTAAGCAGGCGGAGCATGCCATCCTCGTCACGAACTTCTGGTACATCCGAACGGTCAATCCGACCGATCTCACCCTGACTGGGATGACGAGGGACGGCACCTTTCTCATCGAGAAGGGAGCGATTGTGTCGGCGGTGAAGAATTTTCGATTTCACGAGAGCCCTCTGCGAGTCTTCAACCGGATCGAGGCGTTGACCAATCCGGCTGAAGCAATCACGTCCGAAACGAGCAAGCTTCTCGTGCCGGCGATGACGCTCAACGACTTCAACTTTTCCAGCGTCACCAGATTCTGACGTTCGTCCGCCAAAGCGCAACCTGTCCTGGTTCATGAATCCTGCTGGCGCCAGATGGTGACAAGAGAGGGTGAGAGAGTAGGAGGTTGGATGGTCGCTACTTTCCTGGTTGCAGCTGTCATGTGGCTCGTGATGTTCTTCCCTGTGGAAGCTGCGTCTGCTGACCAGATTGAAGCTTCGCCGCTCTTCGACGATCTTGGTTCCCTCCATCATCCGATCACCACCACATCGGAATTGGCTCAACAGTACTTTGATCAAGGGCTCCGACTCGTCTATGCCTTCAATCACGAAGAAGCGATCCGATCGTTTGAAGCTGCGGCTCATCAGGATCCGCAGGCAGCCATGGTCTATTGGGGGATTGCGCTGGCGCTCGGTCCCAACATCAACAGCGCGATGGAACAAAAGGATGAACAACGTGCGATCGAGATGGTTCAGAAGGCCCGACGGCTGGCAACCAACGCGATTCCACGGGAGCAAGCGTATATAGAGGCGTTGACTGCGCGGTACGTGGGCCGGAAGGGTGTGAAGCGTAAGGGTCTCGATGAGGCCTATGCGAAAGCCATGCGATTGGTGGTGCAGCGGTTCCCCGATGACCTCGATGCCGCCACGCTGTTTGCGGAAGCGCTGATGGATCTCCGACCCTGGGATTTGTGGAAGCAGGACGGGAGACCACAGCCGGGCACCGAGGAGATCGTCACGACGTTGGAGTCCGTACTCGCGCAGAGCCCCGACCATCCGGGAGCCTGCCATTACTACCTTCATGCAGTCGAGGCGTCACAGCAGCCGGAACGAGCTTTGCCCTGTGCGGAACGGTTGCCCGGTCTGATGCCGGGAGCCGGTCATCTTGTTCATATGCCCGCCCACATTTACATGAAGCTTGGGAAGTACCACGAAGCGGTCGAACGGAATCAGGAGGCGGCCCATGTCGATCAACTGTATCTGGCCGGCCGGAACCAGGGGAGCGAATATGCAGACGGGTATTACACCCACAATCTCCATTTTCTTTGGGCCTCCTTGATGATGGAGGGGCGCAATGACGAGGCTCTGAAGGCGGCGCGCGACTTGACCGCCACGATCGCACTGGAGGAAGTCCGGAAGGATCGCGGGAAAGAACTCTACCTATCAGCGCCGATTTTCTCGATGATACGGTTTGGCCGGTGGGAGGAGTTACTCCGGGAACCAGCGCCTCCCAAGGGATTGCGGTTGTTGGATGGAATGTGGCGGCTGGGTCGAGGGCTCGCCCTCGTGGCGTCAGGTCGGCTTCCCGGAGCTGAAGGGGAACATGTGGCCTTGGCCGGTCTCACGAAGCAGATCCGTCGTGATCGTACGACAGAAGAAAAGACTGAACGGGTGTTACTCAAGATTGCTGAGCGGGTTCTGGCAGGAGAGCTTGCTGCGCGCCGTCAACATTATGATGACGCGATCCGGTTGCTTGGGGAGGCAGTCAAAATGGAAGAAGCACTCTCCTATTTCGAGCCGCCGCTCTGGCCCTTGTCCGTGCGGCATCACTTGGGCGCTGTGCTCTTGTCGGCTGATCGCCCATCCGAAGCTGAAGCGGTGTATCACGCAGATCTCTTACACCATCCGGACAACGGCTGGGCATTGACCGGACTAATCCAGAGCCTCAGGATTCAACAGAAAGACGATCAGGCTGCTGAGGCAGAGGAGCGTTTCAAAAAAGCCTGGGCCCACGCAGACTTTACTCCGACCTCTTCTCGAAGGTGAAGGCCTAGAACCGGAATCTGGGAGCTGACGTTGGCACAGGCGAGGTGATTGGCCGTGATTCACCTCGGCACGAACCGGCAAGTACATCCAAGCTGTAATCATAAGAAGATGGAAGGCTGTGCGACGATATTCGACTGAATCAGTGAGGAGGGCAATCCCATGAGAAGACGAGCAACCCTGTCAGTTTTTGCTCTGGCCATTTTCCTCATAGGATCCTGGACTGTTCAGTCGACCAGCCAGGCTGCGGGAAATGGAACCCCCAGTAAAGCCTACTTCGCGGGGGGCTGTTTCTGGTGCATGGAAGAAGCCTTTGAAAAGGTCGAAGGGGTATTGTCCGCGAGTTCGGGCTATATGGGGGGTACGGTTGCTAATCCGAGCTATGAAGCAGTGTCGGCGGGGCGGACGGGCCATGCGGAATCGGTCGAAGTCGTCTATGATCCAGCCAAGGTGAGTTACCAGAGGTTACTGGACGCCTTTTGGCATAATGTTGATCCGGTTACACCGAATGCACAGTTCTGCGACCACGGCAACCAGTATCGCTCCGCTATTTTTTTCCAGACCGAGGAAGAGAAACGTGCAGCTGAGGCCTCCAGACATGCGATCGAACAGTCGAAACGGTTTAATGAGCCGATTGTCACGCAGATCGTGGTGGCCTCACAGTTTTACGCGGCCGAGGAGTACCATCAGGACTACTATAAGAAGAACCCTGTCCGCTATAAGTTCTACAAGTACAACTGCGGTCGCGCCCAACGGTTGGAAGCATTGTGGGGAAATCCATAACCGACACGATTCAAGAGCGCTTCTGCTACTGCGAGGTTGGGGACTGGCACCCTTCTTTTTTGTGCCTGTCCCCATCCTAGGATCTTGACAGGCACGACCGCGCATGGTGGAGACAGTCCGCGACAACTCCTTCTCCCCCGGTGTATATTTCTAGCCCAGCAACCGATGCCGATACTCTTTCCCGGGGAGGTAGGTCCGTGAAACGTCCGATCAGACAATCGACGAGAAAGCCAGTGATAGGTGTCATGGGCCCGGCGAAGGCCGGTAGTCGAGAATTAGCCGATGCTAAAAGCTTGGGAGAGCTCATCGCACGCCAAGGGTGGGTGGTACTGACGGGAGGGCGTGCGAGCGGTGTGATGGACGCAGCCAGCGAGGGTGCAAAGTCGGTGCCCGGTAGTCTGACGATTGGAGTTCTTCCGGATGGCAAGGTAGGGGTGTCCCGGCATGTGGATGTGGCGATTGTGACGGACTTGGGCCAAGCCCGCAATAACGTGAATGTGATGTCCAGCGACGTCATTGTGGCCTGTGGGCTCGGTGGCACTGGAACCGTCTCGGAAGTCGCACTGGCGTTGAAGGCAAAGAAGACCGTGATTCTGTTGGGAGCCAATAAGGCCGGGGTGAACCTGTTCAAGAATCTTGCTCCGCATCTTGTCCATGCCGCAGCCTCTCCGGAAGAGGCGGTGAAGTTGATCGGCGATCTACTCTAGCAGGATGCTGAAACAGTCCTCCAGCAATGGAAGGGAGCCGCCCGGTGCCCTTCTTGCTCGCAGAACAGAGGAGGGGATGGAGCCTGATGATCTTCTATGCTCGCCCAACGCGCGATCGCGGACTCCCCTCGTTGGGCTAATGGCACGTGTCGGCGTGCCAGTGGGTGGGCGGGTGAGAAAGTGGCGCGCAGTGGAAGATCAATCAGCCCCCATCCCTAGAGAGATAACGAGCAAGGTTGGAGCGATTATTTATATCGTTCGATGCGCGTAGTAAAGGGCAGCCTCGGCAAAGAGGGATCCTTACTGAGTTTCCGTACAATCCCGTTCGCCGGTTCCTGATCCTCTCATCGAAATCTTGCGAGCCCTTTTTTCTCCCATTTCGTGGGGAATATCGACAGTTCCCAAACGTCCACATTGTCCAGATCGGGCCACAATTGGCTCCTTGGCATAATGGTGGTTTTCCCTATCCTATCCGCATGTTAGTGGAGGCCAGGTTCGGCACGGATCTTGAGACCCTGAGCAGATTGTCCTGCATAGGGGGTATAGGTGCCCACCATGGCCGACAACACAGGAAGAAGACCGCTCTGTTCAAGCCTGTTGCCTCCATTTTGTGCCTTGGTTCTGTTCTGTCTGCTGATTGTAGCTACTCCCACACATACGAAACCTGACTATGACGGCGCCTACCCCCGGTATTCTAATGCGGAGATCCGCCGGGCCATCAGCTGGTATGCGAAGAAATACCGTCTCGATCCTGCTCTGCTCCGTGCGGTAATCAAGACCGAATCTGATTTTCACCAGCATGCCGTCTCTCGCAAGGGCGCAATCGGATTGATGCAACTGACCCCGGCTGCTGCAGAGACGTTGCGCGTCGGCGACGCCTACGATTCCATCCAGAATATCCGAGGAGGCGCCAAGCAACTTCGGCACCTATTGAATCTCTACCAAGATGATCTTCCCCTGGCTTTAGCGGCCTACAATGCGGGGGTTCATCGAGTGAAGAACCGCAAAGTTCCGCGTATTCGGGAAACTCGTACCTACGTGAGAAAAGTATTGCGGAACTACGAAATGTTCCGTTCCCACCAGAAGCCCTCGCCCAATAAAGATAAGAAGTGAATGTAAGACAGGCTCCTAGGCTTTTGGGATTCAAGTTTCGTCTCATCGGGTAGACCCTTGACCTAACTGGACCAGCTCTGCGACAAAAGGGGTTCTTGGGTTAGGGAGGAATACGACGATGGAACGGCACATCAACAGACGAATGGCCACATTGGCCCATTCGGAGATTCGAGCGATGACCCAAGCCTGTGTTCAGGCTAAGGGACTCAACATGGCGCAAGGGGTCTGTGACACGCCGGTACCACCGGCAGTGATTCGAGCCGCGGCGGAGGCGATGGAGCAAGGAAAGAATATCTACTCGCGATTCGACGGATTGTCCGAACTACGGCAAGCGGTCGCCAAGAAACTTGCGCAATACAATGGTATAGCAGCTGACCCCGAAACAGACATTACGATCAGTGCAGGGGCGACCGGAGCGTTTCATTGTGCCTGTTTGGCGCTGCTCAGCCCCGGCGACGAGGTGATCCTCTTCGAGCCCTACTATCAGTACCACATCAGCGCGCTGTTGGCGGTTGAGGCGGTTCCGGTGATAGCAAAGTTGAGGGCTCCCGATTGGATATTTTCCTCTGCCGATGTGGAGCGCGCAATCACTCCCCGAACAAAGGCGATCATTGTGAATTCTCCGGGGAACCCATCCGGAAAAATATTCAGCAGGCAAGAATTAGAAATCATAGCAGCCGTTGCGCTCCAGCATGATCTGTTCCTGTTCACCGACGAAATCTACGAGTACTTTCTGTACGACGATCGAACACATGTGAGCCTGGCAAGTTTGCCTGGCATGGCTGATCGGACGATCACCATCGGCGGTTACTCGAAGACATTCAGCATTACCGGCTGGAGGATCGGCTACAGTGTGGCGGCAGCTCGTTGGGCGCAGGCGATCGGAGCGATGAACGATCTGCTCTATGTCTGCGCCCCGACGCCGTTGCAGGCGGCAGTCGCAGTCGGGATTCAGGAACTTCCCGACATCTTCTACCGCGACCTGGCCCGCGACTATCAAAGGAAGCGCGATCGGTTATGCCGGGCCTTGGCTCAGGCAGGGCTGCGCCCATCGATTCCCCAGGGCGCCTATTACGTGCTGGCCGATACATCGCGCCTGCCAGGCGCAACGGGCAAAGAACGGGCGATGTCCCTCCTCAAGACGATCGGCGTGGCTGGTGTGCCAGGCGAAGCTTTCTTTTCCGGGCCTGAAGGAAGTCGGTTCATTCGATTCAGTTATGCAAAAATCGATGCCGATATCGACGATGCTTGTAGCCGGATCGCACGACTTGGCTAACAGTCTGTTGAAGATCCCGGTAGGGTTTGGGCAGGTCAATGTTGAGGCTAAGGTCGAGACAGCAAGAGCCTGTTCTGCTGGCTTGTCTGCCCTTCATCAAAATGGTAAGTAGGATGCCGCGATTCAAATTGACTTGTCATTATGTTGGTTTCAGAAGGAGAATAACCGGGCTTTTCGTATGCATCGCGGCGAACTCTGCGGAACCGTGGGAAACATATCGTGCCATAGGCGAATGACCAGCAGGGAGCCTGATGAAAGGACGTAAGCATACTCGATTCGCAGTACAACTTCCTGTCTCGTTCAAGGGAGATCAGCTTTCCGAAGGTACGATCTTGAATGTGTCGGAAGAGGGCTGCGCCATCACTGCTGAAACCATTGCCGACGTTGCTGCCTATCTACAGATGATGATGCACCTCCGGGCGGGAGAAGAGCCGATCCAAGTCGATCTTGCCGCGGTCCGATGGTCATCTGCGACAAGGTTCGGTGTTGAGTTTATCAAGATTCGTCCTGAAGAAGAGGGACGGCTGAAGAAATTTGTCGAGGCACTGGAATCTAGGAGCTGAGCCAGTCGGCCACAATGAAACCTGATTCGCTATTTCATGGCGACGGCGCGGACTTGATCATGGGTGGTGAGGCCGGCGAGCACTTTCAGAATCCCGTCTTGCACAAGTGTAATCATTCCTTCCTTCGCAGCCAAGCTCTGCATTTCCGCTGTCTTGGCCCGGTTCTGGATCAGGTTTCGTAGTTCATCCGATCCGCATAGGAGTTCGTGCAAGGCGACCCGGCCCTTGAGGCCTGTCTGGTTGCATGAGCTGCACCCGCGCCCTCGGTACACCTGAAAGTTCTCGCCATAACTCTGTCCGAGTGTTTCCCAGGCCTGCGCACCGTATCCGTGCACTAGTTTCTCGTACTCTTGCGCCGTCGGATGGTATGGTTCTTTGCATGTGACACAAATCCGCTTGCAGAGGCGTTTCGCCAGCACCCCTTGCATGGCATCGGCGAAGTTGAAGGAGTCGCAGCCCATGTCGAGGAGACGGACCACAGTCTCGACCGCCCCATTTGTGTGTAACGTGCTCAAGACCAGGTGGCCGGTCAGCGAGGCCTCGATGGCCACATCAGCAGTTTCCCTGTCCCGCATCTCACCGATCATGATGACATCCGGGTCGGCTCGCAAGAATGATCGCATGGCGGACGCGAAGGTAAACCCAATCTTTGGATGGACCTGCACCTGGCGAAGCCCTTCCTGGGTGATCTCGACAGGGTCTTCCGCTGTCCAGATTTTTCGTTCGTCTGTGTTGAGATGGCGAAGCAGAGCATGCAGGGTCGTTGTTTTTCCTGACCCGGTGGGGCCGACGCACAAGATGATGCCGTGCGGTTTTTCCGCGATCTCCAGGAGCTTGGTCAAGGTGGCTGGAGCAAACTCCATGGCATCGAGCGGGAGCGGATCCTTCGCCGAGAGCAGCCGCATGACAATGTCCTCGTTGTTGCCGGCGGTCGGCAATGTCGCTACGCGCAGCTCAATTTCCCGATCCTGGCCCATCTTGAATCGGATCTTCCCGTCCTGCGGTTTCCGTCGTTCGGATATATCGAGACTGGACATGATCTTGATACGGGAGACCAGAGCTCGCCGATAGATCGCGGGAATTTTCATGTACGTGGAGCACGTACCATCCACGCGGAAACGAATGGCCGTCTCCTTGCGGTCGGAGTAGGGTTCAATATGGATGTCGGACGCGTCATGCCGGAATGCTTCGGCAATGATCTGATTCGCGAGCCGCACGATCGCGGAATCGTTCTCGTCAATGCCGTCGGAATTGACGTCGAGAGACTGTTCCTGGTACGCGTCGTGGACCAACTCGCCCAATGTATCTGCAATAGACCCACAGTCTGTGTCACCAATCGTGTCACTCAGGAACCGCTCGATGTCGCACCGTAGGCCTAACGCGTACCGGATCGTCATGCCGGGGAATGAGCGCCGGATGTCATGACCTCTATCGAGATCGTGGGGATTATCGATCAGGACATCCAGAATATCATCCTGCTGTTTCAGAGGGAGCCAATGGTGCCTTCGGAGATAGTCCTTACTGAGATTATTGAGGAGTTGGGGATCAGCCAGGGTCCGTTCGTCGTATGGAATATAGGGACAGTCGAAAAACGCGCTCAGGGTTTTGCCCAGTGCCGCTTTCGGGATTCGGTATTTCTCGAGCAGCAGGCCTTCCAAGTCGGTCAATCCCTGCAGAGACTCCTGAATAGCTTTCACGAGATCCGTCTGGCGGATGAAGCCCTCCTGGATCAGGGCGTCGTAGGCACGTGGTTCGATAGCTCTATGGGCTGCCTTCTGCATTGTTCCTATTGCGTTCGTTCCAGGAGTGTGATCGACAGTGGCCTGGCTCCTCGGCTGACAACCCACGGCCGTCTGCTTCTTGCTCGATCCGACACCATCCCAGCCCGATCACGACGAATAGGCCTTCATGTTGCCAGGGGCCTCCGGCTGAGCACTTATCCGCACTCCCTGTGCCTGGCCTAGAAAACCTGTTCATGTGCGCGATCGGCTGGTCGTCGCATGATCAAGTATAGAGGCATTTTTATTGCGTACAACCAATATCGACTATGAGAGCGAGCCTTTGCGTCTTCAAGATAGGCATCTGCAACAAGTTTGGGGAGGGTAGCGGGGCGTGGTTATGGAGCAGGCTGCTGTAGCTGTGAATGAGCGTTGGCATGTTCTGCATGGGTCTGGAGTTGCGCTCGTAGATCCCGGTCGATTGTGGTAGCCATAGCGATGACGCCGCGAAATCTTGGTGTTGGCTGATTGAAGGCGAAGGCTTTTCCATCCGCGTCACGGACGGTCCCGCCGCTTTCTTCGATCAGCAGCACTCCTGCTGCGAGATCCCATTCGTTTTCCGGCTCGATAGTCAAGGCGGCCTGGATGCGACCGGCGGCGACGAGGGCTAGCGCGTAGGCGATGGAGTATATGGGGCGGCAGCGGACGGTCTTGGCGAGCTTTGACCATCGGTCGATCTGGAGTTCCCACGCATTGACCATGATCTCAGGATCAGCTTTCTGATCGGCCGAGATCGTCACACGTGACCCGTTCAAGAACAGTCCGTTGCCGCGTACCGCGGTGAAGAGCTCATCCGTTGAGGGATTCAGGATCGCGGCGACGACTGGTACGCCCTGTTTGACCAACGAAGCAGAAATGCAGAATTCCGGCATTCCCTTCACCAACGCCTTTGTGCCGTCGATGGGGTCCACGATCCAGACTCGTGGACGGGTGAGTCGTGCCGAATCGTCGGGGGACTCTTCCGAGAGCCATCCGTCCAGTGGAAACTCCTGGCGCTGCATCTCATGCAGGATCCGGTTGACCTCGAGGTCAACCGTGGTGACCGGCGAATGGTCTGGTTTCGTCTGTACCTCAAATCCGCTCTTGGCCAATTCGCGCACCTTTGCTCCGGCCTTCCGGACTGCTTCAACCAGCAGGGTCAGTTCTTGCTCCATATGCCTTTCCTCGCAGAGTGGAATTACTCTTCAAGTGGAGTGAAGTAAATCGGGAGTTGAAACAGGGAGTCTGACAGAGGCCGAATCTTGACGTGCTGATATTCCACGCTCCAACTGCCGTTCTTCTTCATCAACCTCATTGGAAAACGTATATCGGTGGCCAGCCATTGGTAATACACTTCCGTTCTTCCATTCTGGTTCGTGGTCACTTCATACAAGATCGTCTGGTGGCCTTCGCGCATTTCCTGTCCGATCTCTTCCCGGGACACTTCTCCCTCCAGTGTTTCGGCTACCAGCGGATCCTGTCCCCCGCTGTAGGGAACTGTCTTGAAATGTCTGACGCGCGACAGCAACTGCCATATGATTCTTTTATCCTTCCTCACGATGCTGACGGTCACGGGACCACTCGCATGATGCTCGAGCCGCCACATGTCGTCCCGGTAAAAGAGGGCATCCTTGCCGGTGCGGCCGTCGATGGTGGTAATGCGATCGGCAGCGAATTCCAACGCCCAGGCCGGTGCATTGGCCCCAACGCTTATCGCGAGAAGCAGGATCGCGAGGACTCGTGACATTACCGATTACTCTACCATAGCAGAGGGAATGGTTTGCCAGCGTCAGCCGGAAATCGAAAGGACCGCCGCGCCTTGAAATGATCCGGACTTGAGAGCCTGCAATGCGCGGTTGGCCCCGTCAAGTGGAAAGAGAACCCTGTGGGGTTTGATGGGAATTGCAGCAGCCTCGCGAAGCAGATCGAGGCCATCCTGTCTCGTATTCGCCGTGACGCTCCGGACGGTTCGCTCGCCAAAGATCTCACGATCATAGTCGAGGGAAGGAATGCGTGTCATGTGAATGCCAGCAATGGCCAGCGTGCCGCCTCGTTCCAATGCACGCAGGGCGGGCGGGACCAACTCACCGGCAGGTGCAAAGATGATCGAGCTGTGGAGCTTGTCCGGTGGCCTCTCCGTTGCCCCACCCACCCATGCGGCGCCCAACTCACGCGCAAGGCGCTGATGCTCTTGTTTCAAGGAACTGACATAGACCTGACAGCCCCAATGGCGAGCGATCTGAATGGCAATGTGCGCGGATGCTCCAAACCCATAGAGGCCGAGCCGTTGGCCTGGTTGGATTCCACTCAGACGCAGCGCCCGGTAGCCAATGATTCCGGCACAGAGGAGGGGAGCTGCTTCGTCATCACTGAACATCGGCGGAATCGGATAGGCAAACGCTGCCGGAATAAGCGCGTACTCTGCATAGCCGCCGTCGACCTGATAGCCGGTAAATCTGGCATGCTCACAGAGATTCTCCCGCCCGCCGGCACAAAATTCGCACAGGCCGCATGTATGCTGCAGCCAGGCGATTCCGACTCGCTCGCCGACCTTCCGTTCAGTCACATCCACGCCGACTCGACTGACAATCCCGACTGCTTGGTGGCCGGGAATGAGCGGAAGCGCAGGGTTTGGCAACTCACCTTCGATGACATGAAGATCCGTCCGGCACACTCCACAGACAGAGACGCGGACCAAAATTTCTCCTGGGCCCGGCTCAGGTGTTGGAATCTCCTGCAACTGTAGCGGGGAGGTCTCCACGTCTGCAGTGTGCGCCAGGACCATTGCCTTCATCGATTGCTCACCAAAATATGAGCCACGGTATGTGACTCTCGGCAGGGACATTGTTACGGTATCCTGCCTGGATCGCTCGAATCGGCAGGACGAAACGAACCCCGGTGTGATAGCAGATCAAAACCATGCAGGATGCTCAAAAAGGCCGTCAGCAAGGCCGCAGCCGATGAAAGCACCGAAGGCGTAGCCTCTGGGCTACGTTGAGGATGCTTTCAAGGGGAGAACGCAGCTGGCG
>Ga0247792_1000247_pt1 | contig 12329 bp, 16 predicted proteins | sample UWRJS106311C6_FD_179920 | JGI IMG/M metagenome (GOLD analysis project Ga0247792, IMG submission 179920) | Soil microbial communities from Arlington Agricultural Research Station in Wisconsin, United States - UWRJ-S106-311C-6 | ecosystem: Environmental > Terrestrial > Soil > Agricultural land... | reverse complement strand
GCACTTGCGCTTTAACCGGGGATAACTCGCGAATCAGCGGCGGGTTGGCATGGGGCGCAGGTGATTCGCCCGGTCTGAACCTTGCGGCAAACAAAACGGCCGACGCGGGGCGTCGGCCGTTGGCTTCTCGACCGCTGCGGCGATCGCTTAACGCGAATAATATTCGACGACGAGGTGCGGCTCCATCTGTACCGCATAGGGCACATCCGTGAGCAACGGCACGCGCGCGAGCTTCGCAGTCAGCTTCGAGGCGTCGACCTCGATGTAGTCGGGCACGTCACGCTCGGCCAAGGCCTGTGCTTCCAGAACCAGCGCGAGTTGCTTGGACTTTTCCTTCACCTCGACGACGTCGCCAACTTTGACCCGGTAGCTCGGGATTGTGACGCGCTTGCCGTTCACCTTGATGTGGCCGTGATTGATGAACTGGCGCGCGGCAAAGACCGTCGGCACGAATTTGGCACGGAAGATCAGCGCATCGAGGCGCCGCTCCAGGAGGCCGATCATGTGCGCGCCGCTGTCGCCCTTGAGGCGCCGTGCTTCCTGGTAGATGCCGCGGAACTGCCGCTCGGAAATGTTGCCGTAATAGCCGCGCAGCTTCTGCTTGGCTTTGAGCTGCACACCGTAGTCGGAGAGCTTGCTCTTGCGGCGCTGGCCGTGCTGGCCAGGGCCGTATTCGCGCCGGTTTACTGGGCTCTTCGGCCGACCCCAGATGTTCTCGCCCATCCGGCGGTCGATCTTGTACTTGGACTCCATGCGCTTGGTCATTCGCGTCCTCGATTATCATTGCTGTTGGCTTGAGGATCGCGCCCTCCTCTGTCCCGGCAGGGCCGGAACCGACAGGCAGGGCCTCGAAAGCGCAAGGTCTTGCCACGGGTCGCGAAACGCCCGGCAGACCTCAAGGATCGCCGGGCGCGCGGGTTTTAGGGGCATCGGGGCGGCCTGTCAAACGAGCCCCGCCGGAACTGGGTTATCTCGCCGCAGCCGGTTTTTCTTGCATTTCCGGGCTCCGATGATCATGTTCACTCCGTCAGGCCGGGCCCCTCTGGCAGCCATGTGGCTGCGATGTCGGACTGATGACGACATTCGGTGGGCCCGATGCATCTGACAGGCTTTCCTCAGCACCTTCGCTTCAGACCGCGGCCGCCGGACGATGGTCCGCGTCCACCCGGCCTTGCCTTTATGGCAGTCCTGGTCGCGGCGCTTGCCGTTTTTGCTCTCGTCTTGCCGCACCCCGTCGTGCTGCCGGTGTTCAGTCTGTGGTCGCTCATGGCGGCGGCCTGCGCGGCTTTCCTCGCCATCCTTCCGCTTCGCGCCAGAACGTCCTACGAGGGCGCGGCCTGGGACATGGCCGGCGCGTTTACACTGGTCGGCTGTGCAGCGGCTATCCTCGGGGAGATCGAGCCTATTGTTGAAATCATCCGCCCGTCGGGGCCCCGGAGCAAAGTGAATGATTGACCTTTCCATGCTTCCGCAGGGCGCGATCACGGCGGTTCTGCAAGTGATCATGATCGACCTGGTGCTTGCCGGCGACAATGCGGTGGTGATCGGCCTTGCGGCTGCCGGTTTGCCGCCGGCGCAAAGGAGCAAGGCGATCCTGGTTGGCATCATTGCCGCAACCGTGCTGCGGCTGGCATTCGCCGCAATCGCGATTGAGCTGCTCGCAATCGTGGGACTGCTGCTGGCCGGTGGCATTCTGTTGCTGTGGGTGTGCTGGAAGATGTGGCGCGAATTGCGCGGGCCGAGCGCCGAGGACACCGAGGCGGCGCTCCTGAAGCACGATGCGCACGTGCCCCGCAAAACTTTCGCGCAGGCAGCCTGGCAGATCGTGCTGGCCGACGTGTCGATGTCACTCGACAACGTGCTTGCGGTGGCGGGCGCCGCTCGCGACCATCCCTACGCGCTGATTTTCGGGCTCGGCCTCTCGATTGTGCTGATGGGCGTTGCGGCGACTTTCATCGCCCGGCTGCTCAATAGGCATCGTTGGATCGCCTATGTGGGCCTTGCGATCATTCTCTATGTTTCGCTCGAAATGATCTGGCGCGGATTTTGGGAAATCGAGCCGCATGTTTTCGGCTAGAACCCGTAGCGCGCAAGCGAGGCGGCGAGCGTGGGCGAGGGCGCACGTCCCGACGTAAAAATGATACGCGGTGAAGCCGGCAACTCCCCATTCGGACGCGTGCGCATCAGGTCTACCACGCGGCGGGCAATAGCCGGTGCGGGGTCGAGCCATGTGACCGGCCAGCGTGCATTTGCACGGAAGCGCTCGAGCAGAAGCGGATAGTGCGTGCAAGCGAGCACGATCGTGTCGGTGCGCCTGCCGTCTCTGTCGATGAAGCAGCGCGCGATTTCGCCGGCAATTGCCGCGTCGGCGACAGGGGCGCCCGCGAGTTCGGCTTCGGCGCATGCAGCGAGCCGTGCCGAGCCGACCAGGTGCACGTCGCACCCGGAACCGAATTCGCGGATAAGTGCATGGGTATATTCGCGCCCAACGGTTGCCTGCGTGCCAAGCACGGCAACGCGCTTCGTCGTTGACTGCACGCAGGCCGGTTTGATTGCGGGGACCGTGCCGACAAAAGGCACGCGAAAGTGCGCGCGCAATTCGCCAAGCGCGAGCGTGGACGCGGTGTTGCAGGCCACCACCACAAGATCGGGACCGCTGTCCGAGATGGCGCGCCCGGCGACGTCGATGACGCGCTCAATTAGCCTGTCCTCTTCGAGATTTCCGTAAGGGAAACCGGCATCATCGGCGATGTAGATGAAATTTGCATCGGGCCGCGCCGACCGCACCTCCTGGAAAACCGTCAGGCCGCCGAGACCGGAGTCGAACAGTAATATCGTGGGTGCTTTAGGCATCTCGGACGAAATCACCCGGATCCGAAAACCCGCTTGAAGATGGTGTCGACGTGCCTGAAATGGTGGTCGAGGTTGAAGTTGGCCTCGATCTCCTTATCCGTGAGCTTTGTGCGCACGTCCTTGTCCCCCTTGAGAAACGACAGGAAATCGCCTTCACCGGCCCACACTTTCATGGCGTTGCGCTGCACGAGGCGATAGGCGTCTTCACGCGCCACGCCTTTTTGGGTGAGCGCGATCAGTACCCGCTGCGAGTGAATCAGCCCGCCAAGCTTGTCGAGGTTTCTCTGCATAGCGGCGGGGTAGACAATGAGCTTGTCGACGATCGATACAAGACGCGCGAGCGCAAAATCAAGCGTGACGGTTGCGTCGGGTCCGATCATGCGTTCGACCGAGGAGTGCGAGATATCTCGCTCGTGCCACAGGGCCACATTTTCCATAGCGGGCTGTGCGTAGGCGCGCACCATCCGGGCGAGGCCGGTCACGTTTTCCGACAGGACCGGGTTGCGCTTGTGCGGCATCGCCGAGGAGCCTTTTTGTTTCTCAGAGAAATATTCCTCGGCCTCGAGCACCTCGGTTCGTTGCAGATGACGGATTTCGGTCGCCAGTCGCTCGATCGATGAGGCGACAACGCCGAGCGTGGCAAAATACATGGCGTGCCGGTCCCGCGGGATGATCTGTGTGGACACCGGTTCGACCGAAAGGCCCATTGCCTTCGCGACATGCGCTTCGACGCGCGGGTCTACCTGCGCGAACGTGCCGACCGCGCCGGAAATCGCGCAGGTAGCGACTTCCTTGCGCGCGGCCGCCAGCCGATCGCGGGCGCGCGCGAACTCGGCATACGCGTAAGCAAGTTTGAGGCCGAAAGTGGTCGGCTCCGCGTGAATGCCATGCGAGCGGCCGATCGTTGGTGTGAGCTTGTATTCGAAGGCGCGGCGCTTGAGCGCTCCAAGCAGCGCGTCGATATCAGAGATCAGGACGTCGGCGGCCCGAACCAGCTGAACGTTCAGGCAGGTGTCGAGCACGTCGGATGACGTCATACCCGAATGCACGAAACGTGCCTCCGGGCCGACGATCTCGGAGAGGTGGGTGAGGAACGCGATGACGTCGTGTTTGACCTCGGCTTCGATGGCATCGATTCGCGCGACGTCGAATTTGGCCGACTTCCCCTTTTCCCAGATCTTTTTGGCGGCGTCTTTGGGAATGGTGCCCAGCTCCGCCATCGCGTCGGCAGCGTGTGCCTCGATTTCAAACCAGATGCGGAATTTGGTTTCCGGCGACCAGATCGCGGTCATCTCGGAGCGGGAATAGCGCGGAATCATCGGGCGGTCGGGGCCTCCGGGTAGGAACTAGCACGATGCGGGTCTTCGGCAAACCGTCCCGTAGCCGGCGCCATGCTACTTTTTCCGGTCGAAATCATGTGTTGCGGTGATTTCGATCTCCGCTCCTTGCATGCTGAAGAATTCGCTCAGTGTGGTGCGCGCGCGCGCCGAAATCTTGACCGATTGCCGAAGGCGACCCGCTGAAATGGATTCTACGCTTTGTTTGACGACCAGGTCCTCAAGCGCGGACGGCGTCGGAACATGTTTTTTGAAAACGTCTTCGGCATCGGCGTCGGTATTGCGTTCAGGATCGGCCGATTGGGACAGCGCAACCGCCGTCCTGTCCGCCGCAGCGGCGACGTCCGCTTTGGTCGATCTGACCGCGTCCTTTTCGCCGAGATAAAGCCAACCCGTAAATACCATGACCGCCAGGGCCAGGAGGGTCGCGAACCTCACGCCGCTTCCCCGCGTGCGAGCGCCGCGGCCTGTTGAATGGCCGCGATATTAGCTTTGTAGTTACCACCCTTGAATACGGCGGAGCCGGCGACGAGGACGTTGGCGCCGGCGCGCACGACGTCGGCGGCGTTCTGCGCCGTCACGCCGCCGTCGACTTCGATGTCGATCGGGCGGGCGCCGACGAGTGTGCGCACATCGCGCAGCTTGTCGAGCGCTGCCGGGATGAAAGCCTGGCCCCCAAACCCGGGATTGACCGACATGATGAGGATGAGATCGACCAGGTCGATGACGTGTTCGATGCTCGATACCGGTGTCGCGGGGTTCATCGTGACGCCCGCTTTCTTGCCGAGTGCACGGATCGCCTGCAGCGAGCGGTGCACGTGAGGTCCGGCTTCGACGTGCACCGTTATGATGTCGGAGCCCGCCTTCGCGAAAGCATCGAGATAAGGGTCGCAAGGCGCAATCATCAGATGGATGTCGAGCGTCTTCTTTGTGAGCGGACGAATTGCCTGAACTACGGCCGGGCCGATCGAGATATTCGGCACAAAATGTCCGTCCATGACGTCGACGTGGATCCAGTCCGCGCCGGCGGATTCGACCGCACGGATTTCCTCGCCCAGTCTGGCGAAATCGGCCGAGAGAATTGACGGCGCGACGATGAGCGGGCGCATAGCGGCCTCCGGAAGGGTTCGGGTAACACGCGCCGGACAAACGGGCAACGTCGCACCCCGCCCAATGCACCGGCTTGTTTAACGTTTTGCGGAAATGCGCCGTGCCAACGGTTTCAGCAAATGCGGCAGGAGGTAGATCGGAAATTGGACCAGCGCGAAATAGAGCCAGGCAAGGTCGGGGACAACGAAACCCGTGGCCGCCAGCATCAGCCCGATGTTGCGGTTGCCGGCGATCAGGCCGATGGCGAAGGCGCGGGCCGGGCCCGCGCGCAGGAAGACAAGAGCGGTGAGCGCGATCATGGCGAGCGCGAGAGCAAATGCCAATGCGGTTAATCCCACGACAAGCAACGGATCGGCGCGAAAGTGGTCGACGACGCCGTCCATCGCGGCGATGGCAAATGTCGACATCGCGATCATGCTCAAGCCGTCGATGCGTTCACGCTGGGCCTCGATAAAGGAATCGCCAGTCATGCGACGGATGACAGTCGCGGCAAGAGCGCAGCCGGCGATGATCGCGAATAGCTTCAATCCGAAGGCGACAGGCGAGGCGAGCGCGGTGCCGAGGTAGATGTGAGTGAACAGGCTCGCGGTCAGTGGTGTGATTGCTGTCGACACGATCAGGCTGGCAAGGGTCAGCGCAACATCGAGCCCCAGCACGGCGGCGAGCGCCGGCGATGACGTCAGGCCCGGCGCCGAAATTTGCAGCACGAGCATGAAATAGAGGCCGGGCGCGAGATGATCGATGCCGAATAGAATGAACACGGTGCCAAGCATCAGCGGCACAACCAGCATTACCCAAACGGTGGCTGCGGCAATCAGCCCTGGCCTGGTCCAATGGGCCCAGAGCTCCTTCGGATTCACCCGCAGGAATGCGAGCGTCAGCATCACGATAATCGCTTCGCCGAGATAAGGTTGAAGGCCTTCGAGAGCGGCGGCACCGACAGGCCGATGAAGATCGACGCTGCCGCCACCAACGTGCCATGACGGCCGGCCAGGGCGAGCGCGGCCGCGGGCAGCCTCAACCAGTTCATTGCGGAAAACTCCGGCGGGTGGGCTGCCTTGATAGCGCCTTCGGGCCCGACGATCCATATAAAGGGCAGCGGCGCGGGTCGGCGCTCCACGGATAGGTGACATGGCACGTACCGATGCAATGGTGCTCGGTGCCGGTATCGTCGGCACTTCGATCGCACTTCATCTTGCCAGGCGCGGGCTAAGCGTCGCGCTGATCGACCGCGCCGGCATCGGCGAACAGACTTCTTATGGCAATGCGGGGATCATCGAAGGCAACACGATATTTCCGCCGGCATTTCCGTCCACCGCCAGCGCGCTGTTGCGCATCGCATTCAAACGCGCGAGTGAAGCCAACTATCACGTTTCCTTTCTGCCGAAGATCGCCCCCTGGCTACTGGCATTCCGCGCGGCCTCCCGGCCGGGAAAGCTGGCCGAGACGGCTCGGCTGATCCGTCCGCTGTTCTCCCGCGCGGTCGCCGAGCATGAGACGCTGCTGGCCGAGGCGGGCGCAACGAAATATCTGCGTAAGACCGGGTGGCTCAAGGTTTACCGCGCCGAAAAGAGTTTCAAGTCGCTCGCGCCCGAGTTCGACCTGGCCGCCAAGTTCGGATTGCCGCTGCAATCCCTTGATACGGCCGGGGCAATGGCGCTCGAACCGTCTCTCAATCCGGTATTCGGGCACGGGGTGTTCTGGCCGCAGGCTGCGAGCATCAGCAGCCCGCTCGGCGTCACGCGGGCCTATGCGGCGCGTTTTGCCGGGCTCGGTGGCGTCTTCTTGGCCGGTGATGCGCGGACGCTGCACCGTTCCGGCGGCAACTGGCGGGTAGAAACAGACCAGGGTGCGCTCGATGCAAGCCAGTGCGTGATTGCGCTCGGTCCCTGGGCTTCCGATCTGTTCAGGCAGTTGGGCATCACACTGCCGCTGGCGGTCAAACGCGGTTATCACCGCCATTTCCGTGCGCAGGGTAATGCCGGGCTTGTGCGTCCGGTGCTCGACGCGGATGTCGGTTACCTCATCACGCCGATGGAGCAGGGTATCCGCATGACGACCGGTGCCGAATTCGCCGCGCGCGACGCTCAGCCTTCGCCTGTGCAGTTTGACCGCATCATGCCGCGGGCGCGCGAGCTCTTTCCGTTTGGCGAACGTGCCGACAACAGCACGTGGATGGGTAGCCGACCTTGCTTGCCCGACTCCCGGCCGGTGATCGGCCGCGCGCCAAGACTGTCCGGGCTATGGCTGGCGGGCGGGCATGCGCATTGGGGCCTGACGCTGGGACCCGCGACTGGCCGGCTCATTGCGGAAATGATGACCGGCGAAACTCCGTTTTGTGATCCAACCCCGTACCGTGCTGAGCGATTCAGCTAGCGCGCGCCGGCGTGATCTCGCGGAAATCGTAGCGGTCACGTATGTAGGTATTAAAGAACGTGCCTTTCGAGAAAGCGGACTGGAAGGACGCCGCGACCTCGACTGGGACATCGACATATTCGTACACACGGCCGGTCACGAACGTCACGGCGAGCCGCTCTCGCGCATGGTCATATCTGATTTCGGCAACCGCTTTCGATGGCATGACCGATAACGCATAAACCATTGCGAAGTTCGGGAGTCATGCAAAGCGATCACGCCAGCATTGCAGCGCACCATTGAATGGTAACGCCGTGGCCTCGTAGACGCCGCGCGCAATCGCGCGCGCAAGCACATTGGCTGCAAGCATCCCAAGTTCGCTGAGAGAAAACACCGGATCGGGCAACAGCTTCGCGCCCATGCCCGCAGCGAATACCACGTCGCCGTCGAGCGGAGTGTGGACCGGGTAGATCGCGCGCGACAATCCGCTTTGCGCCATTACGGCAAGGCGTTTTGCCTGTGCCTTGGTGAGTTTTGCATCCGTAACGACCAACGCGAGTGTCGTGTTTTCACCCAGGTTCCCCTTGCTGCGGAACTTGAGCGCATCAGCTGGAAACGTCGTCGGCCAGCCATGGCCGCCGAATTCCTTGTTTTGCTCGAAAGGCGCGGCCCAAAAATGCAATCCGTCACCAATTGTCATGCTGCCGGCAGCGTTGGCTGCGGCGATTGCGCCAACGGTCAGCCCGCTACGCGTCTTTGCGCTGGCCGATCCGATGCCCCCTTTGAGGTTGACGGTTGTCGCGCCCAACCCGGCTCCCACGCTTCCGAGCGCGAAGTTATCAGCCGCAAGTTGCGCGGCTTCGTAGCCCAGTTCTCGATAAGGCGGATAGCGGCCCCAGTTCTTGTCACCGCCTGACAAGAGATCGAACAGGATCGCGCCCGGCACGATCGGGACACGTGCCTCTCGTACCTGAAAGCCGCGACCTTTCTCGCGCAACCATGCTTGCACGCCGGAGGCGGAATCCAGGCCGAAGGCAGATCCGCCGGACAACACAATGGCATCGATGCCTTCAACGGTCTGCGCCGGGTCTAGCAGGGCGGTCTCGCGTGTGCCCGGCCCGCCGCCGCGAACGTCGACGCTCGCGACCACTGCTGAATCGAAAATGATCGCGGTTACGCCGGAGCCGAGCTTGGCGTCGCCAGCATGGCCAACCCTCACGCCAGGAATATCGGTGATTAAATTTCGCAAAAATGCCTCCTGCAAGGAAAGCGGAGACGATTTGCAGCGGCCCGTCAATCGTCCCGTTCACGGTTCGATCACTTCGAAGTCAAACCGGCCGCGGCCACTTGCAACTGCCGTACCTGCTGGCGCATCTAGGGCGCATGCATGCCGATGTCACGTACCTGGCGGCATTGATCGCCGGCCTTGTCAGCTTTCTCTCGCCCTGCGTGCTGCCGCTGGTGCCGCCTTATCTTGTGTTCCTGGCAGGCACATCGCTTGAGCGATTTGCCGACAGAGAGCCCGAGCCGAGGGTCAAGCGGGAAACGGTATCAGCAGCGGCCCTGTTCGTTCTCGGCTTCTCGACTGTTTTTGTGGCGCTTGGTGCGAGCGCCAGCGTGGTCGGTTCGCTCATCCGCGCCTACTCAGGTCCGCTCGCCACGGTCGCCGGGATCGTCATCATCATCATGGGTCTTCATTTCCTCGGCGTCACGCCGATCGCGCTCCTGCACCGTCAGAAGCGGTTGGAGGTCGCCAAGCCTGTCGGCCTATGGGGCGCGTATGTCATCGGGCTCGCGTTTGCGTTCGGATGGACGCCGTGCATCGGGCCCATTCTCGCTGCCATCCTGGCAGTAGCGGCGTCGGAGCAGACGGTGACCAAGGGTGCGAGCCTGCTTGCGGTCTACTCGCTGGGACTCGGTATTCCTTTCGTTATTGCCGCCTTTGCGATCGAGCCCTTCGCGGCCTTTCTCTCGCGCTTTCGCAATTATCTTCATCGCGTCGAGCAGGCCATGGGCGCGTTGCTGGTCTTGACCGGGATCGCGTTCCTGACCGGCAGCATCAACCAGATGAGTGTGTGGCTGCTGGAGACTTTTCCGGTGCTCGGGAAGATCGGCTGAAAAAAACCCGCCCTCAGGGGCGGGTTTTTCCGATCCGAGAGTTGTTCTCGTCAGCTTCCGCCCTGGAGCTCTGAGTATTTGCCGTTTTTCCAGACGTAGAACACGTAGTCGATGACGGTGATGTCGCCCTTCGCGTCATAGGAAATCGGGCCAAGGACTGTATTCCATTTGCCCTTGTGAATCGCCTCGGCGACCTTCTTGGGGTCGGTCGTCTTGGCTTGTGTTGCAGCCTGCGCCCACACCTGCACCGCGGCATAGGTGTAGAGGACATAGCCTTCCGGGTCGATGTTCTTGGCCTTGAACTTGTCGACCACGGCTTTTGCGGTGGCGCGCTTGCGCGGATCGGCGCCGAAGGTGAAGAGCATGCCTTCGCCATCGGGGCCGGTGATCGACCAGAACTCATTGGTGGCGATGGCGTCGCCGGAGATCATCTGCGCCTTCAGGCCCTGCGCACGCATCTGCCGCAGGATCAGCCCCGCTTCCTGGTGGTAGCCACCGACATACACAACATCGATCGCTGCAGCTTTAAGCTTGGAAACCAACGCGTTGAAGTCTTTGTCGCCCTTCGTATACGCCTCGAAGAGCTTTTCTTTTCCACCCGCCTTGTTGAGCGCCTTCTTGGTTTCGTCGGCGAGACCTTTTCCATAGGTGGTCTTGTCGTGCAGGATCGCGATGTTCTTGCCCTTGTAGTTCTTCGCGATGAAGGCGCCGGCGACACCGCCTTGCTGGTCGTCGCGGCCGCAGACACGGAACGTGTTCCACAGCTTACGCTCGGTGAACGTCGGGTTGGTGGAGGCCGGCGTGATCTGCAGCACGCCGCCTTCGGCATAGGCTTCGGAGGCCGGGATCGACGATGACGAGCAATAGTGTCCGGCGACGAATGGCACCTTCATGCCAGCCATTTTCTCGGCAACCGAGCGCGCCTGCTTTGGATCGCAGGCATCGTCACCGACCTCGAGCTTGAGCTTCTTGCCTAGCACGCCGCCGGCGGCGTTGATGTCGGCAACCGCGAGCTCGGCGCCATCCTTCATCTGCTTTCCGAAGGTTGCCTCACCGCCCGTCATCGGGCCTGCCACGCCAATGGCGATGTCTTGCCCGAACGCGGAGCCTGCTAATGCCATGCTTGCGCCGAGCGCAAATCCAATCAGCCGCAACTTTTTCATCGTCGACCTCCCGAGTGCGCTACCTGCGGGTGCCCTTGTCCGGCCGGTCCCGCGAAGTTCGACCGATCATATCGCGTCTGGAAAATTGGGAAAGCGGGCAGGGCGATTATTTCGCCGCACGGTCGCGCCAGCGCAGCGGCCCGGCGCGTTCATAGAGCCACGGATATTGCGTGACCATCTGGGAGGTGCGGGCGATCCGGAACGAGAGGGAGGCGACCGCAAGCAGGAACAGCGTATCCACAATATAGGAGATCGGCGTGAGTAGATCCGCCTCGAACAGCGCAAAATGTACAAAGCGCACGGCTGCACCGAGTAGCGCGATATAGATGACCAGATGCCAGAAAGGCCCGCCCGGTAAGCCACGCCGCCGCGCCGCCGATGGCGCCGGTCACCAAGAGGACCTGCAGGGAGGTTTCGCTGGCGTAAAGTTCCCACATACGTCACTTCTTGCCTTGCGCCTGTTCGATGCGACTGCCTTCAAGATAGGCCGCGCGAATTTCTGGACGCTTGAGCAATTCGCGGCCAGCTCCGCTGAGCGTGATCTGGCCATTGATCATGACATATCCGCGATGCGCGAGCTTGAGCGCATGGAATGCATTTTGCTCGACCAGGAATACGGTCAGCTTGTCGCGCCCGTTCAATTCGCGAATGGCCGAGAAAATCTGGTGAACCAGGAGGGGTGCGAGCCCCAGCGATGGCTCGTCGAGAAGTAACAGGCGCGGGCGGCTCATCAACGCGCGGCCGATCGCCAGCATTTGTTGCTCGCCGCCGGACAGCGTGCCGCCGCGCTGGCGTAAACGCTCTCCCAAGCGTGGGAACAGGTGGAACACGCGCGCCAAGTCTTCGCCAAAATGCGCAGGGTCGGCGACCGAAGCGCCCATCTGCAGATTCTCCATCACCGTCATGCGCGAAAAGATGCGGCGGCCTTCCGGTGCCTGCGCGATGTGCAGCTTGGCGATTTCGTGCGTCGGCAATTGTGTGATGTCGCGGCCTTCGAACAGGATATGGCCTTCACGGGCACGCGGCGTCCCGAAAATGGTCATCATCAGCGTCGACTTCCCGGCGCCGTTGGCGCCGATCAGCGCAACGATCTCGCCTTGATTGACTTCGAGATCGACTCCTCTGAGCGCAGGGATGTTGCCGTAATAGGTTTTCACCCCGCGCACCGTAAGCATCGAATGTCCTTGCGTGTCTTGCATCGGCGCCGCCATGCTTACTCGCGCGCCTCCGCTTCGACGTGCTCGACCTCCTCGTCGGCAACGCCAAGATAGGCGGCGATGACCTTCGGATCATTGCGTACCTCGGAGGGCTTGCCGTCGGAAATCTTCACACCGTAGTCGAGGACCACGATGTGATCGGAAATCTGCATCACCACCGACATGTCATGCTCGAT
>Ga0247792_1000227_pt1 | contig 12850 bp, 26 predicted proteins | sample UWRJS106311C6_FD_179920 | JGI IMG/M metagenome (GOLD analysis project Ga0247792, IMG submission 179920) | Soil microbial communities from Arlington Agricultural Research Station in Wisconsin, United States - UWRJ-S106-311C-6 | ecosystem: Environmental > Terrestrial > Soil > Agricultural land... | reverse complement strand
CGTTCCGTCCTTGTAGAAGATAAGCTTACCTTGAGCTACATTAATTTCAGGATTACGCCCGTGGTAGTGCTTGGCTGAAAGGAACATTTCCAACCAATATAAAAATCTAAAGTGGGTGTCTTTATCAAGCATGTGCCACCAGAATGGCTCATTTAGGGTCATTGTTTATGAATGATTATAAATTTTTATTAGCTTACTTGCCCTTTGGTTATCTTTACAAATGCAGTTCAACGGGTCACACGTAGAGCAAAGTTCAGTCTGTCTAATGTGCCGGATGCCATCACGCCTTGCCTCGTTCTTGTAGTGGATGCGCGCCTGTTTAATTAGTCTACGCATGCGCTTAGTTTTTAAGAATGGTTTCATAGCGCCCGTTGGTTATTCTTTAGAGCCTGCTTGGCGAACTTATTCAGTCGTTCAATTACCTTTGGTTCGTTGGCATAGTCTTTCCAAAGCCATCCAAAGTAACCATCTTTACCTTCTTTCCAGAGGTCGTGCCTGTCGTTAGGGTTTTTCAAATCATTGGTTGATACATTGCGCTTTCTCATGACTTTTAGGTTTAAGCTATACTATATCGACTAACATGCTTCCCGCTTGCGGTCGTTATTATCTCGCTCTTGATTGCTAACCCTTGCTTCTTCAAGTTAAAAATTCGGCCAGATAAACGAAAGCACCCGAACAACTTTAAAGCGCTTATTGCCGTTAATGTTTTGCCGCTTTTAAGGTGCTTTGAAATCCTTTGCTCCTGTGATTGTTTCATGGTTTCATGGTTAAAATAGTTTTGTTTGCGCGATGTGGTTTTTAAAACGCTTTACTCCAGCATCATAGTAGTCCTTATCCAATTCGCAAAGGGTCAGGTCAAACTTGTAATCGTGGCACGCTATTGCGATGGACATTGAACCACCGTGAGTGTCGAGTATCCTGTCACCTTCTTTGGCGTAGTTCTTTAGAAGCCATTTGTAGAGGGCTACGGGCTTTTGGGTTGGGTGGATCTTGGTTGCTGCTTTCGTATCTCCCTCTAAATTACCATAATAGGGGAAATCAAACACCTTCGCGGGGCGATCAAATGAAACCCAAGCATATTCACAATCAGAGAAGTTATCGACAGGTTGGTGTTTATACCAGCAAATTAGCCCCTTAGAGTTGCCCAATTCGTCAAAATAGTAGTTACCACCCCAAATTATTTGCTCTCGGCTAACGCGCTGTAATTGCGAAAAATAGGCCATGTCTGGAATTGAGGTATCCCAATCGCCATTTTTGTACTTATTAGCCTTTATCCTATCACCATTGGATGCTTTATTGGTGCGATTGAATTTTCCAAACCCAATCCCATAAGGCGGGTCAACAATAGCCAAATCAAAAGCCTTATCTGGAAGCCCCCTAAGATACTCCATACAATCACAGTTAAGCAGTTCAATGTTTCCGAATGTCATTTTACCTCAATTTTAATTTTAACCTTTCTTCCCTCATGGGAGAACTCAAAACAGTTGTCCGATATGTCCACCCCTGTAATCCCCGCTACTGTAAGGCTGCGCATAACATCCTTAAATATCAGCTTCATGTAGCGGCTTTCGGGGGAGTCTTTGGAGTGGCTGCCATCGCTGTTTGTAAGGCCGCTCATTTCTTTGGTGGTTTTGGTAGTGGCATCCAATGAGTAATAATTGAATTGTGGTCATGCCAATGCTTTGCTAACTTCCAATAGAAACTAACAAAATGTGCATTCCTACGCTTGTCCCATGTAAGAACGAGTTGGCTCGAGAACTCGTCACCGCCAGACGGAAGTCTATCCTTCACGCTTATCCATTCCATAATTTTAAGGTTTCAAATACATATCGCCTACCCAATAAATAACCAAGTAAATACCAGTAACAGCACAGGCCGCAATCAAAAGACACTCAAGTATAAATACTATCCATTTCTTGAACCACATACGCCAAGCTCTTTGTTTGGTGGGTATGCCGCGCATTTTCTTTTGGTCGTTGGGGGTCATTTGTTTATTCCGTTTAAAAATCCACGACAATCAATTACTTTTTCATGGGCACGGTCGATGTCTTCCTGATTGCGTTCAACTGTAAATTCAATGTAGCGCTGTTCCATAGGAATGTCATCGAAGTAGCTGTTCTTTTCTATCTCCTTGCATCCTAATTGGTAGGCCTCGTTTATGTCCTCATCGATAACCTGCATTGCCCATTTCAGCTTTCGCTTTTCGTCCTCAACCAAAGTGAAGGGAGTATTCACAAGGCAGTAGCAAAGCCGGGAAGTTTGCGCCCCCGTCATGTCCATGTACGCTTGTAATTGCCAGTAGTACATTTTGTTGATCGGCTTAAGCATCACCTCGTAAAAGGTGAAGATGTCCCACGATGTTTTAAGGTCGATTATCAGGTCAGATTTCAAGATAGATTCGCCCTCGAACAAATCCGGCATCCCGACAAAGAAATCGTTTTCAATCTGCTCTTTGTTCTTTTCGTAGTATTTTCCTTTAACCATCGAATACAGGTCGATAGAATCCTCTTCGGCAAGCGTTCCCTTTTCCAGATACTTGTTTGAAAAGCTACGAGTTCGGCCATACCTTACAGAAACCCAACACTCAAGCAAATGCTTTTTACAGGTTTCGCTAAACAGGTCGCTTTTACTTCGCGAATCTGTCATAATCAACCCTAGCTGGGAGGGGTGAAATTTAAAGTCGTTGAATAGTTGTGTCATGCTTTTGTTTGTTGGGCTAACATTTCTTTTCGTCTTTCTTCCCTACTAATAGTTACAAGGTTCGGGTCAGGTTCAAAATTCAGGGCATCCTTGCGGTCTAGGTTGCCTCCAAAAATATTCCCTATTAACTGGCAGGCGTCCTTAATTGCTAGCGTCTTGGCCAAAGGAAAGGCCATAGAAACGGCTCCATTGTTCAGGTTAGCTAAATCGGCAGGACTTGCCCCCTGTTTGGTCTGCAATTGGCTTGCCCCAATGCCTTCCTGAAAGTCCATTTCTCCCGTCACGGGGTTGAAGTAGCTAACACGAACGGTCACCCAAACCCCGTTAAAGGCCGTACCCTGTCCGGTTATTTCAATCCGGTAACGCTTAAAAATCTTTCGCAATAGGTATTCGATTTTGTCAATCGGCAAGTATCTGTGGCCTTTTATAAACGGGTGTTCCTTAATCCACTTTTCAGGTGGGGCTGTATTCAGGATTACATTCAGGCTTTCCGTTTCGCCTATGCCGTCAACCTCCTTAAAAAGTTCGGTCAGGGTCGGCAACTTTCGCGGCTCCTCAACTTTCGGAAGGGTAACCGTTTTCTTTTGCAAGTCAGTGTTCATTTCTTTGTTTTCTGTTTCGATTGAATATTATAGTACATCTTCACCCCGTCCTACCTATTATTTCTTCGTGATTCTTTGGTGAGTTTTAAGAGCGCTTTTCTGTGCTGCCATTTCTTGCGGCTCATTTTGTTTTGCTTTATAGCTGGTCGGGGCTTTGTAATTGGATAAAGTGAAGGGTCGCCCATTGCTTGACCCATTGCGGCCATACCAAGTGCCATTGCCATTGCTTTCGACATTCTCATTTCTTCTTTTGTTTAGGTTGGATATTTGAATATATCTTCACCCCGTCCTTTACTTCAGAGGTAACGGTGTGAGAGGATAGGTTAAGGGTGCGGGTCATTTCATTTCTGAGTAAGTGGGCAACTTTTCATGTTCTGGCTGTTCGACAAACTCAATCATGTTCATTCGTTCAGCGATTCTTACCATCTGCGAATGGTGGCCTAGCTTATCAAAGAACGTCTTGCATAGAATTTCCTTATCGTCCATTGATGCCTTGTGACAAATGAAGTGTGTTTGCTTGCGCGTACATCCATTAATGATTTCTTTGCGCCTTGCTGGGCTGACAATACTATCAGGACTTAGCAGGCAGTTCTTACAACACTCTTTATAGACTTTCAGCATAAATTTTTCATTGTAGTAGGGATTTAGCTTTCTCGATTTCTGCCCAAACGTCCTTATCTAAATTGCCGTATTTTATTTGGCAAAGTTGAGTCATTATGCTTAGGCTTTTTTCCAGCGCGGCCACACGGGCGCGGAGCTGGTCACGCTCCTCGTAAAGTTTGTTACACTGCGTAAGCACTTGATTTAGTGCGGATTCTGTCTAGTTCATATCTTTTCTGTTTGTGGTTTCAAATCCATACCTCGTAAACTTTCCCAATAGTCGTTTCCCTTACGGTTATATTGCCTGCATACTTAGAAGCAAATCCTAAAGCCTCGTAATTGTGGCGCGTTATGTATCGCCTTACGTTGGGACTGCTTGAGTAATGTTGTACTTTTGTCATCGTGTTTTGCGTTTCTTTGGGCGGTTTAATCATTTTCATTTGCATATAACTCCCGCTCAATTTGGTCTACCCTATTTTTCAATTGTTTCAATTCAATTTTCTTGAAATGATCCGTATTCATATAAGTAATTAGATGCTGTTCCACTATCTTTGTTTGTTTCAGGTGTTCGTCAAATATTGGCTTAATCATTTTAGCCACATCATAAGAAACAGAGTTCTCTGAAACATAAAAGTCAATCATTTGCTTAGTGTAGTTCTCGCAGGCCTTTTGAAGTTCTTTCTGACTTCCATCAGCCACAAATTTTGCATGTAATTGATCGGCCACTAGCCTTGCAATAGATTCAATTTCTTTTGTTGATAATTTTGCTTCCATATCACTTTTAGTTTTGAAATTCAAGTTCTACAACAGGCCGCCAGTTCTTAACATCACCAGCCGCGTACTCATTGAAATACCGGTTGATTTTTTCCTGAAAGGGATTGAACAGGAAATACTCCAGCTCATCAATTTGAACTTCTGATAGCTGTCCATCAAATAAGTTCAGTATCCATTCTAAACGGTAAGCAAAAGTATATTCCTTTCCGAGGTCGTCCACAAAGTGAATTTCGGGGTTGCCCTGTGAGTTGGTGTAGGTGTTGAGGATTTTTGCGATGCGGCTCATTACTTTATCAATTTATAGGTTGAGCCAAATCGTGTCATAGCCTCTCCGGTTGTCAAAAGATTATTGAAGAACAGAACTCTCCATTCTGCGCCCTCATTAATAAAGCGGTCGGATATTTCCCGTATTGTGGCTTGGTGATTTCCTTTGCCATCAGGATAAGTAACAGATACTTTACGGTCGGCATTTGCGTTCATTAAATCTTGGATTTTCATATATTTTCAGTGTTGGTTATTTCTTTATCGCAGCGTTTACCATTTGAGCCAAAACAACATCAGCAATGCGTGTTTTAAAGGCTGGGTTAGTTATTGCCTCTGTAATGATTTCGTCAACAACCTTTTTGATTGCGCCCTCTTTCTCCTTAACGGCAGCCTCAACGCATTTACGAATGGGACTATCGTAAGAGTCGGCAAGCACTTTTGGGAAAGCGGCTGTTAATGCTGTTTCGATTTGCTGGATGGTGATTTCAAATTTAAGTGTTTCCATAATTTTAGTTATTTGGCGTTGTGTTTAAATGTTGACAATTTGAAACCGGTTTACGGATTGCCGGTGTCCGCCCTCCTGAACTTATCAGGAAACAGGAAGACTAGCAAGTTACATTCCAATAAGTAACTCCATCGCGTTCATATTGAATTTGTCCGCCTAGGGGCATACCATCAAGCATTCCGCCATTTGCATATTGACCATTAACTTTTTGAGTCACCAAATCAGCGGCCTCCTTTGTTAAAACACCTATTCTGTCGTAGCAAGAACCGCTATTATACCATAATACCTCCTCGGGCTTAATGCCAAATTCTTTAGCTGCCCATTCCCTTGTTTGTTGTTCCGTTTTCATAATTGATAAAGTTTTTAGTGTTGCGGTCGGCAACTGCGCCAACCATGAACCAAAATAATCACTAATTTTTTTATAAAACAATAGGCTCCACTACTTTTTTTATAATTATTTTATTTTAACATTTGCGTCATGAGCGGCAGAAAACCAATTCACAACCCAGAAACCCTTAAAAAAGGCCAAAAACTGGACTTAGGGGATAAGACAATATTTGGGCATCAGTATGCAAGAGCGTTTAATAAGCGCTTCCCGAATAAGAAATTTAAATTTAAGGATGGATTTATTGAGCGGGTTGGATGAGGAAAAAGAAGGAACGTTTTGGAAGTGATGGGATTTATTTCCTATTGAATCGTGGTAGGGTTGTTTACGTTGGCCAAACAACTAGATGGCCAAGTAGGCTGGCTGGTCACATATACAAGAACTTTAATGAGGTAAGATTTATTCCGTGTAGACCTAGTAAACTTTGGCATTATGAGGGTAGGTGGATTCGTAAATTCAAGCCAGAACTAAACAAAAATCAATCAGGAAATTATTGCAGGATGTATAAATTCGTTTAGGAGGTAACTACAAGGAACAAAAATAAAATGCAGTGTGAGACGCGTAGCCACTTAAAACAATCTACGCTGACTGATGGAAAGGGAACATCCGTAGCCCAGCCGAAACGTTAATGCTGACAAGCCTAGGCCTCTAAGGAATAGGGGTGGACTCCGAGCGATTATAGGGCGAAGCGGAGTTACTAATGAACCTTATAGGTTGTGTCTCCGCAAATCTTAAACAGCAGGGTGGTGAATGGAAGGACACTCAGGGATGACGGCTCGGAAAGACGAGCATTTTTTCAATTCGAAAGACCTAAAAAGGAAAACGATATGACACTAAAGGAAATTCAAAGAATGCCAACGGTATTGGACAAGAACCACGAGAGTGTTTATCGAAGCTATCACATTCTGGCACAGGTTCTAAACATGATTAAGCGGGGCGATAGCAAAGAAACTATTTATGAGGTTGTAGACTTTCTAAATGAATATCCTGTTGAGACTCAGACGGCTAGTAAAAAGGAAAACGATTAACAACTATGGGGCACTATCCGGTTTATTGTTGTATTGATGGCTGCGATAAGTTGGCGGAAAATGTTGATACAATGCTCTGTGCAAGTCATGGTCGCGCCCAAAGGAAAGCGCAAGAGCTTGAAAACAAGCCCATTAAAGCGCCTAAGCCCATAGCTAAAACAAGCGATAAGATGGCGCAAGCGTTGAAGATTTATAGCGTAAAAAGGCGTAAATTTCTGGAAGCAAACCCGCGTTGTGAAGTGTTCCCGGATAAACCCTCAATTGAAGTTCATCACGGAAAAGGCCGCGCAACCATAGAACTGTTACTCGATGACAACTATTGGATAGCCGTTTCGCGCGAAGGTCACGATTGGATACACGCCAACCCAAAGGAAGCAATGGAACGGGGATTTAGTTTTAGCAGGCTGGCAGATGATGGGCCGGAACTCAATTACGCCATCATAGACGAATACGGAAAAGAGTTAGACATAACAAAGTACGATTTTCAACTAAAGATTAAGCCATTTACAGAACCGCACAAAATTTAGACTCAGCAGGATTTAACGATAAACACGCGATTTGAAAACAATCACCATTATAAGATTTCCATTTGCTGTAATAGGCTTTTTATGTGGATTCATTTTCGGCTATGGATGCTGGTTGTTTGCCCTTGGTCTTGGCCCTGCAATGCTTCTGATTCATGTAACCTATTGGCCGCTCGTTTACTTTGGCGTATTTAAAGACGACAGCATTAATTACGGGGACGCTTGGTTTCATTTAGTTGGATTTATTTTAGGCGCTACCACTTTTAAGCAGATAATGAACGGAGAATTTCCCCACTAACAGCAACCAATACGACAATGACACTCCATTACATTCAATATTCAGAAGGAAAACTTTACGGATACGATCCTGTCACAAAAGGACGACTAGAGTTTAAGCCTGAACAGTTTTATCAAATATACGGGGCTTTATCATCAAAAACAGTTATCAAAGAAGGCGAAGTATACCCACTGCCGGAAGGCTACCGTATTACGACCGAAAGAGTACCTATCCCATGCCCCGAAGGTTTAGAAGATTGCGAGTTTTTACATACTAAAATTTGCGCCCTTCTCCTCCCCATAAGGGAAGAGCCGAAGAACGAACCGCTAATACTTCATCATAATTGGGATACTGCCCTGACTAATGCAATAGTGGTCACAAACGGTAGGATTCAGCCATACACGGAAATATTGAAGTATCTAAACAGCAACTTTGCAATCTCTACTTTAGAACCAACGATAGCAAAGGAAGAGCAGCCAGCCAAGCCCTCACAACTTGCTCATAGCAGTAACTTTGAACATCTAATGCCAGCCAAGCCGGACAACGCCAAAACGTTTACAATCTGCAACGGTAAAATAACTCATGATGGATTTTGTTCTAAATGTGGACGGGTTTCTTTGTCATCATCCGTATATTGTATCAGGACGTTTGAACAACTCACCTCCTACACCGACAAGACCCCAACAGTAGCCACGGACAGCACGGTAGAAATCCTGATAGTTTTACAATTGAAGAAATAGAAAACATATGACCCCCGAATCTAAAGAAGCCTTACGGAAAGAGTTTGAAAAAGAGTGGTATAAACCAGTATCTAAACATCCAAGATTTGCTATGTTCGACTTCCTAGTATCAAAACTAGAGGAGAAAGAAGCAATCTTTCAGCAATACTATGACCTTTGGAATCCAGTTGATGAGTTCGTAAGAAACCATCCATCTATTGAAACCGGTGACTCAGTGAGCGCAAAGGCTTTAGAAATGCTCCAGCAATCTGAGGCCAAGCTTGAGGCCGCAAGGAAGGTGATTGACCTAAGTATGTGCGGGTCACCCGATCCTGATGGAATAAAAATATGGGAAGACTATTACATTAACTTTAAATCCCTAGACAAATGAAAGAACCCCTTACCCTCCAACAAAGCAAGGATGAAGCCGCTCAAAAGTATTCAGAAGGAATAGCAAATGATTATGAAGAGCAGGTAATTACAAAAGGCCAATTAAAGCTATACGCCAAGAAGGATTTTAAGGCTGGTTTCGAATACCGTCAGAGCTTCATCGACTCCCTAAGGGGGAAGATTGAGGCAGAGCGAAACAAAATGATTTCGACAATGCAAACACTCGAACCGGATTCAAGAGAATTTTACAAAAGAGAAGATGGTGTATTTGTATGTGACGAAATTCTCAACCTCCTAAACGAAACCATCGGGGAAACAGGGAAATGAGAATAGGTGTAATTATTCCAGATCGTGGTGACCGTCCAAAAATGACGGCTAACATTTTGAAGCAAATGGATGAGCAGTCTATTCGTGGTGTTGGTGAATTAGTAATCGCACACGTAAACTACCCGCCCAAACATTCAGGCTACGACATCACCGAAAGATACATCGAGGGATATAACCAACTACGCGGTCAGGGTCTTGACATGATTGCCTGCATTGAGAATGACGACTGGTATCACCCCGACTATTTGCTTGAGTGCTTTGAACAGTTTGAAAAGTTAAGACGGCCAGAACTTTTAGGGATAGAATATACTTACTACTATCATTTGAAAATGCGCTTTTATTTCAAATATTTGCATCCCGGCAGGGCTTCGATGATGTGTACATGTTTAAAGCCGGATATTGAAATAAGCTGGCCTGATCCAAAAGACAGATTTACAGACATGTGGCTATGGACACGAAACCAAAAGCCCCCATTTTTCACTAACAAAAAATTCTGGACACCTGACAAACCAATGGCCATCGGCATGAAGGGACACATGGAAGGAAAGTTTGGCGGGACGGGCCACGATAATAAGATGCACCGTTACGTTATTCCTGACAATGGTTTTTTGAAGGACAATTTAAGCGAGGAACAGTTTAACTTCTTTACATCGTTTTCATGTTAGTATCTCTTATTCACCCAAGCCGATCGCGCCCTAAAAAGTCTTTTGATAATGCAAAGGACTGGATAACTAAATCAGGGATTTCAGTTGAATTGATTGTTAGCCTAGATTCAGATGACCCAAAACTGTTTGAATATTTTGCGCTATATGAAAGCTATGAACCAATAACAAACCCGAACACCTGCGTAGTAGAAGCCGCCAACCATGCCGCCAAAGCCGCCACGGGTGACATTCTAATCTATCTATCCGATGACTTCAAATGTCCTGACAATTGGGGGGTGTTGATTGAGGAACAGTTTAAAAACGTGACAGAACCGCTTCTTTTACAGGTGGATGACAAACTTCAAAAACTTGGTAAGGACGTGCTGACCATCCCAATAATGAACCGCCAACTTTACGAAAGGCTTGGCTACATTTTCCATCCTGCTTATAAATCAATGTGGTGTGATGTTGACCTATACCATACCGTTAGAAACATTAACGCGCTAAAACTTTGCCCCGAATTGGTTTTTCCGCACGAACACTATTGCAACGGAAAGGCTGAAAACGATGAGACTTATCGCAGGAGTGCAAACAACTGGAATCAAGGTTTAGCAGTTTACAAAGAAAGACAAAGGGCAAATTTTCCTATATGATTGACCTATCAATTTTGATACCTTGTCACGTAAGAGATGCGCACAGACTTGGAGAGTTGTGCAAGGTTTTATCCACACAGGCACTTCTTGAAGATATTAATTTACAGATACTTATTGATGTTGACAATGGCCAAACATCAACAGGATCAAAGAGCAATAGTTTAATGCAGCAAGCAGCCGGAAAGTATTTGTGCAGGTTTGATGCCGATGATCTACCGACTATCAACTACATGCAAGTCCTCGCAGAGGGTATTAGACGTGATGTTGATTGCGTTTCATTGATGGGAATCATGACAACTAACGGGGAAAAACCCGAACTATTTGAGCATTCGTTAAAGTACTCTGAATACCGAACAAATCACGAGGCAAAAATAGGCGATGTTAAGTATGAGCGTTTCCCAAATCATTTATCCTGTATTCGTGCCTCAATAGCCAAGCAGTTTACCTACCCGGATAAAACAATTTCAGAAGATACCGAATGGGCTGTAAAGATTTTCAATAGTGGTTTACTGAAAACTGAATACTACGACTCAAGAGTTATTTACAACTACCTATATACAACTAACAAATGATACAAGAAATAAAATACAACAAAGAAAAGATAGCCGCCAATTGTAAGGTATCTAAAGAATTGATAACTGACCCAAAAGTCTTCGTAGGTCAAGAGGGTATGGATTATACATTGGATACGCTAACCTGTCAAATCGAAACATTTATCGTTAGTCGGTTAAGTGAAACCCAAAAGACTCGCGTTTATGCTGAACGTCCAACGTTCTTAGATTGGCTACTCAGGCGCAACCGCTCATTTGAGATAGAGGTAAACGCAAAAGAAGTAATCAGGAACCCGCCAATATTTAAAGGTGGTTCAATCATGTACGCAATAAACCAAGTTGATAATCTGATAGAATAGTATATATTTGTGATGCATTCTCACATGAAAAAATTAAAAATATGCCTCTGTTTTTTGTGCCTCTTGAGCTTTCGCTCTGTGGGAATGCCGCAAGATTCAGGGGCTACTTTTTTTATGCATCTAATTTATTTTCATTGTAAGGCAGACACGCATGAGATATTTTATGTTGGACAGAGTAAAACATTAAGAAGAGCCAATAGTTCAAGGGGTAGAAATTTCCTATGGCATCGCACAAAAAATAAGCATGGATTTTATGTAAAAATTTTCCGAGTTGGATTAACTAAAGCCGAAGTTGATTTATTAGAAATTGCCTTTATTAAGCAGTTTGGCCGAATAGATAACGGAACTGGGATACTCGTAAATAGAACTGATGGAGCAGATGGTACTAACGGAGTTTTAGATTCTCCAGAAACGAGACTAAAAAAATCAATCTCTCATTTAGGTAAGAAGGCAACAATTGAACAAAGACTGAGAATATCATTAGCCCTTACTGGAATAAAGAAAAATTTAACGAAAGATCAAAGAAAGGCTATAAGTGATCGAGTTAAAGTTAGAAATACCGGAAGGATAAAATCAGCATCAGAAATTGAAAAACTTAGACTCACTAAAATAGGCAAACCCCGTCCTGATTGGGTAAGAAAGAAAGTATCTGAGTCCAAGAAAAAACCTGTAATTCTTACAAAAGAAACATCAATATTAGAACTTAAATCAGTTACTGATGCGGCTATATTTCTTTCTTGCTCAAGAAAAGAAATATGCACTTCTATTAAGCATAATAAAGACTACAAAGGATTTAGAATATATCACTTATGAAAAAATGTATTGCGTATAGCCTCTTCGGTTATGGTAAAGAGAAACACCACTCGTCATTCGATTTTATCTCATATTTAAGAGGCATGCTTTATTCCCTACGAATGAACATGCTCGTATATCCTGACTTCGAAATGATAGTCGAGACAGACGAACCAACCTACAAAGCATACAAAGGTTTATTCGATAACCTGCCAATCAAAGTAGAAGTAAATGAACCCGCCCCGCTTTGTAAGGCTATGCTATGGCGGTTAAAACCTGTTTTCGATTACAACAGTTACACACACGTCATTTGCCGCGATTTAGATAGCCCACCAACGTACCGGGAGGCTCAGGCGGTACAAGATTGGATAAACGGAGATAAGGCCGCACACGCCATTACAGACAGCATCAGCCACACTATACCGATGATGGGTGGAATGGTTGGCTTTCATACAGGACTTTGGCCGGTACGTACCGGCTGGCAGCATTGGGCGGATATGTTCAAGGATCAGAAAATTGATTTAAGTATCAAGGGTTCCGATCAACAGCTTTTAAACTCCATTGTTTACCCTAAGTTTGCTACACCACCGAATGAAAGTATAACCCAGCATTACATTTTAGGTCACGGCAACACGTTTTTGAACGGATACAAAAATTACATTCCTGACATTGAAGTAGAAAATGTTTCCCGTGAGTTGAACGAGTCAAATGATTGTTGTTCCCACATTGGTCAGGCGGGGTGGTTGTTGCCTCAGG
>Ga0247792_1000216_pt1 | contig 13028 bp, 12 predicted proteins | sample UWRJS106311C6_FD_179920 | JGI IMG/M metagenome (GOLD analysis project Ga0247792, IMG submission 179920) | Soil microbial communities from Arlington Agricultural Research Station in Wisconsin, United States - UWRJ-S106-311C-6 | ecosystem: Environmental > Terrestrial > Soil > Agricultural land... | reverse complement strand
ATGACCACGTCGACCTGTTCGACGGAGTAATATCGCGGATCGCGGAGAAAATTGAGACCAAAGCACGAGCCAAGCTCGCTCATCGCCTGGCCCCCGTGCCCAACGCGCCGCCGATGACCGTACGAAAGCTTGCGCACGATGAATCGATTGAGGTTGCAGGGCCGATTTTGAGTCTGTCCAACAGATTGTCTGACGAGGATCTGCTGGCGATCGCGGGGGGCAAGAGCCAGGATCGACTTCTTGCCATTTCGAAACGCTCATCGCTCAGCGAAAAAGTCAGCGATGTGCTCGTGACGCACGGCAATCGTGACGTCGTTCTTTCGGTGACGCGCAACGAAGGTGCGCGCATCTCAGATGCCGGCTACACCAAGCTGGTCGACCAGTCGATCAATGACGAAGTGCTCGCGATTTGCGTCTCCATGCGCAAGGACATCCCGCAGGAGCACTTCAATGCGTTGATTGCGAAGGCTTCCGAGGTCGTGTTCGAAAAGCTGGCGGCGAGCAATCCGCACGCGGTCTACGAAGTGCACAGGGTGTTGACCGACATCACCGGACAGGATCCGGCCGGGCAGCCAAAGGCAACCCGAGACTACCGCGAGGCGGCGGCGCAGTTCGACGTCGTCAGGCGTTCGGGCGCTTCGCTCGACCCGTTGGTCTGCGAATACGCCAAGAACGGGAAGTTCGAGGAAACGGTCGCCGCGCTGTCGGCGTTGTCGGAGGCCCCGATCAAGCTCGTCGAGAGCGTCATGAATGACGCCCGCCCGGACAGCGATTTTGCCCTGATTTTGGCCAAGGCCGCGGGCCTTTCATGGCCGACCGTCAAACAGATATGCATTTTGCGCCGCAAGGTATTCCGCTTTTCCCCGCAGGCAATCGAAACCGCGCGCCATAGCTTCGACCGCCTGCAGACGGCCACGGCGCAACGCCTCGTCCGTTTCTACAACGAACGCCACGCCGCACTGGCGGATTTCCACCAGCTGGAGCACCAAATTCGCGCGCAGGAAAGCCCCGCACGCGCCTCTTAAAGAGATCCAGTTCTGGAAAGCCTGAATTACGCCGCGCGCCGCTTCGCCTGAATCAGCTTGCGATTGATCAGGCACTCTGCGATCTGCACCGCGTTGAGCGCCGCGCCCTTGCGCAAATTGTCGGAAACGATCCAGAGCTGCAGGCCGTTCTCGATGGTGCCGTCCTCACGAATACGGCTGATGTAGGTCGCATCCTCGCCCACGCATTCATAAGGCGTCACGTAGCCGCCGTCCTCACGCTTGTCGATGACGAGGCAGCCAGGCGCGTTGCGTAGAATGTCGCGCGCTTCGTCCGCGGTGATCGGATTTTCAAACTCGATGTTGACGGCTTCAGAATGGCCAACGAAGACCGGTACGCGCACGCATGTCGCACTGAGCTTGATCTTGGGGTCGAGAATCTTCTTTGTCTCGACCACCATCTTCCACTCTTCCTTCGTATAGCCGTCGTCCATGAACGCATCGATGTGCGGGATGACGTTGAAGGCTATCCGCTTTGAGAACTTCTTGGTTTTCACTTCGTCGAGCGTGAACACGGCCTTGCTCTGCGAGAACAGCTCGTCCATCGCATCCTTGCCGGCGCCAGATACCGACTGATAGGTCGCAACCACGACGCGCTTGATCTTCGCCTTGTCGTGCAACGGCTTCAGCGCCACCACGAGCTGAGCGGTCGAACAATTCGGATTGGCGATGATGTTCTTCTTGGTGAAGCCGGCGATCGCATTGGCATTCACTTCCGGCACGATCAACGGAACGTCCTGATCCATCCGCCAGGCCGACGAGTTGTCGATCACCACCGCGCCCTGCGCGGCAATTTTCGGCGACCATTCCTTGGACACCGCGCCGCCCGCTGACATCAGACAGATGTCGACATCCGAAAAATCAAAATGATCGAGCGCCTTCACTTTCAGCGTCTTGTCGCCGAACGAACATTCCACGCCCTGGCTGCGCCGCGACGCGACGGCGATTACCTCGTCGGCGGGAAAATTGCGCTCGGCCAGAATATCGAGCATCTCGCGCCCGACATTGCCGGTGGCACCCACCACGGCGACCTTGTAACCCATTGTTAACGCTCCGGATTAAATTACCACCGGGCCTCCGGTAAGGGGCAACCGGTTGGCAGCGCTTCTAGGCGAGAACTGCGCCTAACACAACGGCACCCAGTCAAAGACGACCCGCATGCACCCCGCCCTGCACTCATGGCGAGATGAACTTCCGTCCAACTTCGTGCGCCTGCTCGCATATCTGTGTGCAGTTGCGCTGTTGTCCATAGCAGCTGCGCATCTTTTTGAATCGCCGAAAGCGATCGGCGCCATCACTCCGATGCATGAATCAAAATGGATCGAGATCGAGCGGCCCTTTCCCGCCTTTGCCTTGTCGATTCCCGAAGCCGCAGAGGTCACCGCGACCTACGCCATTCGCCGGCATGCCGACGGCGGGGGACGCAAGGACATTCTTGAGCTCGGAGACGCCGACGGCACTGCGCCCTACCTGCATGTCGAGATCTATCGCCCCGGCACAGAAATTCAGACTTTCGCCGAGTCGCAGACCGAGATTTTTGAAAGGGCGGCGGCGCTCGGGCCAGTCGAACTCAGGCGTGCAGAGCAGGACCTCGCCAGCAAGTTTGGCCCGCTGACTGTCTTTTTCTTTGCCGCCTCGAAAGGCACACCGCGTCAATGCCTGGCCTATAGGCGCGCGTTCGAAGACCCGCGCCTGCAATTGTCCGGCTGGTTTTGTCAGGGCGGCAGCGAATTCATCCAGCAGAGCACTTTAGCCTGTGCGCTCGACCGATTGACTCTCCTCGCCGCCGGCAGTGAGCCGAAAGTAGGCGTGCTTTTCGCGCAAGCTGAACGTAACCGAAGTTTTTGCGGCCAGCGTGATCCGATTCTGGCGGCCACGCCGAAGTATCATCTTCTGTGGAAAGCATTGGCTAACCGGCCAAAGCCACGGCGCATCGGACGCTAGCGGATCATCGATTGAGAAACGGATTCTGCCAGCCGCGTTCCTGTACGCGCGGGGGATAGGCGGTCTCGAGGTAGTTCAGCACGACATCCCGTTCCTTCGCGTCTAGCTTCGGCATGTTGTGCTTCTCGTTCATCAACGTAATCGTCTCGTCCCATTGGCGCCGGCTCATGCCCTGCTGGGCCACCAGCTTGAAATTGTGACATGCCGTGCAGGTGTAAAAGGTTTCGTCGCGGCCAGACCCGGCAGCAAACTCCTCGGGGCTTTCCTCCCGAGGAGTGAAATCCTTTGGTTGCGCAGAGATGGCGTGGACGGCGACCGCCGAAAGCATGGCCGCGATGGTCACTGAAACGACGCCACGCATGTGTCGGTCGCTGCCTGCCGGTTCGGGTTTAAAAGCGCCGGACGGGGCGATACCCGGCCGGCGCTTTGGAAATCCTTCCGCTCCGATAGAACGGTCGCTCACTATCCGATCAGCACCGCAATTCGATGCATCGGGTTGCCGCCGTAGCCGCTCGGGTTCCAGTTCGGCGCAACATGCGGCTGCATGAGGCCGCGAGAATCCATCGCGCGCGCCCAGACCTCGTAATAGCCATCAAGTGGCAGCTTCACCGATGCGGTCCAGCGTTGCCAATCGTACCTGTTCTTCGCCTTCTCCATCTTGGCCGGCTGCCAGGTCACCCCGTAGTCGACCGAGACATCGACACGACGCACCGTGAAATCGCCCGCCCAGGCGGCACCCCGCAATTTCAAGTCACGTGTGCCCGCTGCCAATTTCGCGCCATTGCCCGGATTGGTGATGATCGAGCGCACCGGCATTGACTCAAGAATTTTGAAGTTCTTGGGGTCGGCCTTTGAGCCCGGCACCATCGGATTGATGGTCAGCCGATACGACGTACCGCCCATACCTGGACCGTCATGTTCCTTGTCGCGGATGACAATGCGCGTCAGCCACTTTTGCGACGCCGAGCCAGGCCAGCCTGGGTACAGCAGACGCACCGGTCCGCCATGGATGTTCGGCAAGGGCTGACCGTCCATCGCCCACACGATCATGGAATCGGGATTCATCGCTTTCGCGATACGCACGCCGCGCGAAAGCGTTGGCTTGCTGGCGTCGCCAGACAGATGCAGGTCGGCCGCGTAATGTGCCGTGTAGATGCCTGATGACTTTACGCCTGCCGATTTCAGCACATCGGCAAGGCGCACACCGGTCCATTCGGCGCAACCCGCACCGCCGTTGGTCCATTGATTGCCGCTTGCGGGCGGCGAAAAGAAGGACCGTCCATTGCCCCCGCATTCAAGCACAAAGCGGCGGGTCTGCGGTTTGAACTTCGACTTGAGCTCGCCGAGCGTCAGCTCGAGCTTCTTGTTCACTTCACCTTCAACGGTGAACTTCCACTTGTCTGGCTCTTTAGCCGCTTCCGGAATCTGCCCGTTGTTCCGAATGAAGAATTTCTCGATCGGCGTGGTGTCGTCGTCGAGCAGATGTTCGGGCGTCTCCGCCACCAGCGGGCGCTCGCCGATCACCACCAGCTTGTCGCTCTTTCCAGGGAAGCTGAGGTAAGTCGGCCCCTTCTTGGCAGGCGCTGCCGGCGGTGCGCTAGGGGCTGCACCTTGCGCCATAGCCGCCGGGATGAGCCCGCTCGGCATATTGGCCGCAAACGGAATCGCACCGCCGACGGCGGCACCCATAGCGGCAAGCCCGGCGCCGTTGAGAAAACCGCGTCGGCTTGGCTCCGTCACACGTCCGAAAACCAGGGCGTCGGCCCGTTCCGGATCGTCGCGATAAAGCTCCTCAAGTGAACGCTCTCTCTGCCCAGTCATGATCGTCACCCCCTAAAGTCAGGCCCTTGGACAGGGCGCTTCTTCTAATTTAACGCTAGCTGGCGCAAATTTCTTCCACCATGTGACCAATTGGCCGAAGAGAGTTTCTCACCCACAGGCCCGGGGGATTGTCGTATGGCGTCCGTTCTCCGTTGCCTTGGATGGGTCTGCGACCGATAGTAGGCGAACCGACGCGACCGGGGGTTTCACGTGGGGCACGCGCAGCACGACGGTCTTACCGCACTGCTCCCGCGGCTTTACGCATTTGCCCGCACTATGCTGGGCAATGCTGACGCTGCCCGCGACCTCGTGCAGGAGGCGGCGACCCGGGCGCTCGCCGCTCGTCGGGTTCCGAGCGATGCACCGGCCTACCGCGCCTGGATGTTCCGCATCGTCCGCAATGCCGCGCTCGACGAGCTCCGCCGCAAGCGACAGCCCGTTCCGGACGATTTTGCAGGCATCGATCTCTGGGGCTTCGACGACGCCCGCATCGCCAAAATCACTGTGGAGCAAGGTCTTGCGGTCCTCCCCCCGACACATCGCGAAATAATCTCCTTGATCGACATAGCCGGCTTCAGCTACGGCGAGGCCGCCGAATTGCTGAACGTTCCGGTTGGGACGATTATGAGCCGCATCGCCCGTGCGCGTAACGCCTTGCTCGCGGTGATCGAGAGCAGCAGCATCAGGCCATTGAAGTCGAGCCATGGGTACTGAGTTGAACAATAAAGATCTTTTGCTGCTCAACGCGCTGGTCGATGGCGAACTGGCGCCGCAGGATCGTGCGGCAATTGCTGCACGGCTTGCCGTTGATCGCGATCTCGCACGCGCCTACGCAACGCTGGCCAGGCTCAAGGCATCGATAGGCGAACTGGCTGAAGTATCGCCTGAAATATCGCTTCCACGTACGAAACAGCGGGCCCGGTGGCTGGTTGGTGCAGCCGCAGCCTGTATAGCCGTAGCCATTGCCATCGGGCTGCTGGCAAGGAGCGAGTTGCTCTTCGATCATGAAGCCAGCACCGCCGCCGAAGGACCAACAGCGATCACGCTTGCCTCACTCCCGGCGGGAACGACCATTCCCCGGCTCGATACAGCTGGATTGAAGCTCATCGGTCTGGCCATCGATCCAGGGAGAGTCCCCTTGTTTACCGCGACCTATCGCGGACCTCACGGTTGCCGTCTTGACCTGCAGGCTTGGCCGATTGGATCGAACGCCCCGGCACTCGCCGGCACCAGCCGGCGCAGCTGGACCGCCGGGGATCTCGCCTATGAGCTGGTAGCGCATGGAATGCCGACCTGGCGCTTTGTCATCATCGCGGAAGCCGCCGAGCAGCAAACTCGGATCGGTTCCGACCCTGCGCGCATCGACCGCCGCCTGCGCGAGGCCAATATTGGTGCCCCACCCTGCCTTGGCTGACATTGGAATAAATCCGATCCGCCATCCGTTTCTTCTCGACTGCGATTTCATGACGAGGGTCATGAAATCCAAGAGCCGCCGCGAGCGGCAAGGGAGAAACGCATGTCACACATAAATCGGCGACATTTCCTCGGGGCGACGGCTGCGGCGAGCGCGGCCGCGGTCGGTGGCTTCGGCCGGCTCGCCGAAGCTGCTGGGGTAAGTCTTACGCCGGGTGTGCCGGAAGGCGTCGCAAGTTACGCGACGATGGGGACGCTGCCGGGTAAAAAGCCATTGATCCAGCTTTCCGACCGACCGCCGAATTACGAAGCGCCGATAGAATATCTGCGGACGCCGATCACGCCGAACGACCAATTCTATGTTCGCTATCACCTGGCGGATATCCCGAATATCAAAGCCGAAGGTTACAAGATTGCAGTCGGCGGCGACGGCGCCAACGGTCGTGCCGAAGTCACGCTGGACGATCTGAAAAAGATACCGGCCGTCGAAGTGGTCGCCGTCAATCAGTGCTCCGGCAACCGGCGTGGGTTGTCGAAGCCGCACGTGCAAGGCGTGGAGTGGGGTTACGGCGCTATGGGTTGCGCGCGCTGGAAAGGCGCCCGACTCAAGGACGTGCTCGACAAGGCCGGGCTGAAAAAAGAGGCAATCGAAATCGTATTCAATGGCGCCGATGGCCCCGCGGTCGACAAGACGCCGGACTTCATCAAGAGCATCCCGGTTTGGAAGGCGATCGATGAGTCGACAATCGTCGCCTACGAGATGAACGGCGCACCTCTGCCGCATTTCAACGGATTCCCGGCGCGCATCATCGTGCCTGGCTGGACCGGCACCTATTGGATGAAGCACGTCATCGCGATCAACGCGCTGACCAAGCCCGAATCAAACTTCTGGATGAATCCGGCCTACCGCATTCCAGTCGGGAAATTCCCGGTCAGGGATCGCTTTATCAGCCAGGAAAACGCGGCAAGCACCCCGATCACCGAAATGGTGGTCAATTCGCTGATCACCAGCCACCGCAACGGCGACAAAGTGAAAGCCGGCAAGGTCACAGTCAGCGGCATGGCCTGGGACGGCGGCTATGGCATCCGCACGGTGCAAATCTCGACCGATGGCGGCAAGACCTGGGGCTCGGCAACTTTGGGCCAGGATCTAGGCCGCTTCGCGTTCCGGCCGTGGAGCTTCGAGTTCGCGGCCAAGAAAGGCAACAACACGGTGACGGTCAACGCCACCAACAAGCTCGGCCAGAGTCAGGTATCCGAACTGATTTTCAATCCGGCCGGCTATCACAACAACGTCATGCAAAACATTACGCTGGTGGCGTGAGGAGAGCACCATGTATAAATTCGTCATCGCACTTGTCGCCGCTCTCATCGCGTCGCCGGCATTCGCCGCCGAGCAGGTGATCAAGCTGAAGCAGGCACCCGGCGTCGACAAAGTGGAGGCCAATTGCCAAGCCTGCCATACCCTCGCCTATATCCCAATGAACTCGCCCTTTCTTAATGCGGCGGGTTGGAGCGCAGCGGTTACCAAAATGATCAAGGCCCTTGGAGCACCAATCGACGACGCCGATGCCAAAGTGATCGCCGACTATCTGGCGAAAAACTACGGTAGCTGAACCAACGTGCCGTGCTGGAACGGCCTCAAAAGAACGGCCCCGCTCTCACCGGCGGGGCCTTTTGATATATATCATGGACAATTGTTCGTGATTCAGGCCTGTTGTACTGAACTGAAGGTCGTTAAGCTGCATTGCGACGTGAGAGCCCCCGAGGACCAACCATGCGCTTGAAATTCGCCGCCGCCGCGATTGCCCTGGCCGGAGCTTTAGCTCTCGTGGCTGCATCCGCGGATGCTCAGACAAACCAGACCAAGAAAAAGAGCACCGTCACCTACAACCGCGACCGGACGGTGGTCGTGACCCGCGACGAGGACGGACGTACCCGCACGCGCGTCATCATCCAAAAGCGGTCCTATCTCGATCCGGGCACGGAAACGTTTCCGGGCGAACGCGTCGGCAATACGGGCTATATCGAAAATCCGAACCAGTACGCCGGAAGCGTGATCAACAATACGTCCGCGGGTCTTTACAACACCCAATCGGCGCTTCCAGGACCGTGGACACTGCCGTTCAAGAGCAATCCCTGGATCGGGTACTGAAACGAAAAACGCGGCGTCAGGCCGCGTTTTTGTTTTCACCGCTCACATTTGCCGGCTTACGCGGCGAGCTGCTCCAGTTCGGCCAGGATCGCTGATCCCATTTCCGTCGTTGAAACGACCTTGGTGCCTTCCGACTTGATGTCGGCGGTGCGCAAGCCCTTGGCAAGCGTGGCCGAAATTGCCTGGTCGATCCAGCCGGCATGCTTGCCGAGATTAAACGAGTAGCGCAGAGCCATCCCAAACGACGCGATCATCGCGATCGGATTGGCGACGCCTTTACCGGCAATGTCCGGCGCGGAGCCGTGCACCGGCTCGTAGAGGGCTTTTCGCTTTTTGGTTTTGGCATCGGCTTCGCCGAGCGAAGCGGACGGCAGCATGCCGAGCGAGCCGGTGAGCGTCGCCGCAATGTCCGACAATACGTCGCCAAACAAGTTATCGGTCACAATGACGTCGAACTGCTTCGGCCAGCGCACGAGCTGCATGCCGCCGGCATCGGCCAGCATGTGCTCAAGCTGAACGTCCTTGAATTCGCGCGCGTGCAACTGAGTCATCACCTCGTTCCATAGCACCCCGGTCTTCATAACATTACGCTTTTCCATCGAGGTGACCTTGTTGCGCCGCTTGCGCGCAAGCTCGAAAGCCACGCGGCCGATTCGCTCAATCTCGTAGGTATCGTAGACCTGCGTGTCGATTGCGCGTTTCTGGTTGTTGCCGAGATCCGTGATCGTCTTCGGCTCACCGAAATAAACGCCGCCGGTCAGCTCACGCAAAATAATGATGTCGAGACCTTCAACGACCTCGCGCTTGAGCGAAGATGAATCTGCGAGCGCCGGATAGACGATCGCAGGGCGCACATTGGCGTAGAGATCGAGATCCTTGCGCAGCCGCAGCAAGCCCGCCTCGGGCCGCACGTCGTAGGACACCTTGTCCCATTTCGGGCCGCCGACCGCGCCAAAGATCACGGCATCGGCCGCTTTGGCTTTTTCCATTGTGGCATCTGTGATGGCCACTTTATGCGCGTCGTAACAGCATCCGCCCACCAGCGCCTCTTCGGTCGCGAACCTGTCGGGACCGCCTTTATTGAAGAAGTCGATGACGCGTTTTGCCTCGGCCATGACCTCGGGGCCGATCCCGTCGCCGGGAAGAAGAAGCAGATTATGGGTGGCCATTTACGCCTCGCCGTTACTGGTACGCGCGGATTGCTAAAGGGCCTCACGGCCATTGGCAAGAGAAGTTGCGCCAAGTTTTGTCCGTTGCAAGCCTAACCCCGACCTCGACCAGCAGCCATTGCGTGTCGATGAAGGCTCTCAAAGACCTCAAGTCCCGCTATTATTATTGGGTTAAGTTCGGGGCTTGGGGACACCTACATTGCACGAGAAAGAACTCCGCATCGCACTCATCTGCTTTGGCGGCGCGTCGCTCGCAGTCTATATGCACGGCATCACCAAGGAATTTCTGAAACTGACGCGGGCGTCCAGTACGCTTCACGCCATTACCGACAGGGGAAAGCGGGCATCCTCCAGCTTCTTCGACCGGCACGACGCTGCCGATGCCGAATACGATACCGAGGAAATTTATTTTGACCTGCTGCGCGACATTGGCCAATCGCTCGAATTGCGGATTGTCATAGACATCGTGGCAGGCGCTTCGGCCGGGGGAATCAACAGCACCATGCTGGCCCGGGCTCTCAGTCATGATCTGCCTATGGGCGGCCTGCGCGACCTCTGGCTCGAGAATGCCGACGTGGCCGTACTGCTCGCTTCCGAAGCAAAGGCCCGCCGCTGGAGCAAGTGGTTTCTTCGGCCATTTTTCTGGGCGGCCGGGTTCACGCGCCTGAGGCTCGTGAGCGATCCAGAGGTGCGCTCCAAGCTCTCGCTTTTCATGCGATCGCGCTGGTTCAAGCCGCCCCTCGACGGACTGAAGATGGCAGAATTGATGTATGACGCGGTGCTCGCTATGGGGGCGCCGCGCGAGCGCGGATCGTCCCTGCTTCCTTCCGGGCAGAGACTCGACCTGTTCGTCACGGTGACGGATTTCTACGGTCGCCATCAGCTCATGCAGATTCACGATCCGCCCATCATTCATGAGCGCGAATACCATCATGTGCTGCATTTCCAATACCGGCGCGAGGCAAGCGGTGCCGTTGAAAGCGATTTCGAGCTCGCGAACGCACCATCCTTGGCTTTCGCAGCGCGCGCGACGTCGTCAATACCTGGCGCCTTTCCGCCGGCGCAGATCCTGGAAATCGATCAGCTCGTGCGGGCGCGTGGGACAACCTGGCCGCGCCGTTCTGAATTTATTGCGAGCAACTTCGAGCACTATCAGCAAATGAACGTGGACGTGGCATCCGTTCCGTTCATTGATGGCAGCGTCCTGAACAGCCGGCCCTTTCGGGAGGCAATTGAAGCGATCCGCGGCAGACCTGCGTACCGTGAGGTGGATCGCCGGGTGGTTTACATCGATCCAAACCCGGCACCAGCCGGCTCAGCTATCCACCACGGCGTGCCGGGATTTTTCTCGACGCTGAAAGGCGCGCTTTCGGACATCCCGTTGGCCGAGCCGATAACGGAAGAACTTAACCGGATTGCCCGTTTCAACGAGCGAGCGCGCCGACTGCGAGCCATCATCGAGAGTGCGCGTCCGCAAATTTCTCGATTGGTCGCCGAGGTGATGGATACCAACGATAATGGACCAGTCACCCACGACCGCATCAAAGGCTGGCGTGAACAGGCCAACGTCAAGGCAGCGCGTGACGCAGGTTTTGCCTTTGAGGCTTACGTGCGGCTGAAACTTGCATCGGTCCGCGATTTCATCAGCCATTTGATCATGAACATCCGCGGCGTACGCCCCGATTCACCATTCGCGCGCGCGATCGCAGAAAGCATCGACGCTTGGGCAATCCAATCCGGCATGACCTACGTACCGACGGACAGCCAAATGCTGCAGGCGGAAGCCGCCGCGCATGCTGGCGTCAGTGCAAAATGGGTGGCCTTTCTCCTCGCTTTCGATGTCGATTACCGAAAGCGCCGGCTGCGATTCCTGATCGAGGGTCAGAACCGCCTTTATCAGAGGCTCGGATCACTGGGCCTGGAAGGACTCGACGGCCAAGCGGTCGATAGCCTCAAGAGACGGTTCTACGATCACCTTGAAGCATTGGACCGCAGGGTAAATGCCGTCTACGGCGATGCGGCGTTGGCCGACCTGGTCGAGGACATCTTCCGCGTGGCGCCCTCTCCAACCGAGATCAGGGAGATCGGGGCTTATGCCCAAGCATTTGCTACCCGCCATCGCAGCCAACTCGACCGGCTTGTTGACCGGCTTGGGGCGATCATCGATCTGAATGCCAGCACGCGAGATGTTGATCTTTTGCTCGCCGACAACACCCAGGAATGGCCGCGCCGCGGCCTGCAGGAGGTGCTCGTCAATTATCTCGGCTTTCCCTTCTGGGACGTCCTGACGTTTCCGGTTTTGCCTTGGCGAGAAGCCGGCGAATTCAACGAAATTCGCGTCGATCGCATCAGCGCCCAGGATGCCCACGTCGTGGAGCGAATGGGTGCCTTCTCCGTGAAAGGGACCGCCTTCAACCAGTTCGCCGCATTCTTGTCGCGCGCATTTCGCGAAAATGACTACCTTTTGGGTCGCCTGCATGCGATCGAGCGACTGATCGACATTGTGTGTGATGCCGCCGGTCCCGACGCCATCAAAAGCCCGGCCGTGCACGCGCTAAAAAAGCGGGGGTTTCTGCGAATTCTCGATACGGAAGAACCCCACTTATCCACCTGCAGCGCCATGATCGCCCAGCTTCGCGCCGCTCTTAACAGCAAGGGTCTTCTTTGAGTCCCTGAAGGACAGCACCACAATCGATCACAGCCCGCTGAACCAGTTGTAGCCTTTGTCTTCCCAATAGCCGCCCTTGTCGGTGTTGGTGACCTCCATCGCCACCACATATTTCGGATTTTTGAAGCCCAGCTTTGTCGGCATCCGGATCTTCATGGGAAAGCCGTAGGACCGCGGAAGGATCTTGTTGTCGAACTTGAATGTCAACTGCGTCTGCGGATGAAGGGCGGTCGGCATGTCGATGGTGTTGGTGTAGCCCTCGGCGCACTTGAACCAGACGTATTTCGCGCGGGTATCGGCCCCGATGCGCTTAAGAAATTCTGACAGTGGTGTGCCCTGCCAGGAACCGATTGCGCTCCAGCCTTCGACGCAAATGTGGCGCGTGATCTGCGACACCTCCGGCAGCGCGTGCAATTCCTCGAGCGTCCAGGGTTTCTTGCTGTCGACCAGACCGGCAACTTCTAATTTGTAAGTCCTGCCGTCGACCTGCGGCGCCTCATCCTCGTCGTAATAGGCGTTGAAGGGGAAAGGCCGGGTAATCGCGCTTTCGGGATATGTCGGCGCAAGCTTGGTACGGCTGAACAGCGCCGCCTGCGCCCCGTCGTTGAACTCGGATATCTTACGCAACGCGCTCTCGGCGGTGTCGCCATCGATGATGTCGCAGCCAGTAAGAAACGTGAGCGCGCCGAGGCTCGCCGCGCCGCGCAGGAAACTACGGCGGCTGGCGTCGGGCATTACCCGCGCTGCATCCTTGATCAGCAGTTTCGGATCGACACCGGGAATGGTCCTTTGCTGACGCATGAGATGCTCCTATC
>Ga0247792_1000210_pt1 | contig 13255 bp, 11 predicted proteins | sample UWRJS106311C6_FD_179920 | JGI IMG/M metagenome (GOLD analysis project Ga0247792, IMG submission 179920) | Soil microbial communities from Arlington Agricultural Research Station in Wisconsin, United States - UWRJ-S106-311C-6 | ecosystem: Environmental > Terrestrial > Soil > Agricultural land... | reverse complement strand
ATCGAACGATTGCGGGCTATGGCAATCAGCCAGGTCATCGGGCTCGCCCGCCTGGCGTCAAAATCGGCGGCCTTGCGCCAGACCGTCACGTAGACCTCCTGCAGCACGTCCTCCGCATCGCCGTGCTCACCCAAGATACGCAGGCAGACGCCAAAAAGCTTCGCTGAGGTCAGGCGATAGACGGTTTGCAGTGCCGCACGGTCGCCGTCCGGGATTCGGCCGAGCGCGGCGGCAATCAGGCTGCGGTTGGCATCGAGGTCCATCGACGGGGTTCGGATTTGGCAGGCTCGGGGCCCACCTTACGGTTTTGACGATCCGGTCACAATTACGGCGGCCTTGGCCGGATGGACTAGTCCTGCAAGGAGGGAAAAACGTGACCTCCGTCAGGGCCAAGGGGAAGTGGATCGACGCATTTCACCGCCTCGACCGTGAGAGGGCCATAGAGATGAGGAAACAGGGCGCCGCCGCGCGAGGGCTCCCATTTCAGGGCATTGCCAAGCTTGCGGGCATCCACGCTGATAAGCAGCAGATCGCTTTGACCTGCAAAATGCTTTGCGGCGGTCTCTGCAACCTGGGCTGCAGTCGAGAAATGAATGAAATTGTCGCGACGATCGGCCTCCGAGCCGCGGAAAACACCGGCTCGCTTTGCCTCCTGCCACAGTGTAGCGGGACAAATTTTGTACAGGGTCTGCATGCAGTCTATGTAGTTGGAGTTCCAACTATTATTCAACGATCAATTTTCGTGCATGGCTCCATTCCGAAAACAAACTTGAATTGCTGGATTTTCCGTGCATACCCCCGGTCAAGATTTGTAACGGAGATATCATGCCGAAGACTGAAGAATTCCTGATTGAGACGGCCGACCGGTGCACCGGTCTCGCGCGCGAAGGCCGCGAGCTGGTTGAGCGTTTGGAAGCCATGCGCAACGACCTGATGGCCAAGGCGGTCGAACTCGACACCACGCGGCAAAAGGCTAACAAAAAATCCAAAGATGCGAGCGGCGCCTGAGCGCCCCCGAAATTCTTGCTGTCGAACCTAAAAACCCGGCGCTAGCGCCGGGTTTTTGCTTTGCTGCCGGATGTCAGGCGGCTCCCTTGAGCGGCTCGCCGCCATGCGGGGGTGGAATTGGCGCGCCGTCGGCGGCATATTCGTTGAGTTTATTCCGCAACGTACGGATTGAGATGCCCAGGATATTGGCCGCGTGCGTGCGGTTGCCGAGGCAGTGCTTGAGCGTTTCAAGGATCAGATCGCGCTCGACTTCCGCCACGGTGCGTCCGACCAGATTGCGGGTAACCTGCTCGGCGGCGATTGCGGCATGAGCTGCGACGTCCGTGCCGCGCATCTGATCGAGCCGCGCGCCGTCGGGTGAAAGAATGCCGTCGACACCGATCTCCGAACCGCTCGAAAGCAGGACGGCGCGATGCAACGTATTCTCGAGCTCGCGGACATTGCCTGGCCAGCGGTTGGCGCTGAGCGCACGGCGCGCTTCCGCGGACAGGGGTCGCAAAGGCAGCCCGTTGGCCTGCGAGTATTTACGTATGAAGTGATGCGCCAGTTCGCCGATGTCCGCCGGGCGCTCGCGTAGAGGCGGGATCTTCAGGTTAACGACGTTGAGGCGGAACAGCAGATCCTCGCGGAATTTTCCCTCGCGGACAGCGTCGGTGAGATTGCGGTTCGATGTTGCGATGATTCGAATGTCGATCGGGACAGGCCGATTGCCGCCGACGCGGTCTATGACCCGTTCCTGGATGGCGCGCAGCAGCTTGGCCTGCAGCCGAACCTCCATCTCGGAGATTTCATCGAGCAGGAGCGTGCCCCCGTTCGCCTCCTCGAATTTTCCGATGCGACGGGCAAGCGCGCCGGTAAAGGCGCCTTTCTCGTGGCCGAAAAGCTCGGATTCGAGCAGGTTTTCCGGGATCGCCGCACAATTGACGGTGATGAACGACTTCTTCGAGCGGTTGCTGCGCCCGTGCACGAAGCGCGCCAACACCTCCTTGCCGGTCCCACTTTCGCCGGTGATGAGCACGGAGGCGTCCGAACCAGCGATTTGCTGGGCGAGCTTGACCACTTTCGCCATGGCGTCGTCGCGGTAGATCATCTCGCGCGTATCCTCGGCGACGGCGGCGAGGACGGCCGCGATCAGGTCGGGATCGGGCGGCAGCGGGATATATTCTTTGGCGCCGGCGTGAATTGCATTGACCGCCGCTCGCGCGTCGTTGGTGACGCCGCAAGCAACGATCGGGACATAGATGTGCTCCGCATTGAGCCGCCCATTGAGGTCGCGGATATCGAGGCTGACATCCACCATCAAAAGGTCCGCGCCGCGTCCGGAGCGCAGCACCGCAAGCGCCTGGTCGATGTTTTCGGCGTGCGTGACGCTGGCGCCTTTTTCCATTGCAAGCTTGGTTGCGGTGGTGAGCTGGCCGCCGAGCGTGCCGACAATGAGGAGTCGCATGGCTTAGCTCCGTATCATTCGAGTAACGGCGGATCGTCGTCGCATCAGTTGTGATCCGCCTTGATAATTTCAGTCATGGTCACCCCGAGCTTGTCTTCGACAAGCACCACTTCGCCGCGGGCGACCAGCCGATTGTTGACGTAGATATCGATGGCCTCGCCGACCTTGCGGTCGAGTTCGAGCACGGCGCCGGGGCCGAGTTTGAGCAGGTTGCCGACTTCCATATGAGCGCGCCCGAGCACGGCCGAGACCTGGACCGGGACGTCGAACACTGCTTCGAGGTCCGCAGCCCCTCGGTTGACAGTTTCACTGTCGGAAGGCGCGAGCGTGCCTGCATCCTGCACAACCTGTACATCGCCGCCGTTTTCGAGGTCGGGAAGCGGTACCTTGGTGTCGTCGTCACTCATTGTCGTCTCCAGAATTCCTATGCGGCGGGCATGTTGCGCGCCGCTATATAGCGGGCGACTGTTTCATCGATCGCCGATGCCGTTGCAGTGCTTTCACGGATGATGCCGCCGTCGGCCCATTCGATACGGCAGTCACCCGGCGCGAGGCTTTCGTCGGACATGACGGCCAGCCGGCCGTCGAAACCATTCGAGCGTGCAATTTCCTCGATCTGCCCCTTCGCCGTCTCGTGGATGTCTGCCGCAATGCGCACGGTGACGAGCGGCGTGGACACCAGATGGTGAAAACATTCAGTCGCAAGCGCCGCAATCTCGGCGAACGGCTCGCGCGCTATGAGAGCCGGCGCCAGTTTGGCGGCGACCGCGACGGCCACCTCGACGGCCTCTGTTTCAAGGCGGGTCTCGATTGCTGTGAGCGCACTATCGAGCCGGCCGAGCCCGTCCGCGATTACGGAGAGCGCATCGGCCATGCGTTTGGTGGCTTCCTGATGTGCCTGCTGTTCCCCGGCGTTAAAGCCTTGCCGATAGGCCTGCGACTCGGCATCGGCACGCCTGCGCTCGTGCTCGACCATGGTGATGGTCGGCTTTTCGCCGGCGGCGAAGTCCACGTCGAACAGATATTTGGCCGTTGCTTTCATTCACGTCCCTTTGCGCATGATCTTTTCAGAAAACCGGGTCCCACTTTTCTGGATCATGCGCGTCTCAATAAATCAGCTCGTCTTCGCCTCGGCTCTTGGCGATGATGATTTCTCCCTTGGCAGCGAGATCCTTGGCGACGTTGACGAGGAGGGCCTGCGCCTCATCGACGTCGCGCAGCCGGACTGGCCCCATGGCCTGCATGTCTTCCACCAGCAGCTTGGCGGCGCGACTGGACATGTTGGTGAAGAAGAACTGCCGCACGGTCTCGTTGGCGCCTTTGAGCGCCACCGCCAACTTCTCCTTGTCGATGTTGCGCATCAGCGTCTGCGCCGATCCGGTATCGAGCTTGACCAGGTCGTCGAAGGTGAACATCAGCGCCTTGATGCGCTCGGCGGCATCACGGTTGTCTTCCTCGAGTGCGGTCAGGAAGCGGGTTTCCGTCTGCCGGTCGAAATTGTTGAAGATTTCCGCCATCACCTCGTGCGCATCGCGGCGCCGCGTCTGCGACAGGTTGGACATGAATTCCGTACGCAGCGTCTGCTCGACGCGCTCGATGACTTCCTTTTGCACTGCCTCCATCTTCAGCATGCGATTGACGCAGTCGAGCGAAAGGTCCTCGGGCAGGATCGAGAGCACCCGTGCGGCGTGCTCCGGCCGCAGCTTCGACAGCACGACGGCAACGGTCTGCGGGTATTCGTTCTTGAGATAGTTCGCCAGCACCTCTTCCTGGACGTTGGCGAGCTTCTCCCACATGTTGCGCCCGGCGGGGCCGCGGATTTCGTCCATGATGCCGCCGACGCGGTCTGGCGGCAGATACTGCTTAAGGAGGCGCTCGGTGGCGTCGTAGTTGCCGAGGAGCGCGCCGGAAGCCGACATGCGTGAGACGAACTCGAGCAGCAATTGCTCGACGGATTCGGCTTCGATCGTGCCAAGCGACGACATGACAATGGAAATTTCGCGCAGTTCGTCGTCGTCGAGCAGGCTGAAGATCTTTGCGCCGTATTGCTCGCCGAGCGACAGCATCAGGACGGCGGCCCTTTCCGGGCCGGTCAGCTTCCGAGCGCGTTCCTGGGCATGCGGGCGCTTCGAGAGTTCAGCCATCAGCCCGCCGATGTCGTCGCGCGTCGATTTGCTGTCCTTTTTGCTCTCGGCATAGGCTGATGGCATGGCTTAGGCTGCGTCCTCATGGAGCCAGTTGCGGATGATCGACACGGCTTCGTGCGGGTTTTTGTCGGCGAGTTCGCCGACCTTCTGCACGGACTGGGCGTGAACCTGGCCCTGTACCTTGGCGATGTCGATCATCGCGGATGTGCGGTTGGAAATTGCGACAGCTTCATCGCCGCCGACGATTGAGACGTTTGGGCCTCCCGTCGAGGTAATGTTGCCGTTGACGCCCGGTAGCATCATGCCGGCAGCCGCGGCTGTTTCGGCCGTCACCGCGGGTACTGCGGCGGGAGGCGCGGCGGCGAACGGCGTCTGCGCGCCTTCTGGTGTGATGACCCGGCGAACGAGCGGGCGAACGACCATGAACAGCACGACCAGGCCGAGCAGCGCCATGACGCCCTTCTCGGCGGCTCCCGTGATGTCGTCCTTGGTGAACTGCAGGTAGCTCATCCATCCGGTCATTTCGCTGATCGGCGACGGCGTTGTTTCGGCGAACCGCAGGTTCACCACCTCCACCTGATCGCCACGCTTGGCGTCGAATCCGATCGCCGAGCGCACGAGGGCGGCGATGCGGTCGAGTTCTTCTTTTGGGCGCGGCTGATAGGCGACCTCGCCTTTGTCATTCTTGCTGTAGTTTCCATCGACGAGTACGGCCGCCGAGATGCGGTTGACGCGTCCTGCCTCGATGACCTCGGTTTTAGTGGTGCGCGAGATCTCGTAGTTGACGATTTCCTCGGTTTTGCGGCTCTGGTCGCCGCGGCTGCCGCTGTCCGCTGGCTGCTGCTGTTGCCTGTTGCCTCCGGGCAACTCGGTGCCGACGGACACCGAGCCCTCCTTGTTGTCGCTTGTGGCGGACTGTTCCTCGCGGGTCTGACTCGAGCGCAACACGCGGCCATCCGGATCGAATTTGTCCGACGTTTGCGTGATCCGATTGACATCGAAATCTGCGTTGATCTGCACGCGCGCCCTACCCGGGCCGACGACCGATGAGACAATCGTCTCGACTTCGCTGCGAAGCCGGTTCTCGTAGGCGAGCTTGCGTTCGTCGGAGCTCGCGCCGTTGAGCGGGTTGTCGGGTGAGGCCCCGTCGGCAAGCAGCTTGCCGGTCTCGTCGATCACGGAGACGCGCTCAGGCTTCAGGCCGTTGACGGCGCTGGCGACCAGGTGGCGGACGGCCCGCACCTGCTGCGGCTCAAGCGCACCGCGCACCTTGAGCACGATCGAGGCGGAGGCATCGATCTTGTCACGCGAAAACAGCGGGCGCTCCGGGAGCACGAGATGCACGCGCGCCGCCTGTACGCGATCGATGCTGCGGATCGTGCGGGCGAGTTCGCCTTCGAGCGCCCGCAGGTGATTGATGTTCTGGACAAACGTCGTCGTGCCGAGCGAGTCGGTCTTGTCGAATATCTCGTAGCCGACCCCGCCGCCTTTCGGCAGGCCCGACTCCGCGAGCTTCATGCGCAGACGGGTGACCTTGTCCTTGGGCACCATGATGATCGCGCCGTCGCTCTTGATCTGATAGGGAACGGCTTGCCGTTCCAGGTCTTTGATGATCGACGCGCTGTCGTCGACCGAGAGGTCAGTGAATAACGGCACCATTTGCGGCGTCGTCATCTGGACCATCAGGAATGAGAAGAAGCCGATCAGGGCGAGCGTCACCGCGGCCATCGCCGCCATCCGCGCAGCACCCAGCGACTTCATAAAATCGAAGAAGCCTTGCACCGGTTTGTCCTACCCGCTGGGGCGCCGATCGTGCGCCTCACCCGGCAAGATTTGCCCAGTTTAAGGTTAGCGTCGGGTTAATTTCGGGCCGATGTGACCTGCGAAAAGCCAAATGAAAACGCCGGCGTGTTGCGCCGGCGTGCGGGACTTCGGGGCTGACGTGTTACTGGCGGTACTGCTGAATGCGCGTTGTCCGCAGCCCGGCAAGGCCGTGCTGGTCGATCGAGTACTGCCAGGAGAGGAATTCCTCGACGGTAAGTGTGTAGCGGGCGCAGGCCTCTTCCAGCGACAACAAGCCGCCACGGACCGCGGCGACCACCTCTGCCTTGCGGCGGATGACCCAGCGCTTGGTCGTTGGGGGCGGCAGGTCCGCAATGGTCAGCGGACTGCCATCTGGCCCGATTACGTATTTGACCCTCGGGCGATGGGGTTCGGTCATTGGTACACTCACAAAACGAGACTCGACTGACAGTTACTGCGAAAAAGCTACAGGTCCCGGCTTAAAATTTGCCTAAGCATGGCAAATGCATCGGGCAATGATTGCCGGGTTTCCGCTAACCTTTTGGTTACAGATGGAGGGCGGTGGGCAATCCGGGGCCCATTGCAGCAAAGCGCCGTAATTGCGGTTAGTATCCCCAAAGGGCGGATTTCTTGGGATTTTGCGCCGGTGAAAAAGTTCCCTGCTGCTTCTTCATCGGAATCGACGCAACGGATTGGCCTCGGCGCCTATTTCGCCTGGCTGCCCGTGGTGGCCGTCGCTTACTTTCTTCTCGCAAAGCTCGGCCTTCAGCTTGCCTCGATAAACCCAAGCGCCAGCCCGATCTGGGCGCCGACGGGCTTGGCTTTTGCGGCCGTCATTCTGGGCGGCGTACGTTTCTTTCCGGCAATCCTGATCGGCGCATTCGCCGCCAACGCCGCAACGGCTGGCACTTTGGAGACGTCGGCCGCGATAGCGGTCGGCAATACGCTGGAAGGTGTGGTGGGTGGCTACCTGATCGCGAAGTGGTGCGGCGGTGCTCAGGCCTTTGTAACTCCCGCGCGAATTGCAAAGTTTGCAATTGTCTGCGCCGGCTTGCCGACCATGCTCAGCGCTACAATCGGCGTTGGCACACTCTATTTAGCCGGGTTTGCAGCTGAGCCGACTCTCGCTCCGGTCTGGATCACATGGTGGCTTGGGGATACCGCCGGCGCGCTGGTGGTCACTCCGGTCATCGTCCTGTGGGCGATTACTGACTGGCGTGCGATCGATGGGCGCGCGTTGCGCGACATGGCCGCGGTGTTCGGCTGCGCTATTCTGGTCGGCCTCATTACGTTCAGCCCGCTATTGCCGCGTTCCCAATATACGAGCCCGCTCGGATTTCTGGCGATTTTGCCGTTGATTTGGGCAGCGTTGCGACGCGGGCCGCGCGATACCGCGACAGTCGCGGTCATCCTCACGATTTTTGCCATCTGGGCGACGATTGCCCAGGCCGGCCCATTTGCGCAAATGGGTCTCAACGAATCATTCCTTCTCCTGCTCACCTTCATGCTCAGCGTGTCGGTGACGAGCCTGGCGCTGAGTGCCGATGTCGAGATGCGCCGCCGCAGCGAGGACGATCTTCGGCGCATACAAGCCGAGCTTGACCAACGGGTGAAAGACCGCACTGCGGCACTGGCGGATGCGAATCTCCAACTCGGCAGAGCGAACAGCCAGCTCGCCGACGCCAATGCGCAACTCGCTGATACCAATACTCAGCTCGCCGATGCCAACATCCAGCTCTCCGAAGCGCAGCGGTTAGCCAATCTTGGGAGCTGGTCGTGGGACGTCGCGAAAAATCGCATCAGCTGGTCGGACCAACTTTACGGAATCTATGGGCTGGCGCCCGGTGAATTTGGCGGCACTTTCGCCGATTTCTTGACCCTCATCCATCCGGATGATCGCGCCCATGTGCAAACGAGCCTGACCCACGCCCTGAAAACAGGGCGCGACTTCAGTCACGAAGAGCGGATCATTCGCGGTGACGGGCTTGTCCGTCATCTGCACAGCGTCGGGGAGGTCATCCGCGACCAAGATGGTGCCGCCGTCCGTTTGCTCGGCGTCTGCCTCGATGTGACCGAGCGGAAGGAAGCCGAGGCCGCCCTGCGCGAGTCGGAGCAGAACGTCCGTATGCTGCTGACGGGGGTTCGCGACTACGCCATCTACATGCTCGATCTCGGCGGCCATGTGCGCAGCTGGAATGCCGGCGCGGAACAGATCAAGGGCTACAGCGCCGATGAGATCGTCGGTCAGCACTTTCGTAAATTTTACACCGAGGAAGACCGCGCGCAGAACGTGCCGGAGAATGCCCTCGTCGCCGCGGTCCGCGAGGGGAAGTACGAGTCGGAAGGCTGGCTCGTGCGTAAGGACGGTAGCCACTTTTATGCCAACGAGCTGATCGAAACCATTCGCGACGACGCAGGTGAACTGGCCGGGTTTGCCAAGATAACCCGCGATATCACTGCCCAACGTGAGGCACAGATTGCGCTCGACGAGACCCGGGAGCAACTGGCTCAGGCGCAGAAGATGGAAGCCCTCGGTCAACTCACCGGAGGCATCGCACATGATTTCAACAATCTGCTTATGATCGTCTCCGGCTATGCGCAAATCCTGCAGCGCAAGCTGAGCGAGCCAAAGGACGTCCAGGCCGTCGAAGCGATCCGGGCGGCCGCCAGCCGTGGTGAGAAGCTCACTCGGCAATTGCTGACATTCTCCCGGCGGCAACAGCTCATGCCGGTCATGGTCGATCTGCATGCGCACATCGGCGCGGTGCGCGACATGCTGGCGCCCTCACTGCGCGGCAATATCGAGCTTGTCGTCGACATCGAGGACAAGGTCTGGCCCGTTGAAGTCGACTTGGGCGAACTGGAACTCGCGCTCGTCAATATTGCCGTCAATGCCCGCGATGCGATGCCTGACGGCGGCACGATCACGCTGCAGGCCCGCAACGTCGTTCTCACCCCAGGTTCGGCCGCCGGCGCGCTCGAAGGAGACTTTGTCGCGCTGGCCATCATCGATACCGGAACCGGAATTCCAGAGGACGTGCTGCAGCGGGTGTTCGAGCCGTTCTACACGACGAAGCCGGTCGGCAAGGGCACCGGGCTCGGGCTTTCGCAGGTGCACGGTTTCGCCAACCAGTCCGGAGGAGCGGTCACAGTCGCAAGCGAGCCCGACCGCGGCACCGTTGTGACCGTCTATCTCCCGCGCGCGAACATAGAAGTGCCGGCGGAATCGGGGGCGAGTGGTTCGACGGCACGTGACAACGTTCAAGGCACTGTGCTTGTCGTGGAAGACAGCCGCGATGTCGCCGACGTGACATCCGCGTTGCTTGAGCAGCTCGGATACCGCGTGGTGCGGGCAGAAAATGCTGCCGAGGCACTGCGTCACCTTCAGCAGGGCATCGAATTCAACTTGCTGTTTTCGGACATCGTCATGCCGGGCACGATGGACGGCCTTGGCCTGGCGGAGATCTGCCGCGAGCAGTTTCCCGACTTGCCGATTCTTCTGACCAGCGGTTTCTCCGATGCGGCTCAGGCGGCCGACGGTCGCTTTGATATCTTGCGCAAGCCGTTCGAGCTCTCTGTGCTTGAGCGCGCCATCGAGCAGGTCATCGGTGATTCGCGCGCCCGTCCGCGTGCGTCCGCTTCTTGAAGGCGAGGCCTTAGCCTGACGACCGGACGATCCGCTTGATCTTGTCGAGGGTGTAATTCTGGCCGTTGATCGAGAGGACGGGCGAGGATCCCGTGAGGTCGATGGAATCGACGACGGCTTCGACCTCGGTGGATATGGCGACTGACTGCTTGTTGGAGTCGAGCGCGGTGGCGGTCAACGTGTAGCTGCCGTCCGGCCAGACGCGGCCGTCGTTACCCCGGCCGTCCCAGGTGAACGTCTGATTGCCCGGGTTGACGCCGATGGTGCCGGTGTAGACCGACTGTCCGGTCGTCGCATCCTTGATCGTGACGGTCGCGGTCGAGGGCTTGCTGACATTCAGGGTCCACTTCGCCTGGCCATTGGCCAGTTGTGCCGTCGATCCATCGACCACCACGGTTGAGCCGACATAGGCAAGCGCTGCGGTCGCTTCCGCGCTTTTCTCCAGGAGGACCAGCCCGGAGAGGAGGTCGTTGGACTTCATCTGCTGCTCGACTTGCGCGAACTGGACGAGCTGCTGGGTGAATTGATTGGTGTCGAGCGGATCGAGCGGATTCTGGTTCTTCAGCTGTGTTGTCAGCAGCTGCAGGAACGTCGTGAAATTGCTGGCGATCTCGACGTTATCCAATGCACCCGAAACCGAGCTGGTGCCAGTGCCGGTGGTGATAGGGGGAACCGTAGCCATGTCCAAACCTCAGACGCGGATATCGAGCCCGCCGCCTTGGCCGGCCAGGCGGTATTGTTGCGGGATGACATCGATGGACGGCAGGCTTTCGTCGGTTGCGACCAAAGCGGCCGCGCCGGGAGACGTGCCTGCCTGCTGCTCGTTCATTGACTGATCGCGCAGCGAAAATTGAAGACCGTTGTTTGCGGTTTTGAGGCCTGCATCCTGCAGGGCGCGTTCGAGGCCCGCCGCATCACGGCGCAACAGGTCGAGCGTGTCCGGGCGATCCACTGTCAAGCGAGACGTCACGTTACCGTCGCGGTCGACGTCGAGTCGCACGTCGATGCGGCCAAGCTCGGGTGGATCAAGCCGGATTTCGAAACGGTTCTTGCCTGCAAGCGCCTTGCCGGAAATCTCTATGGCGACTCCGGACAGCGGAATAGCCGCCGGCTGTGGGCCGGGCTGTGAAACAAGAGTGGCCGGCGCTGCGGCATTTTCCGATGCGTGCGGGGCGCTGCTGGGAATCGGGGGTTGCGTCGGAATGTCGTTCGATGTTTTCGCGGCAGCGCTGACGTCGGCACCAGGCGGAGTAGGCGCGCCCGCGTCGGGACGATGGTTGGGTGTTATGAAATCGCCCCGACCCTGCGATACATGCTGTTTGTCGCCCTCGTCCGTTTTGGTTTGCGGCTTGCCTTCTGCGGGCTGCGGCGTGGTGTCCTTGGTCGAAATCTGGAAAGCATCGTCAGTCTCGGCGGTCGGCTGATCAGTCTTGCCCTGGTCATCCGCGTCCACTTGCTTAGCTTTAGCGTCGTCGGCTTTCTTCCCCACAATGGCCTTCGGCAAATCCGCGCCGAGCTGATTTATCTTGGGTGCAGCATCTGCCACGAGTGTCAGCTGTTGCTCGACCTGCGTGCCGTCATCCGGTGTCGGGTTGGGCGTTTGCGCCGGCGCTGGAACGATTGATGCCGTGTTCGCGACGGTCGCGACGGTCACGACGTCCGCGACGGCCGGTGCCGCCGCGCCCGCATCGTCGGTTTTCTGTCCGGCGTCTGGTTCGGGATCGGCTTTCGCCTGGATGCCGTCGCCAACGTCGCCAACGTCGCCGACGTCGCCAACGGGCTTTGCGACTTTCTTGCCGGCAACTTTTGCGGTGCTCTCGTCAGCCGCCTCCGCATCGGCTGTAAGGGCCTCGTCGGTATTTGCAGGCTTTGTGTCATCGTTCGCTTCGGCTGCCTTGCAGTTCTTGCTTTTTGCGGGCGCCTGCTTGTCGTCGCTCTTGGCAACCTTGGTGTCCTGCTGCGGTGGCGCAGCCTCGGGCTGTGACGTGTCCTCAATCAGGCTTTCGAACGGGGATGGCGCACGATCGGACGGCGCCGGACGTGCGACGCGCGGCATATGCAGGTTTGGCGCATGAACTTTGGGATCTGACGCAACTTGTGGCACAGGCGGACCTCCGGATTTCCGCCGTTTGATGTGCAATCGTCAGGCCAGCCCCCGAATTGCCGAATTTATGTTTTTATTCAAATGCTTGCGGAGGACGGAAGCGGAAGAAAAGCGCGCCGCGCCCGGCACGTGTGATAGCAAAGCGGCAAAATTTGCCGGTTCGCCGGCTCGCATTGCGCGCACCCGGTCGCCACTTATAGTAAGAACGGCCATGGCCAACAGTCTCGAACTCGATCGCAGTCCCGAAACGACGCGTGTCGTTGTCGCCATGTCCGGCGGCGTCGACTCGTCGGTGACGGCTGCCCTGCTCAAGGCCGAAGGCTATGACGTGGTCGGCGTGACGCTGCAGCTCTACGACCACGGCGCAGCGGCGCATCGCAAAGGCGCCTGTTGCGCGGGGCAGGACATCTACGATGCCCGCACCGTCGCGGAGCGCATAGGCATTCCGCACTACGTTCTCGATTACGAGACCCGCTTCAAGGAAGCCGTGATCGATCGTTTCGCCGAGAGCTATATTCATGGCGAGACGCCGGTTCCTTGCGTCGAATGCAACATGTCGATCAAGTTCCACGACCTGCTGATCACGGCGCGCGAGCTTGGCGCCGACGTGCTCGCGACCGGTCACTATATTGCCTCGCGTTCGATGCCCGGCGGGGGCAGGGCGCTCTACCGCGCGCGCGATGAGGAACGCGACCAGAGCTACTTCCTTTTCGGCACGACGCGCGAGCAGCTTGACGTTCTGCGCTTCCCGCTTGGGGAGCGGACCAAGACCGAGACCCGTGAGCTTGCGCGCCGCTTCGGGCTCGCAATTGCCGACAAGCACGACAGCCAGGACATCTGCTTCGTCCCGACTGGCCACTACGCCGACATTATCGAAAGGCTGAAACCGGGCGCGGCGGAGGCTGGCGACATCGTCGATCTTGATGGGAAAGTACTTGGCGCGCATTCCGGGATTATTCATTTCACTGTCGGTCAGCGGCGCGGTCTTGGCGTTGCCACCGGCACGCCTCTCTATGTCGTGCGTCTTGATGCCGAGCAGCGGCGTGTTGTCGTCGGTCCGCGCGAGGCGCTGCGCATGAGCCGCATCGTGCTGCGCGACG
>Ga0247792_1000200_pt1 | contig 13936 bp, 16 predicted proteins | sample UWRJS106311C6_FD_179920 | JGI IMG/M metagenome (GOLD analysis project Ga0247792, IMG submission 179920) | Soil microbial communities from Arlington Agricultural Research Station in Wisconsin, United States - UWRJ-S106-311C-6 | ecosystem: Environmental > Terrestrial > Soil > Agricultural land... | reverse complement strand
ATCTTGAAGACCCGCGAATCGTACCAGAGCGACATGTCATACCCTTTGTCGCTCCCTCCGAACGTTGTACTCGCCATGTGCCTTCCCTCCTTTCAAGTACTCAAGAAGCACCCCTATGCGTTGGCACTGAAAACCCGTGCGACGGGTAGGGTCAAAGACGATCCGTCAGATCACAGGTGGGCCCTTGTAGCCCAGTGGACTAAGGTCTCCCATCTTCACTTCCTCCTTCCTATTTATTGACAAGGCAACCGTCATGATGATGGTCTAAAGCAATTCACATTCCAGCAGAACTTTCGCGTGACGTCGCTATTGATGTCGGTGAAACGCCAAAAGAATCAAAGATGTATTTTTGGAATCTCTAAGCAGAAAACACGTAGTGCCGAGACGATCTGCTGAAATCTCAGCACGATGCCGAGATATCAGCATTTGCCCAAAACACGTATGAGGCTGGGTGAGCAACCAGCGAAGAAGGATGAGAGCGATCGAGGATCTGGTTCATGGACTGGGGGGTGTTTTGTCGTCCAATTGTTTTTGGTGAATATCGGGCGTATGATTTCCCGGAGGTGTAACCTAGACGTCTGGCAAATGACAGTAGGATAGAACGTTTGTCCTTTCCCCGGCGGCGATGCTTGGACGAGCCTCCCTCGTTGCTGGTCCTGAAGAAACCTGTCTCTGTTCAGGGGAGAACATATGAACACCGACCGTCACCATCAAGCCGATCAACGATCAGCCATGCACGATGACTTCTCTCGCACCGCTATTGAAGACCCTAAACGGGCCGAGGCATTGCTGGCCGGAGAAAATCGCCTTCTTGAGATGCTTGCCACAGGATGTACGCTCTCAGAATTCCTTGATGCCTTGTGCCGACTCATCGAAAATATTGCGAGCGGATCCCTCTGTGGAATTGTGCTGGTAGATTCTCTCGGCAATCGGCTGCAGCATGGTGCAGCGCCCAGCCTTCCCCTCAGCTATAACGAGTCGATCCATGGCAGACCCGTGAATCTCTTTTCGGGCCCCTGCGCCATGGCGGCATCTCTCAAAGAACAAGTGATTGCCGCCGATGTCGCGTCGGACACACGATGGGATACATACGAATGGCGCGCTCTGGCCATGGCACATGGGCTGCGGGCCTGTTGGTCCACGCCTATCTTGTCATCCGATGACAGAGTATTGGGCGCCTTCGCGATCTACTCGCGCGAACCTGGTAGCCCTAGTGCGTATCATCAACATCTCATCGGACAGATCACGCATCTGGCGACGGTGGCTATTGAGCACAAGCATAGGGAGGAGAAGCTCCGCCAAGATGAACGGGAGCTGCGACGCATCACCGATGCCATCGATCAACGCATTGCTGTCCACGAACCAGATGGGAAAATTCTCTATGCGAATCGATTTATGCTCGAATATAGCGGTCTGAGCTTAGAAGACGTCATGGCGGATGACTTTCGCGCGCGACTCATTCATCCCGATGATCTCGATCGGTCACGGGACGAGCGCCAGCATGCGCTCGAACGCGGAACCCCGTTTGAATTGGAGCTACGGGCTCGCCATAAAGATGGGCAGTACCGGTGGTTTCTGATCCGCTATAACCCCTTGCGGGACGAAGAGGGACGGATCATTCGCTGGTATTCGACGGGGACCGACATCGACGATCGCAAACGGGCCGAAGAGAGGATGCAGAAAGAAAACTTGGCTTTGCGCGAAGAAATCGATCAGTCTTCGATGTTTGAAGAAATCGTCGGCTCATCGGACGTCATCCGCAAAATATTGACCCAAGTTACGAAGGTGGCCCCGTCGGATTCCACCGTACTGGTGCTGGGTGAGACCGGGACGGGCAAGGAGCTGATCGCACGAGCGATCCACAAGCGCTCGAAGCGGTCTTCCCGGGCGTTTATTACTGTCAATTGTGCGGCGATCCCAGCTTCGCTCATTGCCTCTGAGCTGTTTGGACACGAGAAAGGCGCATTTACGGGGGCGATTCAGCGGCGTCTCGGGCGATTTGAACTAGCCGATGGAGGGACAATCTTTCTTGACGAGATCGGGGACCTGCCGGCCGAGACCCAAATTGCGCTGTTGAGAGTGCTCCAAGAGGGAGAAATTGAACGGGTCGGCGGCAGCCAATCGATTTCCGTCAATGTGCGTGTGCTGGCCGCCACGAATCGCGATCTGAAGGCCGCCATGGCGGCAGGCACATTTCGCCAGGATCTCTTCTACAGACTGAATGTCTTTCCAATCCAGGTCCCCCCGTTACGCGAACGGATGGACGATATTCCGTTACTCATCACGTACCTGGTTGAGCGCTATGCGAAAAAGGCCGGGAAAAAGATCAGGAACATACAGGAAAAGACCTTGGAGCTGTTTCAAGCCTATGACTGGCCTGGCAACATTCGCGAACTGCAGAATGTCATCCAGCGAGCGATCGTGCTGTGCGAGAGCGAAACATTTTCCGTCGACGAGACCTGGTTGAAACGGGAAAAGCACCGGCTGTCGGGGTCGGTGGTTCCCTTAGGCGCCACGCTGGCCGAGCATGAAAAGGACATCATTGAAGCCGCATTAGCAGATTGCGGAGGCCAGGTCGCAGGCCCGACTGGTGCTGCTGCCAAGCTCGGGCTTCCGAGACAGACGCTGGAGTCAAAAATCATGGCCCTGGGAATCAACAAACATCGTTTCAAGACTCGACAAACCGAATATACACGATAACGAGGCCAAAGCTGTTTACACGCCAACCGTAAGATCACCTCTCGCGAATCGTTTCTTCTGGTTCCAAATGTTTTTCTGATTTCGCCTATGCTCGCCGCTGCTCACGCAATCGGACCGAGGCCTCGCCCCTCCATCTGATACTTCTGCTACATTTGCCGATTATTCAGCAAATGCTGAAACTTCGGCGAAGTTCCACACGTTAAGCACAAGTCTATCAACGACTTACAACTGGTCTTCTCATTGCATCATTTGTGGCCATTCAGGTCGCAGAGATCGCACATGGCAATACGGATTGAAAAAGAGAAACCCAGAAACTCGAGACGTTGGAGAAGAATGAGGCGAGGCAATTCTGATAACCAATAGCAACCCACGAGAAAGGAGGATTCCAATGCCAGCTGCAACTCTTCAAAAACAAGATGACTCCATGAAGGGCGTCATTTTCATTATTCTTGGTGCCATCGATGTGATGTGCCTGGTACTTGCCACGGGTTACTTCAGAGGATGAGGACGGAAGGCTCAGTTGAGGCGGGCGGCTCTACGATCAACGCGGCGCGTGAGGTAATAGTTGAGGGGCCCGATGGAATCATTGATGAAAGCTCTTGTCGGCCGTCGGAGGAACAACGATCAAAGTCCCGTCAGTTCTCCGCTCCGACCTACGAGCAGGTTCGTCGCACCTTAAGCAACCGCTGTGCGTGCTAACCATAAGGAGATTTGGATGAATTCCAGGACGAAGAACATACTTTTCTGGGTCGTCGTTGGCCTCTTCATGATTGTGTTATTTAACCTGTTCAGTGTGCCGCATCATGAGCCTGAAGAAGAAGTGATTTTCAGTGAGTTTATGACGAAACTGGACAAGGGAGAGCTCGAGCGCGTCATCATCAAGTCCAGCCACATCAGCGCTATCATGAAGGACAAGACCCGTATTCGCACCTACTCGGTGGAATATCCTGAGCTCGTACAGCTCTTGCGTGATAAGGGCGTCCAGATTGAGGCCAAGCCACCGGAAGAAAGCCCCTGGTACATTACCTTCCTGGTGACGTGGGGGCCCTTTGTCCTGTTCCTGGGCTTATGGTTCTTCCTGATGCGTCAAATGCAGATGGGGGGGAATAAGGCGCTCTCATTTGGAAAGAGCCGCGCGCGGCTGTTGACAGAAGAGCGAAAGAAAGTGTTGTTCTCCGATGTTGCCGGGATCGAGGAAGCCAAGGACGAAGTCCTGGAGATCATCGAGTTTCTCAAGGACCCGCGCAAGTTCCAAAGGCTCGGCGGTCGTATTCCTAAGGGGGTCTTGATCGTCGGCCCTCCCGGGACGGGGAAGACGCTGTTGGCCAAGGCCATTGCCGGGGAAGCGGCTGTCCCATTCTTCAGCATTAGCGGGTCAGATTTCGTGGAAATGTTCGTCGGCGTCGGGGCATCCCGTGTTCGCGATCTCTTCGAACAGGGCAAAAAACATGCGCCCTGTATCATCTTTATCGACGAAATCGATGCCGTCGGGCGGCTGCGCGGGGCGGGATTGGGCGGCGGACATGACGAACGCGAGCAAACCCTCAACCAATTGCTGGTTGAGATGGATGGGTTTGATACGACAGAAGGCGTCATTTTGGTTGCCGCGACCAACCGGCCGGATGTGCTGGACCCTGCCTTGCTTCGGCCTGGTCGGTTTGACCGGCAGGTCGTGGTGAATCGACCGGACTTGAAGGGCCGCAGTGAAATTCTGAAAGTGCACGCCAAGAAAGTTCCGGTCGCGGCCAACGTCGATCTGGAAAAAATTGCGCGAGGCACACCGGGATTTTCAGGGGCCGATCTGGAAAATCTTGTCAACGAAGCGGCGCTCTGGGCCGCCAGGCTCAGCAAGAAAGAAGTGGAAGTCATCGATTTTGAAATGGCCAAAGATAAAGTACTGATGGGGGCTGAACGAAAAAGCCTGATCTTGAGCGACGAGGAAAAACGAACCACGGCCTACCATGAAGCAGGGCATGCCTTGATCGCCAAACTCATTCCGGGAACGGATCCCGTGCATAAGGTGACGATTATTCCTCGAGGCCGCGCGTTAGGCGTGACGATGCAACTTCCCACCGATGATCGGCATGGGTATTCGAAGGTGTATCTGTACAATCAGCTCGCTATCCTCATGGGAGGACGTGTGGCGGAAGAGTTGGTCTTGAAGGACATGACGACGGGGGCGGGGAACGATCTTGAGCGGGCAACGGATCTCGCGAGGAAAATGGTGTGTGAATGGGGGATGAGCGAAAAAATGGGCCCCCTCACCTTCGGCAAACACAATGAGCAGGTATTTCTGGGCCGAGAACTCGGGAGCCAGCGCGACTTCAGCGAGCAGATTGCAATGGAAATCGACGAGGAAGTCAAACGGCTCGTGATGGAAAACTATGAACGGGGGAAGCGGCTGCTCACGGAAAATATGACCAGTCTGAAGAGATTGGCGGAAGCCCTGTTAGAGAAAGAAGTGCTCGACGGCTCCGATATTGATCAGATAATCACGGAATCCTCATACTGCATCTCTCGTTCAACCGCGCCTGGCTCTAGATGAATGTTTGCTGACATCAACGCGAAGCGTGTGGTTATGGACGGTGGAAACGCCTGCCCTGTATCGAAGAGTGACCCGAATTGTGGGGGTTGGGTGCCCGCCACCATGATCTTCCCCGTCATCAACGGCCATACGTAAAACTGCTCCAAGGCGATGGCACCATTTAGAGGCCTAGGAGTTCATCGGCACAGTGGAGAAGACGGAGAAGATCACACACACCTAAGACTGATCCTGGCTCCCCGGGCATGACTCGAACATGCGACCAGTCGGTTAACAGCCGACTGCTCTACCAACTGAGCTACCGGGGAACAGGTACAGGAACGAGATCAACCCTTCTTCGGTGCATTGTCACACTTAGGTCACAACGACTCCTCATAGACTTCGGGTATGTCGTCCATCGATTTGGATTCGGATTCGTGTTCTGATTCGGCTTTAGGCAGGTTCCTCATCTCCCGCTCATGCTCGAGAATACTCTCGATCATGCCCACCATTCGCGCCGCATCTTTGTTCAACTGTTCGCGCTTGTCCACGAGGTCCTTTCTCGGTCGTAGAAATATCCTCCAGGTAGGCCAATTCTCTCGTTCCACATCCGCCGTCACGCATAAAGAACACGTGACCCTGCTGGGTAACATGTTGCGCTCTGCGCGATTCTGGCTTGATTAGGTTGGCCGCCATATCTTCCTCCGCCAGACTGCCCAAGCGACAGCCAGTCCTACCATTCTTTAGGAAGCGATTGTCGTGGCGGTGGTAGTAAACCGAGTCGACAGGTTAGTGCCGATCAGTGTCACCGCAACCACGATGGCTCCTGCAATCAAGGCCACCATCAGGCCATACTCCACTGCCGTCGCCCCTTCCTCTTCCCGCATGAACCGAACAACGTGCTTCACCATCTGACACCTCCGTTATAGATAATAAATAATTTGAGACTGACGCCGTTAGACGTTGGCTTGAAGTGAGTGCCGTCCGTCTGTATTCGCTTATCTCACGAGGTCTCCAACCTGCCTAGATACCCAGAAGGGGGGACGAGGGTCTCTTTTGAAGGATGCTGGACGACTTAGGACGGGGACCTATGATTGCTCTTAAAGGTGAATGTTTCCTTGTATTTCACCCCCCCCATGCTATGCTTCAGACAGGCGCCTCAGCTGTCATGGGGTCATCACCATGAAGAAACAGAATACACGGTTTGCGGTCCGGGTCTCATCACGCTTCCCCGTGCAAATCACCATGATCTATCGGGGCCAACACTCAGCCGGTCAAGGGATTGTGCAGGAGCTATCCCGGGTGGGATGCCGGATTCTTGGCAATGATCCTGTGGTCGCAGGGGAGACGTTGAGGGTGCAGCTCTCGCTCCCGATCTCCAAGAAACAGCTCATCATTGAACAGGCGACCGTGAAGTGGGTGAAGGGGTGGGAGTTTGGTCTGGCCTTTAAGCGACTTCAAGCTCAGGAAGCCGATCAACTGCATCGTCTCCTCGAAGAGCTCCTCGGCAGCGGCCCCCCCTACAAAGGCGTGCGTGCACGTCAACACCCCGTCCGCGCATAGGCTGGCATTACTCAGGGCAGTCGACGAGCGAACGGCTCCGGTCGTTTTCGATGAAACGAAAATGCCTGCGGTTTTTCCGCTGCATCTGAATTGATTCCAGAGCCTCGCGGGTTCTGATCTCGCCTAAAATTGCCTGCGTCTCGTTAGGATACAGATAGTCCGCCGCCCAACCCATCGGCAGTTGTAGCGATGCTAATTGGAGGAGCCGTATGAAATACGTCCGCAAGGGGACTCTCAGCACAATCATGAGCCGGCGCAAGAAGGCCTCGGAGATCTCGACAGCGCCGGAAAGAACGTATCTTCCCGAACAGGAAAGGTGGATCGGTCTGGAACCCGAACCGTCGCCTTCGGTCTTTCGCCCGATCTCGCCCACCAGGGCATGGTGGGCCCCACAGGGGACACGGTAAAGGGATATTTCCTTTCACACTTCCTCGGAGGTGGCCTCCGTCCCATCGACGAGGAGCGCCACGATCTGTTGCTGAATCGGCCCCCCGTTCTTGCCGGTGAGTTCGACACTGGCGATCCGAGGGTGACAGTAGGGGGCGGCGGCAACCGCCATCTGGGCTCTGATTTTAGGATCCTCCAGCGGATCGCGCATCCGGTCCAGCATTTGTTGAAGTGGCATCTACCCGCCCTGGGCAACGGCGTCCAACAATGCAGTGGTGCGTTTATTTGGCACCCCCTTTTTTCGCCCCGAACCGATTCGTTTCCCACCCCTCACAGGCTTCCCTTTTGATAAAGATTGATTGATAGTTTTTCAAATCTTGTCGAAGATGGTGCAGCTCAGGATGCCCGTCCCCTGTGACCGGTTATACGATCTTTGGGAGGTTTAATGATCTGAGCATGCCGTGCGATATATCCCTTCAGCGCGTCTTTTCAGGCGGGATAACTCCTAATCGCTCCCCCGCAACCACATTATTTAACTTTGTCCCAACCGCCAGTTTTAAGACCCCTTCATAGCGTCCGGTGAGCACTGCCTCCAGGTAGCCATCTTTCGTGGGAGCGAGTTGCCGCCTTGCTTCCTCGGGCTGCCGAGCGCTATCGCGCGTTGGTCAATTGGGAACGACTTTGAACAGGCCGCCTCCACTGGTCATGACGTAGAGTTCACCGTCATTATCCTCACCAAAGCTGGTTATCGAGCCTCCTGGAGGATTGAGTAACGGCCATTCTGTCCGTTGTGTGGCTTGTCCATCCTGATGACGGAAGCTCCTGACAAAGCCTGCGCAAAAGTCTCCATAGAAATAAGTGCCTTGCAGCGCCGGCATTGCGGACCCTCTATAGACATACCCGCCCGTCACCGCACAAGCTCCGTCAGCATGAGGATAGTCGAGTACTGGCAAAGTAAGATTGTTGAAAGAATTGCAATTGGAAGAGGGATTGAAGCAGAGAAACCCTTCCATGAATCGCCAGCCATAGTTAAGCGCTCGCCCTGCGTTCGGGGCGAGGGAGACATTTATTTCTTCCCTTGCCCTTTCCCCGACATCCCCGATATACAGATCTTGTGTTACCCGATCGAAGGAGAACCGCCAGGGGTTGTGGAGCCCGAGGCTCCAGACTTCGGGGGCGCCTAGGCCTGTGAACGGGTTTGGAGGGAAACCCGTGACACAGGGTCCACCGATTGCGGGATTGATACGCAAGAGTTTTCCGAGCCTATTGCTCACAGTCTGCCCATTGTTGTTCGGGTCGCCGATACCCCCTCCATCACCGACGCCGGCATAGAGACAGCCATCCGTACCAAACGCAAGCATCCCCCCATTGTTGTTTGATAAGTTTGGATCACGTTGAATGGTGAGTAGAATCACTGCGGAGCCTAGATTGGCAAAGTCTGAAGTCACTCCTCGCACATACCGAGCGATCACAAGATCGCCGTTCTGACTGGTGCTGTTCTGCTTGGTGGTGTAGAAGACATAGAACTGACCATTCGTAGTGTAACCGGGGTCAAAAGCCATACCCAGAAGGCCCCGCTCTTCTGCCATTGAGGAGACCAGTCCGATGAGATTAAGAAAAGGGTCTGGATTGAGGGATGATTTGTTCGTGTTGAAAATCCGAATGAGACCTTCCTTTTCGACAATGAAAAGACGCACATTGGTGATGTCGTCCGGAGCAACGGTCATAAACACCGGAAAAGCGAGATTCGTTGTGACGGTTTGCAGTGTCGCACTGGTGTTGGTAGGAAGCTGGGAGTCCTGTTCGGTTCCCGAACACCCGATTAAATATCCTATCGTGACCACGATCAAACCAGCCATCAACTGGCGGCAAATCGGCTCCATCAGCCCCTCCGAGTCATGCCAGAGGTACGGCTTCAGCCTACTATAGGCTGCCGAGTTGCCGCAAGCCGCCTAGAAGGCCAGTTAGCGGAATCGGGCGACATACGAACGTAAGGCGCTACTGTCTCGCTCTCTGACCGTGACCATGATCCGCAATTGTTCGAGGTTTTGGTCGAGCGCTTTCCCACCCAGATTGATAAGAGTGCCCAGATTGCGGCGAAATCGTTTGGTGGGTGCACCTAGGAGAGTTCCAATGTGCGACGCGCAGTCTTCGGGCGGACCGCATGGCGGGTCGGCATCTGTAGCGATTACCGGAGAGAACTCTGGAAAATGACCTGGCGAGAATTGCGCCAGGGTAATGTCGAATCGGTCTTCCAGATTGCGATGGTCGGACATCATCTAATCACCTTTGGGCGAGAGTGCCTGTCTCGGGACGTGCAAGTCTCCGCGTACTCTGCTCGTCGGCGCGAGGAAGACGCACTACTTGGCGGCTTCTTCCGCACGCTACCTCGGCAGCGCGACAGCCATTACCGCCGTCTTCGGTCCCTCCGCGATTCCAAAAGGGCCGTTAAAGACTCAGATGCTGCACAAGACACCCTGAGTTTCCCTCTTCAGATAAGAACGTATGTGCGAGAGAGTTTATCTGCCACAAAGGCAGTCGAATTCGAGATCGAATCTGAGGACATGTTCTTGCAGGATCAAGAGGAGCAAGTATAAGGAGCGGATCAGAAATTTCGACGTATAATCCCTCCAGGGGGTCAGTCTCACAGGCGGGCCCCCTTCGTTTCATTCAATGCTTCATTAACCTGTCCCCGTGGCCTACTGGGCCGTGCCTGTTCTGATCCTTCACGTTGTCATGCGCGATGAGTCGATCTCGTTCACGATGGCTCACCATTCGCGACTGACTGCCATAGCTCTGATTTCGTGATTGGCCAGTCCGGTTACTATCAAGTTAGACTGTGATGGTTAGCGTCTCTCGTCTATTTGCCCGGAGTATTTGGTCTTTGTGAGAGCAGCAGTAAAGCCGCATAATTGTCATCGTCGACGTCGGCTTCGATCCGATCTCCGGATTGAATGGTTTCGAGGCGCCGGGTCATCATGTCTGCTTGGAACTGTACTTCCCGCCCATCGTCGCTCTTCACAATATAGTTCTCCCCATCCACTCGTACGACTTCCCCTTGAATGGTCCGCACCCCTTGCAGGGGGGGGCCTTTTGTGTCAGGAAGGTGATTCGGCGGGACCGGTTTGCCAGCAGCGGTGGGATGATTCTTGATCTGCAGAATATTCTTTACTTTTAGCACGCCCTTTACTTGTCGAGCGAGCCGTTCAGCCTGACCACGCTGTGCCTTAGTTGCCACCATGCCGCTCAGAGTCACAATCCCACGTTCAGTAGTCACGTTGACGTGGAGGAATTGCGAGACACGGTCACTCGTCAACTTGGCCTGCACGGCTGTCGAGATCGAGGCATCACTAAGCGTCTGGTCGACCGTTTTCTCGGTTGTGGACTGGCAGGCCGTGATAATGAACATGAACACTACCGTGGACAGGACAGCGAATACGTTTGGTCGGGAATCCAAGGTGCTCTCCTCCCATGGAGATACCTCCAATTCTGGGCTTGCGTGCCATCCATGGAACCCAGCGCCGCGTCAGTTAGTGTCCGCCCATACTTGTCCTTGCCGTAAGTCTGAAGGGTGACCTCCTTCCCGAAGACAAAGGCCGAGGCGGCTTGCTTCGCTCGCTTGCCGTAGGCTTGGCCTTTTTCAGGGCAATCAATGCCGCTGAGGCGGACACGCTCAGGGTGGGTATTGTGTAGGACCTCGATCGTGTCACCATCGAGGACAGAGACAACGGGGCCGATGAAGTTGGCCAGGGCAGAACTAATAGGCCTGAGCATCAGGAGGATCGTGAGAAGTGTGGGCATAGACCCCTGCAAGTAGGCTTCCTCGATTTGCTGCAATGCAGATCGCAAAGAATGGCTATTTCCAGAACTGCCACCACTTGCGTTATCCCCAAATACTCCAGGCCGAAACACTTTGGCAAGAAGGCCAGAAACACCAGGCTTGCGCAGCCCTTTCGTCAATTGCCCCTGAACACCAGCGCCATCTGGTGGGCCCGCTTAGAGTCTCTCCAGGTACTCGCTCGGTGGGGGCAAAACCGTGTACGATGAGAATAGCTTCGAATACGTGGATGGATCGGACAATTCCCCGCCACTCAATATCCCGCCGCGTCGCCAATTTTTCCCATTGATGTTCATGCCTGTTGCCCCTTGTCTGGCTGCACCTTCTGAATAAACTCCTCCTGTGCGTACTTCAGACTCTCCACGAACCCAGTGAGAAGCTCATTCTTTTCAGGATCATGCTCTGCCATAATCGAAGCCAATGTCTTCGCGCCCGTCAGCGCGGTCATGATGTCGTGTAGCGATGAAGGGGCGGCACCCTTCTCGAAGGAACGCATTAACTCCTTTTTGATCCTCCGAACGTCCTGCGTGAAACTGCTGACCGCAGCGGCATGTTCAGGTTGGTTGTGTGATAAATCTTCCGCAAAATCGAGGGAAGATAGAAGACATCCGCGAATGTTCCAGACTGACACTTCCTTTGCTGATTCCATGATACCCTCCCCATACCGTGTCGTCTCGTCTCTATTCCCAGTAGCATCATTTTTCAGGACTTTATACTTTGCCTCAATCCTGCTATAGATTCCAGTACCACAGAGCGCGTCGAGCAGATGCCCCAGTCGCTCTGCCTCTCTTTGGCGAAGGTGTTCAAAGGCCACTCCAAACTCCAACCCTTTGACCCTTTGCACGATTGCCTGCTCAATGAGTAGCGACCGCTCGGAAGTCGGGAGCGAGAGCTGCACGCTCAAAGTCTTACCCACGACCATGGAATCATTGCTGCCGAGGATCCGACACCCCACGCGGGATAACTCCTGCACAATCCCTTCGCCAGCCGACTTTTGGCCCCGATAGATGATCGAGATTGGCACAGGAAACTGTGAATAGATCCGGGGGGCAAACCGCCTGTTTACGAACGTCTTCATGATGACGCTCCTAGCCAAGGATCATGAATTACTCCCTGAAGAGGGGAGGGTTCGGATCGAGCCCGCACTCCTGGCGAGTTTGCCAATAAACGAACGCCCGAGTTGGAGCAGGTCCACGGTTTGGGTGCCTGCACCGCACAGTTTCTTAATTCTGATCTCGACATCCCGGAATCCTGGCTCTTCCTGCCGGACCCAGTTATGGGCTTCAATGGCTTCCGCAGACCGGCCCAATGACTCTAAATACTGCCCCAGGAGATAGAGTACGTGCGTGTACTCCTTTTGTGACAGGCTCGAGGAATTGAGCGCCTCCCGCAATGCCGTGACCGCCTCGTCATGACGTCCCATGGCTCGCAAACACAATCCCACCTGGATCTGCGCTGGTCCGGTGTAGTTGGGATGGTGTGCCGCCTGGTGCAAGGCTTCCAGCGCCTGGTCATACATTTTCTTCTGCCTCAGCGTCCGGCCGTGCTCATAATGCTCACGCGCCGACTTGGTCGTGTCCATGAAATCCTCCACTCCGTGTGAAGATGTACTGTGCTGAAAAGCAAGGACAAGGCCTGGGCTCCCCATATGGTGGGAGTCGCGATTCGTGCAAATGTGTAGGATGACGTCGTCTACAGGCGTCGAAGCACATGTGTATGGATCTGCCTAAACCGGTAGCTTCGACAGCTTCATTCCCACCTGGAAGTCTGCCAGTGGTGGCCGACCGCCAGTCGTCGTCCCTCATCTGCTACAGGCCCATAATGGGTGATTTAGCTCTCATTGATGTATCTGTCCTCCTACACATGCGAATCCAATACGCCGAGTGCATTGCTGAACTACATGATTTTCCAACTCTCGGTGATCTGCCCGCTCGGCATATGGATTGCGTATTCTTACGTATACCGGGTTATGGTGAAGGAGATATTCCCTTGTCTCCCAAGAAGGAAGGCACATACCAGGCGACCATTCTGGTCATTGATGATGAGGAACCTATCCAACGGCGTTATCGAGTTGCACTCGAACGCGTGGGATACCGAGTCTTGAGTGCCAACAATGGAAAACAGGGCCTGCGCCTCTTAGAGCAGGAGGACGTGGATCTCTGTATCGTGGATATCTTCATGCCAGAGATGGACGGATTGGAACTGATCCCTTTGCTTTGCAAGAAACGACCAGCCAGTAAGCTCCTTGTGATCTCTGGAGGAACCGGAAAGATGGACTATCTCGATGTCGCGATGGAGTTGGGCGCCCACGCGACGCTGAGGAAGCCATTTAGCCTGCCAGAGCTGATCGATGCGGTGTTCTTTCAATTAAAATCCGAACGTGCTGGCCGACGCTCTGACTAACTCAGAAAACTTGGGACGAGTGCCTTGGCAAGTGCACACCATGATAGGTTCGCCATTGTATAGGACTTAGCAATCCCTGATTTCGAGGGGACTCGCTAGTCGGCAGTCCCACCAAGCACCCATAGTGGGCTGCAAACGAGTTCCGTTCCCCTGCTGTCAGGAGCCGATGGCTTTACAGGGTTAGGGGGAACTCAGAGTGAAATCCTGGGTTTGATTGGCAACAATAGTAATATCCTTTGCTGAAGGCAGTGGAGTCTGGGTGGCGTATCCCGTCGTGCTCGTCGTCGTGACAACTTGGGCAGAACCCTGAACGGTATAGATTTGTGCTACCCCAGATTGCGCGGCGTCGGTAGGTGTAATAGGCAGTGGGCCGTATGCTGCGAGCGCAGGCGCTCCAGTGGATAGCGTCAGATTGTATCCATAGTCACCGATTGGCAGAGCAGCGTCAAAAACAGTGGCAACTGCTGATTTTACCGTCACAGTCGGTCCACCTGAAAGTGATTGCTTTGCAGCCACAATGACGG
>Ga0247792_1000193_pt1 | contig 14159 bp, 11 predicted proteins | sample UWRJS106311C6_FD_179920 | JGI IMG/M metagenome (GOLD analysis project Ga0247792, IMG submission 179920) | Soil microbial communities from Arlington Agricultural Research Station in Wisconsin, United States - UWRJ-S106-311C-6 | ecosystem: Environmental > Terrestrial > Soil > Agricultural land... | reverse complement strand
GACCTGGCATTCGCGTACCTAAGAGCTCTATATTTGTGAGCTCCCAAATAACAAACAGGGAACATCAGCAGGTACCTCGACCTAGGGGACCTTCGACGTCGTCCAGATATGCCTACTGATCGTGGTTCCGCATCGTGGACTGCAGCTACAAAAGCCCCCACATCCAGGCCAAGATGGCGATGACGATGACTATCCCGATTATAATCCCTGATATTTTTAGCTTTGTGACATGCCTTGCGTTTGCCTTTTGAGCATCGGGCCCGGTCGAACCGGCTCGTTGGTCCCGCTCAATGCGACGTCTCATCGCTCTCAGGCGCTGTGTCTCTTCGTCAAGCATGTCAATTTTCTCGTCGAGCCTCGCCATCTTCGCTTTTGGCGGATCGGTGCCGCGCAGCTTATCGATCGCCTGGCCGACCGAGAGTTTGGTTATTTCAGCCATATAAAATTCTCTGCCGGTGAAGTGCAGGACGGGAAGGGTAGAGCAAACGCCGCTCTCCTCCTTGTATAAACGCATAATTGCTTTGGCAGGTCACGCAACAATCGTTGGACCATGGTCCACTTCAAAAACTACGCCGTATGAGCTACCCCGTCACCTTAAACCGTAAGCGCGAGGTAACGCCATGCACTCGGAAACTCGTGGCGCGATGCTTGTTTTCGCGGTTTTCATTCTGGCGTGTGCTGTAATCCTGGCTGGGGACTATCTCCACTAAGAACTTCAACACCAAACCCGTTTGCCGAAGGTCACGGACCGGGCCTCATCGTATTTGGCGGCTGGGAGATGAAGGGCTGTTTGGTGGGGCTGACGGGTTAGGTCGGGGGTTGGACCTCAGTCCAAGGTGACTTTGATCAATTGCAGGTTAATTTTTATGTGGGACGGGCAAACCGGAGAGAGCCCGTGCGCAAGAGCTTTTCTGCAGCTTGTCTTTTGAGCGCCCTTATCGCCGGCGCCATCAGCACGTTACCGAGTCCCGTCACCGCCGACAAAGCAACGGTTATCACCATTTCGGTCAATCGGGCCACCAAAGGCGACCGGCAACCATTAGCGCCGCCGATAGCTCGGCCCGGCCAGCATGATTCCATTTCGACTGGAAGGCCAACCCCCGGACGCGCACTACTCGGCTGTGAGCGAGCATTCAGCTCACTCGTTGAACCGAAGCGAGCACATATACTCAGATCCTGCACGACGTAATGTTCGAAAACAGTCGGGGGCGCCACCCAAAGTGCCTGCAAGTTCCAAAAGCGGACATGACGCGAACTGAATCGCCAAGGGCCGGAAAGTGGCATTGCCCAGCCTCTGCTCGTGGCGGTATCGTTACTTGACGCATTGGCGATGGACGCTGGCACAAGAAGAAAATTCGGGAGGCACCGTATGAAGATTGGTGAGTTTCTCAAGCACTCGGGTCAGCGGCTTGTAATGTGCCTGCCAGACACCAGCTTGGCTGCTGTAGCGAAGCTCATGTACGAGCACAGCATTGGCGCGATGCCTGTCTGCGAACGAGGCACTCGCATGATTGGCATCATCTCCGAGCGGGATCTCGTCCGGGTCTTCGCAAGGACTGATTGGAGCGAACTGCAATATCTGCGTGCACGCGATGTCATGACGACACGGGTTGTGAGTTGCGGACCCGATGACAGCATGCGAGCCGCGCAGGAGCTAATGAGAACAAATCACTTTAGGCATCTTCCCGTTGTCGAAGATGGGCGTGTGCAGGGAATGCTTTCCTTACGCGATACGTTGGCGCTGCGTCTTCAGGAGTCGGAGGATGAAATGAATTTTCTCCGTGACGCCGTCGTCGCCGCGCGTCATCATTGATAGAGGCCAAATAGCTCGGCCGAGATGTGATCGGAAATTGAAGCGGCCTACCCCTCGCCCTCAATTCTTGTGAGGCCGTCGGCAATTCAGGCAACCCGGCAGAGGAACGTCATGCGCCACCGGTTGTGGCCGATGTTGCGCGTCGCGCGCTCGGCTTTGAGCCCGGCCTTGCGCAGGCGCTCGAGCATCGCGGCCTCGGTATAGTGTGACAGTCCCGCCGTCTTCTTCAGGCGCAGATAGTCCGAGGCGAAGATCCGCACGAGCCCGAAAGCGGCCGCCCAGAAGAAGCCGTTGGCTGCGCCGAAGCGCAGCAGCGACAGCGCGGCGGCCGGCGCCGCGACGTGCGGCGGCACGACATCGCCGAGGATAAAGAGCCCGTCCGGCTTGAGCAGCGCGCGGAACATCGCGAGCAGGCGGTCGAGTTCGGCTTGCGTCAGGTACTGCGCGACCGAGTGCATGACGACGAGATCGAACGAGGCCTTCGGCAGCGCCGCCGCCTGCTCGGCGGCGATCACGGCGATCTTCGGATGCCCGGCATAGCGCATGGTCAGCGAGGCGCGCACGTTCGGCGCGGCTTCCACCAGCACCAGCTGCGCGCAGGCGTCGGCGACGAGGTCGGCCGACGTTGCCTCGCCGCAGCCATAGTCGAGCACGTGTGCGGCCGGCGACGGCACATAGGCGCGGATGCTCTCGGCGATGGCGCGGTAATGCACGTCGCGGTGACGCGCATTCACATAGATCACCGAGTGCTTGAAGTCGTAGAACTTGACCCAGTCGCTCATGCAAACTTTCTATCGCGCGGAGTCGCGCAGCGCCAGCATGGAGCAATAGGGCGCGTTATCCCCGCCAGAGCTTTGCAAGCGGCCCGTTCTTGCCGAGGACCGGATCGCTTTGCGGCACCGGCACGTTTGGAATCGTCGCGAGCGCCTTGTCGCGGTCGGCGGGGTTGTCGCCGCGGCACAGGTTATATGTGCCCTCGGGCGGATAAGCGCCGATCACCAGCAGATCGGCGCTGCCCGATAGCCGCTGATGCCCCGTTCCGGCCGGCAGCACGGCGACATCGCCCGCCGCAAAATCGAAGATCTCGCCGCCCGGGCCGCCGAGCTGCACGCGCGCCTGGCCGCGCGCGATGCCGAGCGCCTCGTGGATCATCGCGTGATAGTGCAGGAACGGATAGATGCCGTTGCGCCATTGGCCGTGGCCCCAGCCGTTCTGCGCGAACAGGCTTTCGATCTCGCGCGCGGGATCATTCCCGCTGAAATCAACCGCGTCTTTGTAGACCAGCGCCGGCAAGGCCGGATTGTTCGGCACCTTGCCGTCGTCCTTGAACATGAAGGCGAGGGGTGTGGGTGACATTGACAATGAGTAACGGCAGCGCTCTCAAAACAGTTCCCCGTCGTCCCGGGCGAGCGCGTCAGCGCGAGACCCGGGACCCATACTCCGCAGTCTATCGGTAGGCTGCGGAGTATGGGTCCCCGCCGGAGCCTGTCATCGGGCCGCGCTTCGCGCGGACCCGTTGGCGGGGACGACCAATTACATGTTTCGACTCAGGCAATCTTGCGTTTTTTGGTGTCTTTGGCCTGCCGCATCATCTCGACGAAGCGCGTGAAGAGATAATGACTGTCGCGCGGGCCGGGCGAGGCCTCCGGATGGTACTGCACCGAGAATACGGGCCTGTCCTTGAGCGCGAGGCCGCAATTGGAGCCGTCGAACAGCGACACATGCGTCTGTTCGACATTCTTCGGCAGCGTATCCTTGTCGACCGCGAAGCCATGGTTCATCGAGGTGATTTCGACCTTGCCGGTGGTGAGATCCTTCACCGGATGATTGGCGCCGTGGTGGCCCTGGTGCATCTTCATGGTCTTGCCGCCGACCGCGATGCCCAGCATCTGATGGCCGAGGCAAATGCCGAAGGTCGGCGTGCCTGAGTCGATCAACTTCTTGATCACCGGCACGGCGTATTCGCCGGTCGCCGCCGGATCGCCGGGGCCGTTCGAGAGGAAGACGCCGTCGGGCTTGAGCGCCATGATATCTTCCGCCGAGGTCTTCGCCGGCACGACTGTGACCTTGCAGCCGGTGCCGGCGAGCAGGCGCAAAATATTGCGCTTGATGCCGTAGTCGAGCGCGACCACGTGGAATTCCGGATTGGTCTGCCGCGAATAGCCTTTGTTCCAGGCCCACGGTGTCTCGTCCCAGGAAAAGCGCTGCGCGCTTGTCACCATGGGCACCAGGTCCATGCCGACGAGGCCGGGCCAATCCTTCGCCTCTTTCTTGAGCGCGGCCACGTCGAACTTGCCCGACGGCTCGTGCGCGATGACCGCGTTCGGCATGCCCTTGACGCGGATCAGCGCGGTGAGCGCGCGCGTGTCGATGCCGGCAAGCCCGATGATGCCGCGCGCCTTCAGCCAATCGTCGAGGTGTTTGGTCGCCCGGTAGTTCGAGGGCTGCGTGATCGCGCTGTGTAATATGACGCCGCAGGCTCCCGGCCGCGACGCCATGTTCAGGCTTTCGATGTCTTCCTCGTTGGTGCCGACATTTCCGATATGCGGGAAGGTAAAGGTGATGATCTGCCCGGCATAGGAGGGGTCGGTGAGGATTTCCTCGTAGCCCGTCATCGCGGTGTTGAAGCAGACCTCGCCGACCGCACGTCCGGTCGCGCCCAGCCCGAAGCCTTCCAGAACGGTCCCGTCGGCCAGCACCAATAGCGCGGTCGGCTCGGGCTCGGCCCAAGCTGTGCCGGCGGAGGCGGCTTTCGACTGGGTCATGGCCTCTTACTTGCGTATTATAGTGTGAGAGGCAAGGGGCCGGGTGATTCCGCCCCCAACGACTTGCATGGCTGATGGTTAAGCAAAAACAGGGGTTCCCGTGCTGCGCGACGACATCAATAAGGCCCTGACCGAAGCGATGAAGGCCAAGAATGAGCGGGCGGTTTCCACCCTGCGCATGGTCAATTCTTCGCTCAAGAACGCCGACATCGAGGCGCGTGGCGCCGGCAAGCAGCCGCTCGGCGACGCCGAGGTGCTCGGCCTGCTGCAGAAGATGATCAAGCAGCGCCAGGAATCGATCGAGCTCTACCAGAAGGGCGGCCGCGCCGATCTCGTGAAGCAGGAGCAGGAGGAGATCGCGATCATCTCCGGTTACCTGCCGAAGCAGATGTCGGACGACGAGATGAAGGCGGCGATCGAGGCGGCGGTGAAGGAGACGGGCGCCGCCGGGATGAAAGACATGGGCAAGGTCATCGGCGTGCTGCGCGGCAAATATGCCGGGCAGATGGATATGGCCAAGGCCAGCGGAATGGTGAAGGCCAGGCTGTCCGGCTGACGGACAAGCTACAATAGATCGAGATGTTCGTATGTCCGACCAGCCGACCGGCGCGCCGCCCCCGGACGATGCGTTTTGGTCCGCGAGCGCGCCTGAGCTCCTGTCAAAACTCGGCGCGACCGTTGCGGGATTGAGCGCGGTCGAGGCGCGCAGCCGTCTGCTTGATGTTGGCCGCAATGTGGTCGCAGAGCCGGCGCGGCGCCACATCGGCGCGAAAATTCTTCACCGGCTGGCCGACCCGCTCGTCGCCATTCTTATCATCGCGGCCATTGTCTCGGGCGCCGTCGGCGATCTTGCGAGCTGTGCCATCATTCTTGTCGTCATTGCCTTTTCCATCGGGCTCGAGGTGACGCAGGAGCACAATGCCGAAAAGGCAGTGGAGGCTCTCAAGCGTTCGGTTGCGGTTCATGCGACGGTGCGGCGCGATGGCCGCGCCAGCGAAACGCCGGTCGATGAACTGGTACCGGGCGATGTCGTCGAGCTTGCCGCCGGCGATCTTGTTCCCGCCGACGGCATCGTGCTTGAGGCTACCGGCGCGCAGACCAACGAGGCATTGCTTACCGGAGAAGCGTTTCCCGTCGACAAGCGGCCCGGCCCGTGCGCCGCGACATCGCCCGCGGAAGCTTTCAGCGCCTTTTTTGGCGGGACTGCGCTGGTGCGCGGCACTGCCGTGATGCTGGTGACGGCCACCGGCAACCGCACGCGCTTCGGCGGCATCGCGGCAGCGCTCGAATCCGCGCAGCCGCCCGGCGCGTTTGAGCGAAGCCTGCACGCTTTTAGCGTGCTCATTCTGCGGCTGACCGGCTTCATGGTGCTGTTCGTGTTGCTGGCGCATCTGGCCTTTTCGCGGCCGGTTCTCGAGTCTTTCCTGTTCGCGCTGGCGCTGGCGGTCGGCATGACGCCGGAACTCTTGCCGATGATCATGACCGTCACGCTGTCCCGCGGCGCCTTGCGCATGGCCGCGCGCAAGGTGGTGGTGAAGCGGCTCGCCGCCATCCATGACGTCGGCGCGATGACCGTCCTGTGCACGGACAAGACCGGCACCCTGACCCAGGCAAAGATCGCGCTCGCCGGTCATCCCGGCGTCGATGGCGCCGACAGCATGCGGGTGCTGGAACTGGCCGCGGTCAACAGCGGCTTCGAAAGCAAGCAGCGCAGCCCGCTCGACAATGCCATTCTCGCCGGAGCGGTCAGTGTCTCGCATGGCGACTGGCGCTATATCGCCGATGTGCCGTTCGATTTCGACCGCCGGCGTGCTTCGGTGCTGGTGGAAAAAGACGGCCGCCGCCTGCTGATCGTCAAAGGCGCATCCGAAGACGTCCTTTCGCTGTCGACGCAGGTGGAGAGCAAAGACAGCGTGCATCCGCTGGATGACCGCCGCCGTGCCGCGATCGAGAAGCTTTACCATGCCAAATGCGCGCAAGGCCTGCGCAGCATTGCCGTCGGCTGGCGCGAGCTTCCCGCGACGGCGAAGGACGTTGGTGTCGCCGATGAGGCGGACCTCGTCTTCGCCGGCTTCTGCCTTTTCGTCGATCCGCCAAAGGAAACCGCCGCGGCGGCCATCAAGCAGCTCGAAAGCGCCGGCATCCGCGTCAAGATCATCTCCGGCGATGCCGCGCCGACCGTGCAGCATCTGGTCGAGACGCTGAAGATACCGGCGCGTGGGCTTCTCACCGGCGCCGATATCGCGAACCTCGGCGATACCGCGCTCGCCCACCAGGTGGGAAAGACCGATCTGTTCGCGCGCGTCTCGCCCGATCAGAAGACGCGGATCATCCGCGCGCTGCGGGCCGGTGGCCATACTGTCGGCTTCGTCGGCGACGGCATCAACGACGCGCCGGCACTGCATGCCGCCGATGTCGGGCTCGCGGTCGAAAGCGCGACCGAGGTTGCGCGCGCCGCTGCCGACATGATCATGCTCGAATCCGATCTGCACGTCGTTCACGACGCCGTTGAGGAGGGCCGCCGGACCTATGCGAACATCATGAAATATCTGCGCATGGGCACGTCGTCCAATTTCGGCAACATGCTGTCGATGGCTGTCGCTTCGGTGTTCATTCCGTTCCTGCCGTTAACGCCGATCCAGGTTCTGCTCAACAACCTCATCTACGACCTGAGCGAAATCGGCATTCCCTACGACACCGTTGAGCGCAGCACGATCCGCCGGCCGCACGGCCTGGAAATGTCGGAGCTCCTGCGCTTCACGCTGATCATGGGGCCGCTGTCGTCGGTGTTCGATATCGCCGCCTTCATGATCCTGCTGCACGGGTTTCATGCGTCGCCGGAAGTCTTTCACACCGCGTGGTTTGTCGAATCCATGGCGACGCAGATATTGGTCATCTTCTTTATTCGCAGCAGTGAACCGTTCTGGAAGGGCAAGCCGCATCGCCTCCTCGTGGCCACGTCGCTGGGCGGTCTCGCCTTGGCCATAGCCTTTGCGCTCACGCCGCTCGGCAATCCGCTCGGATTTTTGCCGCTCGCGCCTTCGATTTTGCTGGCAATGGGGTTGCTCGTCATTGGCTATCTGGCGGCGGCGGAGTTGGTCAAACGCACCGCCATGGCGCATCGGCGCCGGCATTTCGGCGTGCATCCGCAACGGCATCACTAGACAGCTTGTCCGCGCCTGGATCCGATGGTCCAATGCGCGCGGGGACGAAAGGAAAACGGCCGGGCAGGAGGTTCGCCATGAGGCGATTTGTCGGTTTTCTGTTTTTTGCATCGGCGATCGCGGTTTCGTCCGCGGCCCCGGCGCAGGACTACCCGAACAAGCCGATCCACGTGCTCACGACCTCAAGCGCCGGCGGCATCAGCGACATCTTCATGCGCGTGCTCGGCGAGGAGCTGCACAAGAGCCTCGGCCAGCCGATCATCATCGAGAATCGGCCCGGCGGACAGGGCAACATCGCCGCGCGCGCCTGCACCGAGGCCGCGCCCGACGGCTACACGATCTGCATCATCAATGCGGACGTGATGATCTACAACCAGTACCTCTTCAAGAACCTGCCGTTCGATCCCGAGAAGATGACGCCGATCATCAACCTGTTCCACCTGATCCAGGTGCTGGTGATCAATTCCGATCTCAAGGCGACAACGGTCGATCAGCTGGTGGCGACGTCGCGGGAAAAGCCGGGCACGCTCTCTTATCTCACGGCGTCGATCCCCTGCGTCGTCTACATGGACAGCTTGAAGAAGGAGAAAGGCGCCGACTGGGTGCGCGTGCCGTTCAAGGGAGGCGGCGAGGCGACCAATGCGATCCTCGGCGGCTCGACGCCGATCGGGCTGCTCGGGCTCGGCAACGTCATCTCGAATATCCGTGCCGGGAAGATGACGGCGCTGGCGCTGGTCAACAACATCCGCACGCCGCTGCTGCCGGAGACGCCGACGCTCGCCGATCTCGGCTACAAGGGCGCGCCGTCGCAGACCTGGTACGGGCTGTTCGCGCCCGCCGGCACGCCGCGTCCGGTCATCGACAGGATCAGCGGCGAGGTGAAGCGCGTGTTCGTGAACAAGGACTTCGTCGAGAAATACGTGATCAGCCGCGGGCAGGTGCCGGCGATCAACACGCCGGAAGAGTTTGCCGCCGAGATCAAGGCCGACCGCGCCGCCTCCGCGCAGGTGGTGAAGGCGTCCGGTTTGCAGCCGCAGTAAATTGCAATGTTAACGCCTGTCGACCGACTCGAAATTCAGGTCCTGGTCGATAATGCGACCGACGGCCTGTCGTCGACGCCTTCGAATGTGGAGAGCGAATTCAACTTCGCGGCTCGGCGTGGTTTGCGCTCCTCATCCGGGCGCTGCCTGTGCTGCGCGGTCCATGGATTCTCCGCCTTGCTCACGGCGACGCGGGGCGCCAGCAGCCACTGCGTGCTTTTCGACAGTGGCCCGGAGGATTTCGCCTTCGAGCGAAACTGCGCTCGGCTGGGGGCAGACCTCGGCAAGGTCGAGAGCATCGTGCTCTCGCACGGGCACTGGGATCATTCCGGCGCGATGTTCACCGCGCTCAACGCGATCCGCGCGCGCAATGGCAAGCGCCCGGTGCCCTATTACGCGCATCCGGGCATGTTCAGCCCGCGCGCGATGCGGCTGCCGGATGGCGCGCTGCGCTTGATGGACGATGTCCCGGCTATTGCCGATCTCAGCTCGCTCGGTGCCGATGTGGTCTGCACGACCGAGCCGCAGTCGTTCCTCGACGGCATGTTTTACGTCAGCGGCGAGATTCCGCGCGTCACACCCTTTGAACGCGGGCTGCCGGGCCAGGTCCGTAAAGCCGCCGACGGGCAATGGGAGCCGGACGAGCTGCTGATGGACGAGCGCTGGCTGGCGGTGAACGTCAAGGGAAAGGGCATCGTGGTGCTGAGCGCCTGCTCGCACGCCGGCATAATCAATGTGCTCAAGCACGCCCGCGCGACGTTTCCGGTGCAGCCGCTGCATGCGGTGATGGGCGGCCTGCATCTTTCCGGGGTCAACGAGGAGATCATCCCGCAGACGGTGCAGGCGATGGCCGAATTCAGTCTGGCGCAGATCGCCGCCGGCCACTGCACCGGATGGCGTGCCGTCGCGGCGTTGTCGGCGGCCTTCGGCGACAAGGTGCTGGCGCCTTCGGCGGTCGGAAAGCGATACACTTACTGATATAAAATGTCTGCTAGTGAGGAATGCCCAATGCGCCAGTCCGTATTCTTGAGCCTCCTCGTCGCGGCGGCATCGGCTCTATCAGTTGCGGCGCTCGCCCAGCCTGGCGAAAGGGCTGCGGGGCGCCGGTTGGCGACGGAGCTTTGCGGCGATTGTCATCAAACTCGTGCGCAGTTCCCTTTGCTGCATCGATATCCTCCCAGCTTTGATGACATCGCCAGACTGCCGTCAACCACCCGCCTCTCGCTGAACGTCTTCCTTCGATCAAATCACAAGCAGATGCCGAACTTCATAATCTCAAAATCGGATGCGGATAACATCATCGCGTATATTTTGAGCCTGAAGCGACACTGAGCTTCCCAGCACGACCCCATCGCATTGACATGATTGCAGTTCCCGGAGGGAACCGCGCCGCCACATTCCGGTCGAACTCAAATGGAAGTGTAAATTTCGATGCGCAGTTATTGATAACGCACATAAATAGACGTGGCCTCTTGCCACGGTTTGTAGAGAGGAGTCGCGCTAGTCCACTGGCCGGCTCTTTTTTATTGAGACCTTCAGTTCGTGTGTTTGCCATGCCAACCACTCAAAAGGTGTTGCATGCGAAAAGATCAAATACTTCCCCGGCAACGGATTATCGGCCGCCCGTTTTGTGAATTCTGCAAGTCACAGATGTGGCTCGCCTGTATCGAGCCGGATGAGACGGGTCACGACAAACGAACTTTTGAATGCCCGGCATGTCCGAACGTCACAGTGCGGATCGTAAAGTATCGGTCGGAAGCCAAACCGCCGCAGACTGGCGTAAAATACGGCTAGATTTTTTACTTCGCCGCGACGAAGTATTTGTCCATACGCAATGCGCCATCGTTACCCGCTTGGAACTCGCGCGTGGGCAGAATAATCTGAAACAGCGCGCCACTTGTGCCGTCCGACGACGCCGAAAGCCGTCCATCGTGACGTTCGATGATCATGCGGCAAATGGCCAATCCCAGGCCCATTCCGTGCGATTTTGTCGTGAAGAACGGGTCGAATATGTTGTTCAGACGGGCCGGATCAATTCCAGGCCCTGAATCCTCAACTTCAATAACAATTGCATCATCGTCGCGGCGTTTCGTTCTCAGGTGCAGGGTCCGGGAGCCATTCCTGATGGCGGTCACCGATTCGATTGCGTTTTGACAAAGATTTATCATGACCTCCTGCAATTGACCTCCGTGCCCCCTGACCGGCGGCAGATCGGACGCAAGTTCGATGTGGGTCGTGACACCGTGAGCTTTCAGCTGGTCTCGAAGGAGGCGCGATACCTGAAAAGCAATTTCATTCACATCGACCAGCTTTTGCTCCCGGTCGGTTTTCGAAAACAAGGCCCGGATAGCACTTAGTGTCTGGCCGGCGCGATGGCTGTCATCGACAATGCTGTCCAGGGCCGACCGGGCCGATTCAAGATCGGGCTGCGTTTGGCTGAGGATCAGTTGTGCGGTCTCGCTGTTTGCGGAAATTGCCGTCAGCGGCTGCTTTAATTCATGAGCGATCGAGCCGGTAATCGCCTGCATAGTCATCAACTTGTTATTTTGTTCGCGCTCCAGCATCATGTTTGAGTGGGTGAGGCGCAGCTCGTGCGCCTTTCGCTCTGCGAATAACGCGGCAAGAACCAACGTGCAGAGCGACACTGTCAGGATGCTCGCTTGAGCACACAGAATTCGCTGCGTAATCGTAAGGCCCGGATCGCCAAGGATACCGATGCCGAACGTTGTCGTCCAAACAACCGTCAGTGCAACAATGAACGCTGCTGCCGCAGCGAAAATCGATCTGCAGCGCGCGCTCACCCACAACAACAGGGGAAAGAGCGACGCGGTAGGCACCACGGCCACCCATGGCTCGCGTGGCAACAGGACAACGAGAGCGCTTACGATGGTCAGTATCGCCAGCACTGCGCTGCCTTCGATAACTTCACGGCGCGGCGGGGGATCGCGCAGCGCATGAACCAGTCCGATTAAGAGCGGCGCAACCGTGATGATGCCGAGCGCATCGGACGCAAGCCAATGGTGCCAGATTGTCAGGGTGGGCGACGGCGAATTATGAAACAGTTCGAAGCCCAACGTTCCGCCGATTCCCGAAATCGCAGTCGCGACGATCGCCGCCGCAAGCAGTCCAAGGACGTTGCGTAGTCTGTCTGTATTGAATGACGGACCAAAGAACCTTTCGATGATCGCGGCCGCAAGCACGGGTTCGGCGGCGTTGCACAGGGCAAAAATAACGGCACTCCAGATATTGCGATCGCCCAGAACGTTCGCCGCGATGGTCGCGGCCATTGTGCCGACGATGACAGGCAGCCGTGCCCGCGGCCCAAAACCAATCAGCACGCCGGCAGAAACCCCTGCGGCCGGCCAGAAAACGGCAACGCCATCAGGCTTGGTAAGCAGGAGAAGACTAAGGCGCGCCGCCAGGAAATAGGTGATGCCTAGCGCGATGGTGAGGCCCGCCAGATAAATCCACCGCCGTGACGCTTCAAGGACATTGTCCTTGCTCGTGCGCAGCGCCTGCTCCGGCCGTCCGATTTCACCGCGTCGCGGCATGTCGCCCCTCCGGCGCACCGGGGAGAGTCCAGCCGAGGACAGCGAGAAATTCTCGCCGTCTCATGCCTGCGCCCCAAGGCCAGCGGCATCGTAGCGGTTCAGGCGAGACGCGTTAAGGACGACCCAATGCCGCATTTCGCATGGCAGTTATGATGTCCGTTTTGTGCCCGAAAGCCAACGTCCGGCTGCGATTGAAATATCGGCCAGGGGCCTGAAGCGGACATCGGCGGCTCAGCTGCGTGACTTCCGTGCTAGCCAAACGGTGCGACCTCCAGCTTATCCTCGACAGCGGACATTCGGCGGTCGATCATTGATGTCCGCTATTCCATTCGCGCCAGTGGGTGGGAGAAACGTCGACTCGTTGCTCGGTTTCCGAGCGGATCCATCCACCGACAACGCGACGGCACGGAAACACAAGGGCGTGTGGCCTGCCACTTTCGATGACGGCCAGCTCAAGCTCGACGTTAAACGGCGCAGTCGATATGGGTTTCCACACTCGCTCCTTATACAGTGTGCAACCAGCCCGACCTTTGATCTAGATCACAAGGCGCGACCGGCAGGGCGAGGTGCTATGTCCGCTTTGAGTTATTAGCGGATATTTTGCGATGCCGAAGTCAGAAAGCAGCTGCCGAACGGCCGCGTGCGGGCGATAGGAGACGACGATGACGCTGGAAGGTAGTTGCTACTGCGGGAAAATCCGTTATGCGGCGGCGGGAAAGCCGATGCTGAGGGCGCAATGTCATTGTCGTCCTTGCCAGTATTTTTCCGGCGGCGCGGCGAACATGTTCCTGCTGATGCCGGTCGACGGTTTTCGATACGTGAGAGGCGAGCCTTGCCGGTTCAAACGCGACGATCTCGAACGCGCGGTCACGCGGGAATTCTGCGGCGATTGCGGCACACAGCTCATTACGCGTCGCCCCGGCCTGAACGCCATCGTCCTCAAGGCCGGAACGCTCGATGATCCGGCCCAATACGGCGAGTGCCAGATGGCGATCAACGCCAGCGACAGGCAGGCGTTCAACTGCATCCAGGAAGGGTTGCCGATCCACGACGGTTTGCCGCCGCGCTGAGGCGAGCGGCTCTACTCTGGCGTGTGAAATTCGTGCTGTGCCAGCTTTCGAACACAGTTCCGCTTTGGGTCACGCCACCTCGACCAGGATCTCCGTCAGCCGGCCGGGCTCATCGATCATGATGTGGTGCCCGCAATTCACCTCGTAGGTGCGCCAGGACGGATCGGCTTTCGCGCGTTCATAAAACTTGTCGAACGATACGTTCGGATAGCCCACCGCGCGGATATAGGTTTTCTTCGCAATGCGATCGCGCGCGCCGGAGAGCGTGATCTTCTCGAGAAACGTGCCGATCGGCTGCGGGTTGGCGAGCGAGTCTGCCCAGGCGCGGTCCTTCTCGTTCATGCGGAAGGCGGCCGCGTCGCGTACCGGCACGGTCGTTTCGCCGCGCGCCTGCGCGCCGCGGATGATTTCCTGCACTGCCGGCTGCACGATGTCGACGAGGGCCTTGCCGTCGTCGGGAACAAAGGCGTCGAGAAAGACGATCGAGCGGATCTTGCGGGGGATGACTTCGGTGACACCGGAAATGACGAAGCCGCCATAGGAATGGCCGACCAGCACGATGTCGTTGAGGCTTTCATATTTGATGACGCCGAGCACGTCGGCGATATGCAGGGACAGGTCGACGCCCGGATGCAGCTGGTGCGCGCGCTCGCCGAGGCCGGTCAACGTGGGCGTAAAGACACTATGGCCGCGCGAGCGCAGCCGGTCGGCGACACGGCGCCAGTGCCAGCCGCCGCCCCAGGCGCCGTGGATGAG
>Ga0247792_1000188_pt1 | contig 14263 bp, 9 predicted proteins | sample UWRJS106311C6_FD_179920 | JGI IMG/M metagenome (GOLD analysis project Ga0247792, IMG submission 179920) | Soil microbial communities from Arlington Agricultural Research Station in Wisconsin, United States - UWRJ-S106-311C-6 | ecosystem: Environmental > Terrestrial > Soil > Agricultural land... | reverse complement strand
GCAGATCTGGGTGATCGTGTGGTTTGCGGCGGGCCTGGTGGCGCTGGTGACCGGCATCATGTGGGGCGCGCGGTCAGACGTTTCCTTCGCCCTCGATGTCATCGCGCTCAAGGCGCTGCCGGTGCTTATCCTCGGTGGGCTGACATCCATTCCTGGCGCTATCGTCGGCGGCTTGATCATCGGCATCGGCGAGAAACTGTGGGAATTTTATTGGGGCCCACTGATCGGTGGAGGCACGGATTCGTGGTTCGCTTTTGTGCTTGCGCTGGTGTTCCTGTTGTTCCGTCCACAGGGCCTTTTCGGCGAACGCATCATCGAGCGGGTGTAGAAATGCTTTACCGCGAGGCCGGGCAGTTCAAGGCTACTTACGCCAGCGATCAGGCGATCTTCCCCATTCTGCAGGACCGCATAGGCATACTCATCATTCTTGCAGTTGCGTTTGTCGTGATCCCTGCCTTCGGAAACGACTTCTTCATCAACGCGGTGATGACTCCGTTTCTGATTTTCTCGCTTGCATCGATCGGGCTCAATCTGCTCACGGGCTATACGGGACTGTTGTCGCTCGGGACCGGCGGCTTCATGGGGATCGGGGCCTATGCCTGCTACAAGCTCACGACGATCTTTCCAGACGTGAATATCATTGTCTGGATCATTGTTTCGGGGTTCTTCTCCGCAGCCGTCGGCGTTCTGTTCGGACTCCCGTCGCTACGCATCAAGGGCTTCTATCTCGCGATCGCGACATTGGCCGCCCAGTTCTTTCTTGAGTGGTGTTTTATCCGGATCCCGTGGCTCTACAATTACAACGTATCGGCGGCGATTGAAGTACCGCAGCGGGAGTTGTTCGGCGTCATTATTACCGGGCCCCGCGCAACTGCAGAGACCCGCTACCTCATCGTCCTCACGATCGTGACCGTCATGACCTGGGTTGCATCGAACATCGTGCATGGCCGGATCGGCCGCATGTGGATGGCGGTCCGTGATATGGACATTGCTGCCGAGCTGATGGGCATTCGGCTGCTCCCGACCAAGCTGCTCGCCTTCGCGGTCTCGTCGTTCTACTGCGGCGTGGCCGGTGCGCTGCTGGTTTTTCTCTGGTACGGAGGCGCGGAATCGACGGTTTTTTCCATCAATGAGAGCTTCACTGTTCTCTTCATGATCATCATCGGCGGCCTCGGCAGTCTCCTCGGCTCGTTCCTGGGTGCTGCGCTGATCTACATCCTGCCGATCGTCCTGCGCTTCGTGCCCCCTGAACTGGGCATTCCTTTGCACGCCGCGACAGTTGAGCACATCACGTTCATGATCACCGGCGCGCTTATCGTATTTTTCCTGATTGCAGAGCCTGCCGGCCTTGCCCGGCTATGGCAGATTGGCAAGCAAAAACTGAGGGTGTGGCCGTTTCCGTACTGATGGTGCAGGATAGGACCCAATTTCCGACTGTGGCGAAAGCCACGGCTCCGAAATCGCCGCCCGGCAAAGCCGGATTTGGCGAATTTAGAACCAGCGGCGCGCCTGGTCGGCGCGAACCAAGGGAGGAACGAAGATGAAGGCAAGACACCTACTGCTCGGCGTGACTTGCGCAAGCTTGCTGGGAGCCACCGTGCTCACCGGCACAGCGCAAGCGCAGGACACGATCTATGTGCCACTGCTGACCTACCGGACCGGTCCCTTCTCCGGCTCGGGTATTCCGATCGCAAACGGCATGCACGACTACTTGACCATGCTCAACGAGCGCGACGGCGGCATCGGCGGCGTGAAGCTCAACGTTGAGGAATGCGAGACCGGCTATGACACCAAGAAAGGTGTGGAGTGCTGGGAATCGGTCAAAAGCAAGAAGCCGGCGGTTGTGAATCCCTATTCGACCGGTATCACGCTGCAGATCATTCCGAAGGCTGCCGTCGACAAGATTCCAATCCTGTCGATGGCCTATGGTCTGTCGGCTTCGGCGGTCGGCGAGAAGTTCCCGTGGGTGTTCAACCCGCCGGCAACATACTGGGACGGCCTGTCGATGGTCATGCGCTACGTCGGCGGTAAGGAGGGCGGACTCGACAAGCTCAAAGGAAAGACGGTTGGCTTTATCTTCCTGGAAAGCCCCTACGGTCGTGAGCCGCTTCCGCTCTTGCAGCAGTTTGCCAAGGACTACGGCTTCACCGTGAAGGAGTATTCCGTCGCCGGCAAAGAAATGCAGGACCAGTCGGCGCAATGGCTCGCTGTCCGCCGCGATCGTCCGGATTGGATGATCATGTGGGGCTGGGGCGCCATGAACCCGACTGCGGTCAAGCGTGCGGCGGAGAACGGCTATCCGATGGATCACTTCATCGGCATTTGGTGGTCGGGATCTGACGACGATGGCCGCGGTGGCGGCCAGGCGGCCAAGGGTTATCTCACGCTCAATTTCAACGGCCTCGGCCCCAACTATCCCGCCATCCAGGACATCAAAAAACACGTCGTGGACAAGGGCAAGAGCCAGGTCGAAAAAGACAAGTTCGCGGAGAATTTCTACAACCGCGGTGTCTACAACTCGGTGCTCGTCGCCGAGGCGATCCGCAACGCACAGAAGCTATCCGGCAAAAAAGTTGTGACGGGTGAAGATGTGCGCCGCGGCCTCGAGACGCTCAACATCAGCGACGCACGGTGGAAAGAGCTCGGCTTCCCGGGCTTTGCCGCGCCGATCGTGGGCGTGAACTGCACCGACCATAACGGCCATGCACCGGCCTATATGCAGCAGTGGGACGGGGCAAAATGGGTCAAGGTCTCCGACTGGATCCAGCCCATGAAGGAAAAAGTGCGTCCCATGCTGGACGCGGCGGCCAGCGAATATGTCGAGAAGAATACCGGTTGGCCGAAGCGGACCGAGGCTTGCGACAAATCCTCGTAAGACGCTGCAGACATGAAAAGACCTCTCCCCGGAAACGGGGAGAGGTTCACCATTCGGAGTAGTTGCTGATGTCCGCCGTAGAGCGAGCCAGTCCGACATCCGCTGCGCAGAAAGACCGCATTCTTTCGGTCAATAACATTGAGGTGATCTACGATCACGTCATACTGGTGCTCAAGGGCGTATCCCTGGACGTGCCCAGGGGAGGGATCGTGGCGCTGCTCGGCGCCAACGGCGCGGGCAAGACCACCACGCTCAAGGCGATTTCCAACCTGCTACACGCCGAGCGTGGCGATGTGACCAAGGGCTCGATCCTGTTCAACGACGCCGAAGTCCAGGATCTATCACCAAACGAGCTTGTCAGGCGCGGTTGCATTCAAGTCATGGAAGGCCGCCATTGTTTCGGCCACCTGACAATCGAAGAGAACCTCCTGACCGGCGCCTTCACCCGACGTGACGGGAGGGCGGCTATCAAGCACGACCTCGATCTGGTCTACACCTATTTTCCCAAGCTCGGCGAGCGCAAGGACTCGCTTGCCGGTTACACCTCCGGAGGCGAACAGCAGATGTGCGCCATCGGCCGTGCATTGATGTCGCGTCCGAAAATGATCCTGCTCGATGAACCATCAATGGGACTTGCGCCGCAGATCGTTGAGGAGATCTTCGAAATCGTGAAGAATCTGAACGAAAAAGAAGGTGTGTCGTTTCTGCTGGCCGAGCAGAATACCAACATGGCGCTGCGCTTCGCGCGCTACGGCTATATTCTCGAAAATGGCCGCGTGGTGATGGACGGCGAGGCCAACGCGCTCGCCGAGAACGAGGACGTCAAGGAATTCTATCTCGGCATATCCGAGGGCCGGCGCAAATCATTCCGCGAAGGTAAGCATTACCGCCGGCGCAAGAGGTGGCTCGCTTAGGCCATGACCGGCCAATACGACTCGCTTGAGATTCGCGATCCTGCGGTGCGCGAGCGCGAGCAGTTCGCGCAAATGCCCGCCGCTATCGCGCACGCCATGACTGCGCCCGGATGGGCCAGGCATCTCGGGGGAGCAGATGCAAAAGCCATCAATTCGCGAGCGGCCTTGGCGAAGTTGCCCGTTCTCCGCAAGGCAGATTTTGTGGCCATGCAGAAAGAGGCGCCGCCGTTCGGCGGTCTCAATGTCACGCCGGTTGCAAACGTAAAACGTCTGCTGATGTCACCAGGGCCGATTTTCGAGCCCGAGGGTGCGGCAGGCGATTGGTGGGGCGCGGCCCGCGCGCTTTTCGCGGCAGGATTCCGCGAGGGCGATATAGTTCACAATTCCTTCGCCTATCATCTCACGCCCGGCGGCTTCATCATGGAGTCGGGCGCGCACGCACTCGGTTGCGCGGTTATCCCCGGCGGCGTCGGAAACACTGAGCAGCAGCTGGAGGCGATCGCGCACTACAGGCCGACGGGTTATGTCGGCACGCCTGACTTTCTGAAGATCCTGCTCGATACCGCCGAAAAATCGGGAAAAGATGCGTCCTCGCTCAAGCGTGGCCTTGTTTCAGGTGCCGCACTGCCGGCGTCGCTGCGCGAGGAGCTTGGCCGCCGCGGCGTTGCCGTCCTTCAGTGCTACGCCACGGCCGAGCTGGGGGTTATCGCCTACGAGAGCGAAGCACGTGAAGGCATGATCGTGAACGAGACCGTCATCGTCGAGATCGTTCGGCCCGGCACCGGCGATCCCGTGCCGGACGGTGAAGTCGGAGAGGTGGTCGTAACCTCTTTCAATCGCGACTACCCGATGATCCGTCTCGCCACCGGCGATCTCTCGGCATTGATGACCGGTGTTTCGCCCTGCGGCCGCACGAACGCACGCATCAAGGGATGGATGGGCCGCGCCGATCAGACGGCGAAGGTAAAAGGCATGTTCGTGCATCCCAAGCAGATCGCTGAAGTCGCGGCGCGCCATCCCGAGCTCAAGCGCGTCCGTCTCGTCGTCGATCGCGAGGCCGAGCAGGACACAATGACGCTGCTGGCCGAGTGTGCGCCGGCCGACGCCGCCTTTGCGACCGCGATCGCCGCAACCTTGCAGTCGATCACGAAACTGAAGGGCTCTGTGAAACTTATGACGCCCGGCACGCTGCCGAATGACGGCAAGTTGATCGCGGACGAGCGCAAGCCATGAGTCCTGCGACAGTTCCGGCAACCGGCGGCCGGATCGGTGTGCTGCTGGTCAACCTCGGTACGCCCGACGCGACCGGCTACTGGCCGATGCGCCGTTACCTCAAGGAATTTCTGTCGGACCGGCGCGTGATCGAGGAGAACCGTCTCAAATGGTGGTTCGTGCTCAATTTCATCATCCTCACGGTCCGGCCTGGCCGCAAGGGACGCGACTACGACAAGATCTGGAACAGGGATCGTAACGAGTCGCCGCTGAAAACCATCACGCGCTCGCAGTCCGACAAGCTCGACGAAATCTTCGACAAGATGGACAAGCGCATCAGGATCGACTGGGCCATGCGCTACGGGAATCCATCGATCCAGTCACGGCTCGAAGCACTCGCGGCACAGGATTGCGAGAGAATCCTGATCGTCCCGCTCTACCCTCAATATGCGGCCGCGACGACGGCAACGGTCTGCGACGAGGTCTTCGGGGTACTGCGCCGCATGAGATTGCAGCCGACATTGCGCGTCGCAGCGCCATACTATGCCGAGCCTGTCTATATCGATGCGCTTGCGGTCTCTCTCAATACGGAACTGGCCAAGCTTTCGTTCAAGCCGGACGTGATCATCGCCTCCTACCACGGCATGCCGGAAGACTATGTCGCCAAGGGCGATCCCTATCTCAAGCATTGCGGTGAGACGACGGCGCTTCTGCGCAAGAAGCTCAAGCTAGACGAGGAACGCCTCGTCATGACGTTCCAGTCGCGCTTCGGCACCGCCGAGTGGATCAAGCCCTATACCGATGCGACCGTGAAAGCGCTCGCCGAGCGTGGCGTGAAAAATCTCGCGGTGATCACGCCTGGCTTTGCGGCGGATTGCCTCGAGACGCTGGAAGAAATCGCGATGGAGAACGCGGCCATATTCCGGGAGGCGGGGGGAGAGAACTTTGCCGCGATCCCCTGTCTCAACGACAGCCCCGGCGGCATGGCGGTGATCCGCGATATTGTCACGCGCGAGCTCAAGGGCTGGACTTAGCTTGTAAAACCGGGCGACTGAGTCACTTGCCGTCAAGCAGGCGGCGCATTTCGGCGCGAAGCTCGGGCGCAATGTCGTCGCGCTGCAGTCCATAAGCCACGTTTGCCGTGAGAAATCCGATTTTCGAGCCGCAGTCGAAGCTGCGGCCCTCGAATTTCAGTCCATAAAACGGCTGCGTGCGTGCCAGCGCCACCATCGCGTCGGTGAGCTGAATTTCGCCGCCGGCGCCCGCCGCCTGCTTTTCGAGCAGCTCGAAGATCTGCGGCTGCAGGATATAGCGTCCGGTGATGGAAAGATTGGAAGGCGCTTCGCTTGCCTTCGGCTTTTCGACCATTTTGGTGATCGAGAATGCCTTGCCTTTTGCAGGGCCGACGCCGACCACGCCGTACATATGGACGCGTTCGGCCGGGACTTCCTCGACAGCAATGATATTGGCATTGCCATCGAGATCCTTGGCGGCATCGATCATCTGTGTCAGGCATCCGCGCGGGTGCTGGACCAGCACATCGGGCAGAAGCAGCGCGAACGGTTCATGGCCGACAAGCTCACGGGCGCACCACACGGCGTGACCCAGGCCGAGCGGCGATTGCTGGCGCGTGAAGCTGACGGTTCCCGCCTCGGGCAGGTCCTTCGACAGCAGACTGAGCTCGGCCTTCTTGCCGCGCTCCGTCAAGGTTAATTCGAGTTCGAACTGGCGATCGAAGTGGTCCTCGATCACGCTTTTGTTCCGGCCCGTGACGAAGATGAGATGCTCGATGCCGGCCTGGCGTGCTTCGTCAACCACATGCTGAATCAACGGCCGGTCGACGACCGGAAGCATCTCCTTGGGCATGGCCTTGGTCGCAGGCAAAAAGCGGGTTCCGAGACCGGCCACGGGAAATATGGCTTTGCGAATACGGGTCATGTGAGAATCTTCAATATTAGTCGTGAATTCCGGCGCAGAAAGCACGGGTCAGGGTGAGGGGTCCAGATGCGGCATAAAGCAGTACACCATTAACACCCCTGAAATGGTATCGGGTGCACCCATAGATTGGGGATGACGGTTTAACAACGGGACGGGCATGCGCGGACGGTTGCCACTAGTTGTCATTGCTGGCGTTTTTGCGGCTGCCGGCGGAATTGCCGGAGCGCAGGAATCTCGTTACCCCGCCACCACAGGCGCGCTGCCGCAGCCAGCGCCCCAACAGACCGTGGAGTGGAGCGGGCAGTCGGGCGCATCCGGCCATCCGCTCATGACGGCTGAGGCAATCCGTTCGTCGGCGGCCAATTTTCATGGTTGCATCCAGCGGCTCTGGCCGGCGGCCGCAAAGCGCGGCGTTTCGCGGAGCACCTTTGCGAAGTACACAGCGGCGCTGACGCCCGATCTGCGCATCATGGACCTGCTCGATAACCAGCCTGAGTTCACCAAATCGGTCTGGGACTATCTCGATATCCTCGTGACGAACGAGCGTATCGAGCGGGGCCGCGCGCTGCTGGAAAAATACCGCAGCGTTTTCGACGCCGTGGAGCGGACCTATGGCGTCGACCGCTTTACCATCGCGGCAATTTGGGGCGTCGAGACCAACTATGGAACGCTTGGCGGCGAACGCCCGGTGCTGCGCTCCACTGCTACGCTGGCCTGCATTGGACGGCGGCAGGACTATTTCCGCGAGGAATTCCTGTCGACTCTTGAAATTCTTCAGCACGGCGACGTCCGGCCAGAGCATCTGGTCGGCTCGTGGGCCGGAGCATTCGGCCCGACGCAGTTCATGCCAACCGCATTCAAGCGCTATGCGGTAGACTTTGACCGTGACGGGCGTCGTGACGTCGTCGACTCGATGCCTGACATTATCGCATCGACCGCCAACAACCTGAAAAAGGACGGCTGGATCACCGGCCAGGCATGGGGCTACGAGGTCGTGGTGCCGGCAACATTCAATTTCCTTCTCGCCGACCACGGCCGGTCGATGTCCATCCGCGAATGGGAACGTCACGGCATCAGGCGCCCCGACGGCCATCCGTTCCCGCGACCGGACGATCACGCGTTTCTGTTGGTGCCCGCCGGCGTGCAGGGGCCCGGCTTCCTGATGCTTTCGAACTTCAGCGTCATCATGAAATACAACCCCGCTGAAGCTTACGCCTTGGCGATCGGGCACCTGGCGGACCGGTTACGCGGCGGTGGCTCGTTCGTACAGGACTGGCCACGATATGAGCGTGTTCTGTCGCGGACGGAACGGCTGGAACTTCAACAGCTGCTTGCGCGGCACGGTTTCGATGTCGGCGAGCCTGATGGTCAGTTTGGGCTTAAGACCCGTGCTGCAATTCGCGAATTTCAGGCCAGAAGCGGCCGGATTCCGGACGGTTTTGCCTCCGCCGGCATCCTGGACCAGCTGCGCGCGCGTTAAGGATGCGGCCCGGCCATCTTTGAGTTGACATTTTTCGGGCGCTAATGGTCCATGAGGACCGTTGCGGCAGTACGGACCCATTGGTTTGGCACCTCGCATGACTGGAAAGAAGCGGCTTTCGCGCTGGCTCGTTGGAGCGGCCCTTCTGGCTGCGGTGGACGTTGCGGGCCTTGCCGCCCTCGAGCTGGCTGTCAGTTCACCAGCACAAGCGCAGCTTTTTGGCGACGATCGCTTTCCATTTCTAAGCCGGCAGCGTCCGCAGCGGCCGAGCGGCGGCGGCTTTTTCGGTGGATTTTTCGGCGGCGGCCAGCGGCAGTTCGACAACTACGAGCAGCAGGCGCCCGTCGACAACTCTCGTGCGCCATCGCCGAAAAAGGCGGAACCAAAACCGGATGCAGTTGCGCCGACGACCTCAATCGTCGTCATGGGCGACGCTATGGCCGACTGGCTTGCCTACGGATTGGAAGACGCCTTCGCGGATTCGCCGGAGATTGCCGTTGTCCGCAAAAATAAAATTCACTCGGGACTGCTGCGATACGAGGCGAAAGGCGATCTCGATTGGTGGCATGTCGCGCGCGACCTGCTCACGCAGGAGAAGGCGAATTTCGTGGTGATGATGCTCGGCGTCAGCGATCGCCAGAATATCCGTGAGCGCGACCTGGCGAAGGAAGCGGACAAGAAAAAGGAAGCGGACAAGAAGAAGGAAAAGGACAAGACAAGCAAGCCGGCGCCGGACAACAAGGACGCACAGAAAAAGGACCAGGCCGACGACGAGCAGGACTCGATTGCGACGCCCGAGACGCAACCCGGCAAAAGGGCGAACGGCGTGATCGAATTCCGTACCGACCAGTGGGCCGAGATCTATTCGAAGCGCATCGACGAGACGATCGCCGCGCTCAAGAGCAAAGGCGTACCGGTATTCTGGGTCGGCCTGCCGTCGATCCGTGGCACAAAGTCAACCGCTGACGCCGTCTACCTCAATGACCTCTACCGAGCGCGCGCCGAGCGCGCCGGTGTGATCTACATCGATATCTGGGATGGCTTTGTCGACGAGGCGGGGAAATATTCGAACTTCGGCCCAGACTATGAAGGCCAGATGCGCCGCCTGCGCTCGAGCGACGGCGTCTTTTTCACAAAGAGCGGGGCGCTGAAGCTTGCGCATTATGTTGAGCGTGAAATCCGCCGTCAGATGAACAGCCGTGTGGCCCCGATCGCGATCCCGTCGGGCCCGGCCATGCCCGCGACACCGGACGGCAAGCCCGCGGCGCGCCCGATGGCAGGGCCTGTTGTGCCACTGACCGTCGCGCCCGCCACCACGTCCGAGGAATTGTTGGGAGGTGCCGGAAGCAGCTCGCCGCATGGTGATGCCACCGCGACTCGCGTGCTGGTGAAGGGTGAGCCCGTTGCCGCTCCGCGCGGGCGTGCCGACGATTTCGCATTGAAGCCCGATAGCGACGGCAAAGCCGTGTTGCCGCCTGCGGCGGCGGTGCCCGCCGGCGCGATGGCATCCGCTCCGGCCGAGGCCGCGCGGCCCGAACCAGCCGCCACGCCTGACAAAAAGACGGCCGCGCCCAGGAATGCGCCGGCCGCGAAGACCACACAAAACACGCCGCCGAAACCCAAAGCGGAGCCCAGGCCGGTTCGCCCGCAACAGCGTGACGACGCGCCGCGTCCGCCGCGTCCGATCGGCCTGTTCGGAGGCGGCGCCTTCCGCTAACGCAATTTGTCGAGTGAAAAAATCTGCCGCTTTAGCGCGGCAGGGTCGTCGATCCCATCAGGAACTTGTCGACGGCATGCGCCGCCTGACGACCCTCGCGGATCGCCCACACCACCAGCGACTGGCCGCGGCGCATGTCGCCGGCGGCGAACACTTTTGGCACGGATGTCTGGTAGGCCATCATGTCGGCCGAAACGTTGCCGCGCTGGTCGAGAGCAACGTTGAGGGCCTTGAGCATGCCCTCGTGCACGGGGTGCACGAAGCCCATGGCGAGCAGCACAAGGTCGGCTTCGATCTCGAATTCAGTACCCGGAACCGGTTTGAATTGCGCGTCCACCTGTGTGCAGTGAAGCTTTTTCACATGGCCGTTCTCACCGGTGAATTTCTGCGTCAGCACGGCAAATTCGCGCGTGACGCCTTCCTCGTGGCTTGACGAGATCCGCAGCTTCAGCGGCCAGTCCGGCCAGGTGAGCATCTTGTTCTCGTGCTCGGGCGGCTGCGGCATGATCTCGAAATTGGTGACAGACAGCGCGCCCTGGCGGGTCGACGTGCCGATGCAGTCGGAGCCGGTGTCGCCGCCGCCGATCACCACGACTTTCTTTCCCGTGGCAAGGATCGGCTCGACGTTGCCTTGCGGCTCGTTGCTGACGCGCCGATTCTGCTGCGGCAGGAAATCCATCGCAAAGTGGATGCCCTTGAGCTCGCGCCCGGGGATCGACAGGTCGCGCGGCTTTTCGCTGCCGCCGGTGAGTACGACCGCGTCATGCTCTTTGAGCAGTTTATCAGCTGGGACATTCACGCCGACATACGCGTTGTAGTGGAATGTGACGCCTTCATCTTGCATCTGGTCGACGCGGCGATCGACGTGGATTTTCTCCATCTTGAAGTCGGGGATGCCGTAGCGGAGCAAGCCGCCGGCTTTCGCCCAGCGTTCGTAGACGTGCACGTCGTGGCCGGCGCGCGCGAGTTGCTGCGCGCAGGCAAGCCCCGCCGGTCCTGAGCCGACGACTGCGACTTTCTTGCCGGTCTTGCGTTGCGGCTTGTCGGGCTTGAGGCCCTGCGCAATCGCGCGATCGGCGATTTCGCACTCGATCGTCTTGATGGTGACCGGGTTCTCGTCGATGTTGAGCGTGCAGGACGCTTCGCACGGCGCCGGGCAGACGCGGCCGGTGAATTCCGGGAAATTATTGGTCGAATGCAGGTTGCGCGCCGCTTCGTCCCAATTGCCGCGATAGACCAGATCATTCCAGTCCGGAATCTGATTGTTGACCGGGCAGCCGGTCGGCGCGCCGGTGATCCGGCTGGTGCCGTGGCAATAGGGCACGCCGCAATCCATGCAGCGCGCGGCCTGGTCCCGGATTTCTTTTTCCGGGAGCGGCAGCACGAACTCGTGCCAATGCTTGACGCGGTCCGCGACCGGCTGGTAGTCGCGGTCCTCACGCTCGATTTCAAGAAACCCGGTAACCTTGCCCATACGACACTATTCCGCGGCCTGCATCGTGGCGGCCTTCTCCTTCGCCATCTCGGTGAGCGCGCGGCGGTATTCGACCGGCATCACCTTGCGGAACAGCGGGCGATACTTGTTCCAGTCGGCGAGGATCTCGGCGGCGCGCTTGGAGCCGGTGTAGCGCGCGTGGTTCGAGATCAGCATATGCAGCCGCTCGGCATCCTTGGTCGTGAGATCGGACATCACGTCGACGCGGCCATGCGATTCCAGATCGTTGTAGTGGCCGAATTCCTGCTCGGCGACCTGCTCTTCTTCCGGCACGGGCTCGAGCTCCACCATCGCCAGATTGCAGCGTGACTTGAAGCTTTCATCTTCGTCGAGCACGTAGGCAATGCCGCCCGACATGCCGGCCGCAAAGTTGCGCCCGGTGCGGCCGAGCACGACCACGATGCCGCCCGTCATGTACTCGCAGCAGTGGTCGCCGGCGCCCTCGATCACCGCGATCGCGCCGGAATTACGCACGGCGAAGCGCTCGCCGGCGACGCCGCGGAAGTAGCATTGGCCTTCGATCGCGCCGTAAAGCACGGTGTTGCCGACGATGATCGATTCCTCCGGCACGATGCCGGAGTCCGCCGGCGGCCTGATGACCAGGCGGCCGCCCGACAGGCCCTTGCCGACATAGTCGTTGGCATCGCCCTCGAGCTCGAAGGTGACGCCGCGCGCAAGCCAGGCACCGAAACTCTGGCCGGCCGTGCCGGTGAAGCGGACGTGGATCGTGTCGTCGGGCAGGCCTTCATGGCCGTAGCGCTTGGCCACTTCGCCCGAAAGCATGCCGCCGCAGGCGCGGTCGGTATTGCGAATAACGGCCTGCAGTCGTACCGGCGCGCCGCGATCGAGTGCGGTCTGCGCCTCCGTGATCAGCTTGCGGTCGAGGATGTCCTTGATCTTGTGATCCTGCTCCTCGCACTTGTAGATGGCGGTGCCTTTCTCCGCCGTCGGCTTGGTGAACAGCTTGGAGAAATCGAGACCCTTGGCCTTCCAGTGCTCGACCAGCTTGCGGCGGTCGAGCATCTGCATCTGCCCGACCATCTCATCGAAGGCACGGAAGCCGAGTTCGGCCATCAGTTCGCGCACTTCCTCGGCGACGAAGAAGAAATAGTTGATGACGTGCTCGGGCTGGCCCTTGAAGCGCTTGCGCAGCACAGGGTCCTGCGTCGCGACGCCGACCGGGCAGGTGTTGAGGTGGCACTTGCGCATCATGATGCAGCCGGCCGCGATCAACGGCGCGGTGGCGAAACCGAATTCGTCGGCGCCGAGCAGGGCGCCCACCACCACGTCGCGGCCGGTGCGGATGCCGCCGTCGACCTGCACGGCAATGCGGCCGCGCAGGCGGTTGATCACGAGGGTCTGGTGGGTCTCGGCGAGGCCGATTTCCCAGGGGCTGCCGGCATGTTTGATCGATGTCAGCGGCGAGGCGCCGGTGCCACCCTCGAAGCCGGCGATGGTAACGTGATCGGCGCGCGCCTTCGAAACGCCCGCGGCGACCGTGCCGACGCCGACTTCCGACACGAGCTTCACCGAAACGTCGCCCGTCGGGTTGACGTTCTTCAAGTCGAAGATCAACTGCGCCAGGTCCTCGATCGAATAAATGTCATGGTGTGGCGGCGGCGAGATCAGGCCGACGCCAGGCGTCGAGTGGCGCACCTTGGCAATGGTCTTGTCGACCTTGTGCCCGGGCAGCTGGCCGCCTTCGCCGGGCTTCGCGCCCTGCGCCATCTTGATCTGCATCACGTCGGAATTGACGAGATATTCGGCGGTCACGCCGAAACGGCCCGAGGCGACCTGCTTGATTGCGGAGCGCATCGAATCGCCGTTCGGCAACGGCTTGAAACGATCGGCCTCCTCGCCGCCTTCGCCGGTGTTCGACTTGCCGCCAATGCGGTTCATGGCGATCGCCAGCGTGGTGTGCGCCTCACGCGAAATCGAGCCGAACGACATGGCGCCCGTCGAGAAGCGCCGCACGATGTTCTTGGCCGGTTCGACCTCTTCCAAAGCCAGTGGCTTTCGGCCGTCTTCCTCGGCCTTCTTGAGGCGGAACATGCCGCGGATGGTCACCAGCCGCTCGTTCTGCTCGTTCACGATCTGCGCGAAAGCGCGGTAGTGGTCCTGCGAATTACCGCGCACCGCGTGCTGCAAGCGCGATACCGTTTCCGCGGTCCAGACATGATCCTCGCCGCGCACGCGCACCGCATAGTCGCCACCGACGTCGAGCATGGAGCGGTAGATCGGCGCATCGCTGAAGGCGTCGCGGTGGCGGCGGACCGCCTCCTCGGCAATTTCGGCAAGCCCGACACCTTCGATGCGCGTGTGCGTGCCGGTGAAGTACTTGTCAACGAAGTCCTGGCGCAGGCCGACGGCGTCGAAAATCTGCGCGCCGCAATACGACTGATAGGTGGAAATGCCCATCTTGGACATCACCTTGAGCAGGCCTTTGCCGATCGCCTTGATGTATTTCTTGACGACTTCGGTGTCGTCGGTCGGCTTGCCCGGCAGATCGTCCTTCATCGCGGTCAGCGTCTCGAAGGCGAGGTAGGGATTGATCGCCTCGGCGCCGTAGCCCGCGAGACATGCGAAATGATGCACCTCGCGCGGCTCGCCGGTCTCCAGCACCATGCCGACG
>Ga0247792_1000176_pt1 | contig 14630 bp, 10 predicted proteins | sample UWRJS106311C6_FD_179920 | JGI IMG/M metagenome (GOLD analysis project Ga0247792, IMG submission 179920) | Soil microbial communities from Arlington Agricultural Research Station in Wisconsin, United States - UWRJ-S106-311C-6 | ecosystem: Environmental > Terrestrial > Soil > Agricultural land... | reverse complement strand
AACATAAGTGTAAGGATTTCTTTTCGAAAACAGCCAGCATCAATTTATGCTGGTACTCGGGCAGTAAGGGAGTAAAAGAGATTGACTCGCCCTTTATTTATATAAAATATAAATAAAGGAAGGGGCAGAATCTTACAATGACCTGCTGTAAGTGGTACTAGCCACTTCTTCCACCCATTTTTAATGGTATTATAGCCTAGTGGTAAGGCACTTCACTGTTAATGAATGTACAGGTGTTCAATTCACCTTAATACCTTTATTACTTTTTTCATTCTTTTTTAAATAAATAAAAAAGAGCAGGAGTAGGCAATAAAAGCTTAAATTGATTTAGTTCCGTCAAAACGTCTAAGGACATAGTATAATGGCAGTATATCCGTCTTCAAAACGGTAGGTAGAGGATCGTTCCCTCTTGTCCTTGTGCAATTTAAATCAATTAGTTAACTTTTTAAACAAAAGGGGCAAGGCGCACTATATATATATATATATATATATATATATAATCTGTTTACTACTTAGTATCTTATGAATTCCTTGTATATATTATAGGTTATTCTTTATTTATTGCGCCTTAGGGCAGATAAAGATACCCGACTCTACTCGTAATACTTTTTTATCCCTATACTGAACCCATAATTAAGAATCAAGCTAGTCTGGGCCTGTTAAAGATAATAAATATATAAAGTACATTAAAAAAGAGGTGTTTCTATATTTATATATGTATAGAAGGTACACAGTTTATAATATATGCTAATCAAGCAATAGCTTAATAACAAGGTCTAATACTATAGCCCTATTTACTTGCCTATTACTACCCTAGCCCCTTGATATTATTTATTTTAAATAAAAAGGGCTAGGGCAGTAAAGGTCCAGGGTTCATAAGGAGGGGTATAAGAGATTAGCCTATATAAGTGAGTTCTGCTTTCCTTTTCATTTACGATTAGGTAAAACCCAAAAAAAATATCAAATATCAAATTATCATGACTGTCTTATTTAATTTATTAGAAGTACTTGTTGTACTTGTTCCAATGTTACTTGCAGTAGCTTTCGTAACAATTGTTGAAAGAAAAATGTTGGCCGCAGCTCAAAGAAGAGTAGGTCCTAACATAGTAGGTGTATTCGGTATCCTTCAACCCTTTGCAGATGCTCTAAAATTAGTTGTTAAAGAAGTAATTGTACCGGCTAATTCTAACAAAGTACTTTTTTATCTTGCTCCTATGGCTACATTAATTTTTAGTTTATTAGGTTGAGGTGTGATTCCATTTGGGGAAGGATTAGTAATTTTTGATTTCTCATTAGGATTACTTTATACTTTAGCTCTTTCTAGCTTAGGTATATATGGGGTACTATTTGCAGGTTGATCTGGTAATTCTAAATATGCTTTCTTAGGTTCTCTAAGAAGTACTGCTGCTATGATCTCGTATGAATTAATATTAAGTACTGCTGTAATAATAGTAGTATTATTATCCGGTACATTTAATTTAACAGCTATTATTGAAAGCCAACAAGCTATTTGATACATAGTGCCATTATTACCTGTCTTCATATTATTCTTCATTTCTATACTTGCTGAAACTAGTAGAACTCCTTTTGATCTACAAGAGGCTGAATCGGAACTAGTAGCAGGGTTCTTTACGGAACATTCTGCTATTATATTTGTATTCTTCTTCTTAGGGGAATATTGTTCAATTGTACTAATGAGTTCATTAAGTGCTATTTTATTTACTGGAGGGTGACTATTACCTGAATTATTTGTGAATGACACAATTATCAATTTACAAGCTATAATCCTAGGACTTAAAACTTGTTTCTTTGTGTTCTTATTCGTTCATAGTCGTGCTACTCTACCACGTATAAGATATGATCAATTAATACTTGTAATGTGAACACAACTTCTACCTGTTGCTATAGCATTTACTATCCTAGTGCCAAGTATTTTAGTAGCTTTCGATATAGCTCCATTATAATCTTATAATATATATCCATATTTAACCCCTTTCTTCGATTTTTATAAAAAAAAATAAAAAATACTCTTAGCAGTACCACTAAGTTTAAATATTAGCCCGGGATCCCTACTCCTTTTTGCAAAAAGGAAGGGAGGGCGGGAGAGGATCTTCCTCCCTACCGGGCCCCCTTCCTATATTTATATTATATAAAAATAAAGGAGTAGGGCCACCTACTCCTTGAACACAAAATAAATATTAAAGACTCTATAGTATTTTATAAGGGTATTAAATATAATTAACTGAAATAACACTAAAACCAATTTAATCTTAATTGCTATCGCTTTCCCATCCTTTATTTACTTTACCTCCAAACCATCTTTTATACTATTAATAATAAACTGAGGGGTAGTTTTAACTATGTTTTATATTATGTTTCTTCTCTAAATTACTTATAGAGTATAATCTTATACTTAATATGGCTAATTCTTTTCTAGATCACCTATTAATTATTTAAATAGAGAAAATCGTTATATTTTATATTCTAAATCTTATACTGGTGATTTGGTGTTAATAAATAGTGTTCGATTTTACTCCATCTAAACAAACAAAAATAAAGACTTACTATGGACTATTAAAAGTAGTTAATTTATAATATAATTAATTATACTTATTTATCAAAAGGGGATTAGCTTAGTGGTAAAGCAATACTTTTACACAGTATCCACAGGGTTTCGATTACTCTATTCCTTACAATATACCTACATTGTATTTATTGGGCCTATATTCATTCCTTATTTTTGTTTTTACTTTATTGCTAGAGTATAAATGATAAAGGGTTGAATAAAACCATTAGTAATAATACTAGTAAATAGAGGGTATAGATTCTCCTATCTCGGTTCCATTTTAGTTCATTTACAAATCTTCTTAGGGCAACATACAAACGTTATCCTAAGAGTCCTTTCAATAATTTTCATTATAAAGAGGAAATACACAGAATGGTTAATTTAATATATACTCACCCACTATGCTTAATACTATATTCCAAATTTTAGTTGATAGTATTCAAACAGCTTTAACTAGCTTAAGTCAACTAATATTAAACCCTAGTATCTTTAATGATGCTCCAGAACCTTACCAAATAGGTTTCCAAGATGGTGCATCACCAGGTTACGCAGGTATCGTTGCTTTACATGATTCTATTTTCTTCTACCTAGTTCTTATTTCAGTAGGAGTGTTCTGAATGTTATTTTCAGTTATGATTAATTATAGTACCACAAAATCACCTATTACTTATAAATATGCTAACCACGGTACTTTAATAGAATTAATCTGAACTATTACACCAGCTTTAATCTTAATTGCTATCGCTTTCCCATCCTTTAAATTACTTTATATGTTAGATGAAGTTATTTCTCCTGCTTTAACTGTTAAAGTTTCAGGAAATCAATGATTCTGATCTTATGAATACTCTGATTTTATTAGAGAAGAAGGAGATCCTATAGAATTTGATTCTTACATGATACCTGAATCAGATTTAGAATTAGGACAATTTAGAAATCTGGATGTAGATAACAGAGTAGTAATTCCGGTTGATACTCATGTGCGGTTTATAGTTACAGGGCGTGATGTAATCCATAATTTTGCAGTACCATCTTTAGGACTTAAAATAGACGGAGTTCCAGGTCGTTTAAATCAAACATCTGTAATATTAAAAAGAACAGGAGTATTCTACGGACAGTGTTCTGAAATTTGTGGGGTGAGAGGTTGCCCTCCTTATTCTTTTTAGCCCTTCCTTTATTTATATTTTATATAAATAAAGGAGGGAGAGAAAAAAGTAAAATATAGGTACTGGGTGAATTGCAAAAACGACTTTAAAGAATATGAAGTTTATTTGCAGCGAAGCTTATCTCAGCATAGTATATTTTATATTAGAGGTAAGAACGTTCAACGACTAACAGGTGAGTAGTGCTAAACAATAATCCTGACACGAGCGCCCAGCATCTTTGGCCTGCCAAAGATGAAGACATAGTCTGAACCCAGTAGTAATATTGGGAAATAAGGTTTAAACATCTTATGATAACATAATTGATACCACGGATTCATGCCTGTAGCTATTGAAGGCGTAGAAGCTGAAAACTTTTTAGTTTGATTAGACCAAGTTTAGTAATGATTATAAACAAACAATCTAATTTTAATAATTCCATTAACCCCTTTTTCATATCGGGATTAGTGGACGGTGATGGGTCTTTCTGAATAACTATAACTCGTAGTACCTCCAATTCTACAGGTTGATCAGTTATGCCTTATTTTAGTATAGCTGCTGGTACAAATTCTTATATTTTAGATATGCTTACTCTAATCAATAATTATTGAGGAGGGGTATATTCGAAGAACTAATAAAACAGGTGCAAACTATGAATTGGAGATTAGAGGCTTAAAGAGTTGTTGAGTCATTCGAGAACGAGAAGTACCCTTTACTAACTACTAAATTAGTAAATTCCCAATTACTCGAAGATATAATACAAGCCCGGGGTCCCGGTAGGGCGGGAGAGAAGTTGCATTTAACTCCTGAAGGGTTAAATGCAATTATAGGCATTAAAGCAAAAAAGTATTATCTCCACTGTTACTTAATTCATTTCCTAATCACATACAACAGGATAAACCGATTTATTCACCTGATTTCCATTTAATGAACTCTCATTGATTGACAGGATTTATAAATGCGGATGGGAATTTTGGTGTATACTTATCCAAAGAAGATAGTAAATCCTTTAGATGTGAAGCTCAATTTAATATAGTACAATTAAATTCAAGTCGAATAATACTAGAACATATACAAACAGTATTAGGCTTTGGTAGTGTTTATCCTTTAATTCCTGATTCTCTCCTTAGCCCTAGCGGGATGCAAGGGCCAGAAACAACGCATCTACTATTTAAGTATCTAATATTGAAGGCATTAATAAACTAATCACATTTTTAGAAGGAACTTCTTTTTACAAAAGCGCTGGATTACGCTGATTTTTGTAAAGCTGTTAAGATTATTAATAATAAGGGTCACCTGCAGGAAGAAGGCAGATTAGAACTGCGTAAGCTATTAAAGAATATAAACCATAACCGGTCCTACCCTCTTTCTGACCCGAGCTAAGGGAAAGACAATTCTTAACATCTAATATATTTATATAAACCCCTTTAGTATACCATGGATTCATGCCTGTAGCTATTGAAGGCGTAGAAGCTGAAAACTTTTTAGTTTGATTAGACCAGGTTTAATTCTGAATATAACTAAACAATTAAATTTTATTATTTCTATTAACCCCCTCCGAGAGACGTTCCCTCTCTTCCCTAGGGAGGGACTATTGTTCAAGATCCAACTCGAAGTGCCCTGGAACTGATTTAGTTAAACCCTATCTATTATAATACCGTGTACTAATATGAGGGGAGGGACAAATTAATACTAGTTAAAATATAATCTTCTTAAAAGAGGGTTTAGTTTACAGTTGGTACTGTAGTCAGATTGCAAATTTGATTCGGTATAAAAACCTTATTAGGGTTCGATTCCCTCTAAACCTTAGCTCTTAATCCTTTTGCAGAGATATAAAAAAGACAGAAATTCTACCTATACTTTGTTTAGTTCATTTAGCTCAATTGGTAGTAGCCTTATCCTTCTAAGATATTGGGTTTGGGTTCGAATCCCAAAATGAATTCATTTATGTAACAATGTTAGGTTTAAAACTACTTACATCCCCTCCTCCTTTTTAGCTCTTAATGGTAAAAAGGAAGAAGTTCGAAAAGAGAATATCCCTTGCAAGAATTTTAATCCTAGTTGACCACTTCGGTTAGGGATTCCTTCACAGAAGTAATTAGATCGCATATTTTTTATGACGTGTCTATACTTTATTGCGTATCTTACAGTAATTTAACTATAATTCCAGCCCTTATTTCTTGAAATAAGGGAAGGGCTAGTGACCCGGACCCCTTCCTGTATTTATATATAAATACAGGAGTAAGGAGGGAGAGAAACTAATGAATATTAGGAATGAGAGGTAGAAGTGCCCTGGCAGAATTGATAATTTTAACCGCCTCTAAAAACAATACTAGGTAACGTATTTTTACGCCTTGAGTATAAAAGTATTTTAAAAGTGTTGAGCTGCTGTAATAATAATTATTCATTTTAATCGCCTCTTCCCTACTTTTCTTAAGAGAAGAAAAGGAACAGTTGGAAAAAGGAGTAAGAAGAAAGAATAATGGAAACACTCCAGTTGCTATTACTAACTTTGTATTTATAACGTTAAAGGGATAATAAAGTAATATTCTTTCCCTCCCTACCGGGACCCCTTCCTATATTTTATATATAAATATAGGAGTAGGGCCCGGGCCAAATTAAATAAAGTGTAAACTCTCTAGGGCTAGGGTAATATATTATATATACCTAACGGCTATCAAAAAGTGAAATAATAAGGCTGAGTTAAACATGATAATGTATGCTATGCTATTATATAATATTACTAATATGATTGTATCATATTTAGTTTTAGTTTTATCTACTTATCTGTACCTAGCCAGCTGAGATTGCAGGCTCAGGCAGATACGAATAGTCCATTCTTGCCCTCCCTTCCTATATTTATATATAAATAAAGGAGGGGCTAGGAGTGAAGAAGGCTAAATTTTAATCCCTAGACGTTTCATCTAGGTATTCATTCTAACTTTCAAGTTTGGAAAAGGGAATACATCCCTGCTCGTTGGTCCTAATTATAATTATTTCAGTATATAATAGTTGTGATCAGCTGAAGGTAATATATAATATTACAATAAAAATGAGAATATTAAAGAGTCATCCTATTTTGAGTTTAATGAATTCATACATGGTTGATTCACCTCAACCTGCAAATATATCTTATATGTGAAATTTTGGTTCACTATTAGGTTTATGTTTAATAATTCAAATATTAACTGGTATTTTCCTAGCTATGCATTATTCACCTAATGTTGATTTAGCTTTTGCTTCTGTAGAACATATTACTTAAATCTAAGAGATGTGTTCTTTAAACTTCGCTATATGCTGGAAACTCCTAAAGCTTTAAGTACTTGTAGGTGAAAATCTTAAAGATATATGGATAATCAGCAGGAAACCAGTTAATGGGCTCCTCAGAGACTACACGCGAAGCTCCTATATACAATATATAGCCTATTATAGGATGAAGATATAGTCCAAGGAAAGAATTTGATCTCTTTATAAAATTTACCTATAATTTATACTATTTTAAATAAAACCCCGGTAAAGCATCCTACCACTAAGCAATTCAATGTGTGGTTTAGTGGATTTGTAGACGCTGAAGGTAATTTACAAGTTTATTTTAATCGTATGTACTTACGAATTAAGTTTAGAATTACTTTGCACGTTGACGACACAGAAGTATTATATAAAATTCAGAAGAGATTGGGAGTAGGTAATGTACGAGTACAACATATTTCTAGTGTATATGAAATAAGTAAATTGGAAGATATTAATTTAATACTCCTACCTATACTAGAAAGCAATCCTCTTCATACTACTAAATATTTAGATTATTTAGATTTTAAGTCCGCTTCTTTATTATTATCCTCTTTATCTATAACACGATTAAATGATAAAGACTTACGTTGGGCGATAAATTTAATAAATCAAATGAATTCAATCGCTTGCGCAGTAAAGTATATGATATGTCGTTAATTCCCAAATTTCCTATTACTTCTTTTTGATTATTAGGTTTTGTCCTGTTTTATTTTCTATGAAAATAAAACTGGGGGAAGGAACTTTTGGTTTTAAAAATATGTACCCTTATTTTCAAATAGGGCAACATTCTAGCCCCTCCTATATTTATATATATATTTATATATAGATATAGGAAGGGGGCCCGGTAGGGAGGGAGGGAAAGAAATATTCAAATTTAAAAAAAAAATTAAAGAGTTTTTAGCTAATTTACCTAATAGCTTTAATTATACTAAGAATAGTCCAGTTCCTTTATGTTCTGAAGTAATGAATCAAAATACAGGCGTTTACTCTTTTTCTATTTCTAATACAGACTCATTATATGATTACATTTTATTCTTTTTAGCCCTTCCTTTATTTATATTTTATATCAAAAAAGGAGGAGGGAGAGATTTACCTTTCCAAACCCGTAAAGAATTAGATTTTCAGTATTGGGCTATAGCCTTACATTTACGAAAATACGGTTATATATACTCATCTAAAGGCAGAGAATTAAATTTAAATATATCTAAGTATACTAATAAGTATAGATATACTACTAATACAAATATGAATGTTAAACTTATAACAAATGAAGAAATATTAGAAGTGCTGGCCCTACTCATATATTGATATATATATCAATATAGGAAGGGGGCCCGGTAGGGAGAAAAAGTACCTGTAAAATTACTACCTTAAATGACAAATACAATGTTATCTAAAGCAATCCGAAGTCTTAAATCCAAATTAGATTATCATGTTTTTGTAGATAATGATAAATTAATTTCAGAGCAACCGTGCCCGTGAATTATTCTCGTGCCCTTGAAGCAATTAACTTAAAGAGGACTTCAGTAGTTATAGGGCGTTACATAAACACAGGAAAAAAATATAAAGGACGTTATTCTTTTTAGGAACGAAAGTAAATTAAAAATCAAATTAAAGTGGAAACATTTGTCTTTCTTATGATCATGAGAGATGTTAATTATGGATGAGCTATACGATATACTCACGCCAATACAGCATCTTTCTTCTTTATTTGTGTGTATTTACACATAGCTAGAGGACTTTATTACGGAAGTTACAGATCACCTAGAACATTACCTTGAAGCATCGGAGTAATCATTTTAGTTCTAATGATGGCTATCGGATTCCTGGGTTATCAACGTAGCCCAATATGATCTTTACCTATAAATAAAACAATAAACATTAATAATAATTTTTCTACTGTACGTCTATCTTCTCGAAGATACTATTCTAGTTATACAAAAACTAAACCTTCTTATCGTTCTTCTATATTAGATGCATTTATTCAAGAAAAAAATATAAGTCCTGTATATACTTATGAAGATTTACAATTAGAGGATACCAAAAATATAATTAAGATTGAAACTAGTAATCTCAGTGGGATATATTTAATTTTAAATAAAATTACTGGTGATTACTATGTAGGATCGGCTTCCACAGGAAGACTATATGCAAGATTTTCTAATCACCTACTTAATTTTCACGGTAGTAAAATTGTTAAACTAGCAGTAAGAAAATACAATATCTCTGCCTTTGCTTTTTTAGTATTAGAGATATTCCCGGAAATAGTCAATAAAGAAAACAATAAAAAGCTATTAGATTTAGAAGATTTTTATTTAAAGTCTTTATTACCTAATTACAATATATTAACTGAAGCAGGTTCAACTTTTGGTTATAAGCATACTGATATTACACGAGTAAAGATGCGATCTAATTATAGTGAAGAACGACGTATAGCGACAGGTAACCTTAATAAAGGAAAGAATCTATCTGCGGATACAATTGAAAAAATGAGAGCTGCTGCTTTAATTAGACCAGCTCCAATTATTTCTGATACTGCTAAAAATAACATGCGTAAAAGCTCTTTAGGGTTAATTGTATATAATTTAGACTATACAGTATACGGGGAATACCCTAGTATAGTGGAAGCAGCAAATTCTCTCCCTCCCGGGCTAAATTGCAATGAAAAAACAATTAGAAGAGCTTTAAAGACTGAAAAGAAATTATTAAAAAGACGTTGAATCGTCAAATTGATTTAAATAGTATAGATTATAGTCCCACGAGTATATATTTCTGTGTAATCTCTAGAGAAAAACAGAATTAAAGTGGAATAGTCCGACGGGACTATTGAAGTTTATATATATCAACTTTGGCAATGCAAGTGAAAACGATCAAAGAATTTTGTCAATAAGATTAGAGATCGTCGGTTATCTAGATGATCGCGACAGACTGGGTCACTTGTGGGTGGCTGAAATGCTGCTTAATGCACAGTCGAAGCTTTTAGTTGCAATAACTAATAGAATTTACGAATTCCAAGTAATTCTAGCTGTATTTAGAAGTATTTATTATACAGTAAGTTTGTATGTTTTACCTTACGGTCAAATGTCTCTATGAGGTACTTTAAATTGCCTCAAATGTTTTATTAATAACATTAACCTATATTTTTCATATTTATACAACTCTCCAGTAAATTACTGTATATTGCCTTTATTATATACAAGTAAAAATAAAATTAAAGGTATTAGTAGAATAGGACCTCATGATAAAATCATATACTCAATTATTTTTGGTTCGTTACTAGGAGATGCTCATGCAGAAAAAAGAAATGGTGGCTTAGGTACACGAATATCTTTTTACCAAGAAGGTACTCATGTATCCTATTTACTCTGATTACATTCTTTATTAGCTTCTACCGGATACTGTAATGAGAATGTACCAAAAATACAAACAAGATTAGGGCCTAAAGGTGTAGTTAGAAAAGTTATGAGATTCCATACTTGGACCTACACTAGTTTTAATTTTATTCATGATTTATTTTATACTGAGGAAAAAGTAAAAAGAGTGCCTGCTAATATAGCAGAATATTTAAGTCCTTTAGCCCTAGCCATTTGAATAATGGACGATGGAGCTAAAGTATCTAAAGGGCTTAAATTTTGTACAAATTCTTATACTTACTCTGATTGTTTACTACTAGTAGAAGTTCTACATTTGAATTTCAAGTTAAAAGCTACTGTTCAATCTGCGGGCGTTCCTAATCAATATGTACTGTATATATGAAAAGAATCCATGCCTCTACTAAGAGAGATTGTTTTACCGTATATCATACGGGAAATGAAATATAAAATATTAGAATAATGCTATTAAAAAGCATAGTCAGTTTACTTCTAGATCCAAAGAAGGCATCATTTTCTTTCTATTTGATTTTAAAAAAGAGTATACTGGCAACACTGATGAATACGGGTTAAAGGCCAAATGTTTAAGGCTCAGACCGTCGGCTCTGCTAATATTAAAACAGCAGGATCGCTACAGACTGGCTCATCGGTGGGTGTCTATTTCAATATTACTACTGAGTAGTATGATAGATGCTTAATGTACAGTCGAAACTTACTGCATGAGCATAAGGCTTTACAAAAATGATATATGTACCTTTTTATTATCTTTATACCTACAGGAGCTCCTTGCCCGCAAGGGATACTGATATAAAATGTTGTAAGAATATGTAAAGTACGTGGTTTATAAGTTGAAAACTAATTTCAATATACAATTGAAATGTCAGGTATTTTCTGCAGCTTATAAAATTTAAGTTTGGCAACAGTTATCACTAATTTACTTAGTGCTATACCTTGAATAGGTCAATCATTAGTTGAGTCAAAAAACATCACAGAACCTTCTCTCGGGATGCAAGGGCTGGTGGTAGTATCTACTGTTTTAATATTGCCTTCTATAGGTACTGTTAGTATACATGCATTGAAAAAAGGGAACCAAAATATAAGATTAGACAAAAAAGAATATCTATCTATTCCTCGATCTTTTCTGGCTTTTATTGCTGGTTTAATAGACGGGGATGGGTATATCCAAGTAACTAAAACAACAAAAGGATTTATAGCTATTAAACTTGTAATTTCTATTCATTTAGAAGATATATCGACGTTAGAGTATATACAATCTGTATTAAAATTAGGTAAATTAACAGTATACCGCGATCTAAAAAGTCCAAGTGCTAAACTAATAATCAATCGAACTGATTTACAAGAAGTTATTTTTCCACTACTATTGCATCACGGTATTTTCTTTTTAACTGAAACCCGAAGAGCTCAGTTTGATTTAGCTATGCTTATTTTCAAAAATGAAATTAAACATTACGATCAAATACCAGCAGTAGTGGATATACCTAGTACCTTTGAATTACCTAGAACAGCGGCAGATTACGTTAATTTAGAGTTCTTTAAAAATTGGATTGTAGGATTTACAATGGCTGAAGGTTCTTTTTTTGTCAAAAAAAATAATGACGGTTGCTTTCAATTAAAACAACGAATACATGTTATGCTATTTGAAGCCTTTAAGTTGGTATTTGAAACAAGCCGCAAAATTGACACTGAAAAAGATTTATACAATCAATTTTCTGTTAGTTCCAAATCTGACATACAAAGAGTTATAAATTTCTTTTCATTCTCCGGTTATCATCCCTTAATTGGGCTTAAAGGTATACAATACTTAAAATGGTTAACAGTTCTACACAATAGTTATCGTTACGCTAATCTTAAGATCCCACAATAATTCGGCATTATTATACCTCCTTCTTCCCTTATTTGAATATGCTTAGGGATAGCAAGGGACCCATTAGACCTGGGCACTTCTTCCTTTTCTTAAGAGAATAAAAGGAAGAGGAAGAATGCAAGGACTATTAGAAATAATACAAGGGAGGGATATATTTAAACACATAGTAGAATTACAGTCGCAATAAAGTACTAAGAAATTAGTTTCTGTGAAAGATAGGCTCCTTAAAACAGTAATGTTTTAAAGGCAACAGGGGAGAATTGCAAGGACATCTTAATTACTACCACCGGAATTGAGAATATTTGCAGCGGAGCTTGACTCGGTATTTTTGTTTAAAATATTTTAAACAATGGGTCAAGAACGTTCAACGACTAACGAGTGAGTTATACCAACAATAAGCTCGACACGAGAACCCCACAACCTAGTTATAACTAGGCTGAAGACATAGTCTAAACATCGCCTAAAGCGATGAAGATGGAGCTTAAACGCCCTGTCATTAATTATTTGTTATCTGAGGTGGATTTTCCGTTTCTAACGCTACTTTAAATAGATTCTTCTCATTACATTATTTATTACCTTTTGTATTAGCGGCATTAGCTGCAATGCATTTATTGTCATTACATACACATGGTTCTAATAACCCTCTAGGGTTAACTGGTAACTTAGATAGATTACCAATGCACCCTTATTTTGTATTTAAAGATCTAGTTACTGTACTATTCTTTATACTTGCTTTATCATTCGCGGTATTCTATGCACCTAACGCATTAGGTCAGTATCGGCCTTTAATAATATACTTTATTATATATTCATTTAACATTGTGCTAATTGCTGGAATAAAATGCAATAAAATTGCAAACTATAATAAAACTAAAGATATTAGATACACTTCTACATATAGAATGGAACTGCTTAGAAATTATATTTTTTCTAAGTTCTTAGTTAATTGCAGCCCTTTTTGCAAAAAGGGCAGTAAGTGTACCTTCTTGGTAAGATCTTATTATAAAAGTTTAAATCAGCAGATAACGAAAATGATTAATGCAATACACACATATCTAATCAAAATTATTATAAAATGTATGTACAATTCATTAAAGACATGAGTAGGAATCTCAGAGACTACACGCACAACAATAAATATACTTTATCTGTCTTTTGTCTATTTTACTCTCTATAGCGCTATTACCGCAACTACCATAGCTGCCATAGCTATTGCATCTGACCCTGGTTCCGTACCAGGAACACGCTCAGCCTCAACTTATTGTAGTAGCCCTGAAGAAAAGCTCCCGGGGCAAAGGGCCAAAATTCTTAAAAATACAGATCTTCATTTTAATCAATGACTAGCCGGTTTAATTGATGGGGATGGTTATTTATATGTAACGAAAGAAGGTAATACTGGCTGTGAAATTACTGTAGCTCTACAGGATGAGAAAATGTTAAGAATCATTCAAAACAAATTGGGCGGTTCTGTTAAACCACGTTCAGGATGTAAAGCTGTTAGGTACAGATTACAAAATAAACTGGGAATGATAGAACTTATTAATAGAATTAACGGTCTAATTCGTAATACAGTACGTACACCTCAGTTATACAAAGTGGCTGAAGCTTTAACAATTACTGTCAAGGATTCCAGTCCTATACAAATAACAACTCCTATTAATTCTTCCTGATATGCAGGCTTTTTTGATGCAGATGGTACTATAAATTTTTATATGCGAACTAATCCTTCTACTAGACCTCAATTGACATTGAGTGTTGCAAATAAATATAGAGTAGATTTAGAGCACTATCAAATAGCATTTGGAGGTTCTATTTATTTTGATAAAGCTCAGAATGGCTGTTTTAAATGAAGCATAAACTCTAAAGAATTACATTTAACTCTATATCACTATTTCAAAGAGCACCGGGCAATGTCGATAAAAAGCAAACGTATATTTTTAATTAAAGAGTATTACGATCTTGTTGATCTTCAAGCATATAAGCATGAAAAAGACAGTGCTATAGGTAAAGCATGAGCAAATTTTGAGCAAAAATGAAATGACAGAACTTACCTATACTAAGATATAGATAGACTAAGTATACATTATTGAAAATATAGTCCAAGACAAGATTGTATATTTTATGTACTATTGTCACGCATCCTGATAACTACATTATGGCTAATCCAATGCAAACACCTGCGTCTATAGTTCCAGAATGATAAATAAAGATGTCATGCCTAAGAGTAATCTTATGAATAATAAACTTCGCCATATGCTGGAAACTCCTAAAGCTTTAAGTACTTGTAGGTGAAAATCTTAAAGATATATGGATAATCAGCAGGAAACCAGTTAATGGGCTCCTCAGAGACTACACGCGAAGCTCCTATATACAATATA
>Ga0247792_1000175_pt1 | contig 14671 bp, 13 predicted proteins | sample UWRJS106311C6_FD_179920 | JGI IMG/M metagenome (GOLD analysis project Ga0247792, IMG submission 179920) | Soil microbial communities from Arlington Agricultural Research Station in Wisconsin, United States - UWRJ-S106-311C-6 | ecosystem: Environmental > Terrestrial > Soil > Agricultural land... | reverse complement strand
GCGGGCGAGCGCGATCGCCACCGGTTGGCTGATTCTGGGCTATGTCTTCCAAACGATCGGTCTCAACTATACCACGGCATCGAACTCCGCCTTCATTACGGCACTCTATGTTGTCATCGTGCCGTTGATTCTGCGACGATTCGACCGTCGTGTCTGGGTCGCCATTGGCATCGCGACTGTGGGGCTCTGGTTGCTGGTGAAGCCCAGCGCGTCAGCAAATCTAGGGGACATCTTGACGCTCGTCTGCGCGATCGCATTTGCCGCTCATATTGCCTGTCTAGAACGGTTTACACGTGCGGTCGATGCACCGTCCTTGTTTGCCTGGCAAATGATCGCGATGGTGGTCCTGCTGTGTCCCGCCCTCCTGGTTGAACAGGCACCGGCTCAAGCATTTGCGCCGACATCGCTGTTGCTTGTCGGGCTAGGGGTGACCGGAGGACTTGCAACGGGGGCATTTGCCGTTCAAATGTGGGTGCAACGGATTGTTCCAGCGCAACAGGTCGCGTTGATCTTTGCGTCAGAACCGGCCTATGCAGCCGGCCTTTCTTGGTATTTCCTGGGAGAAACATTGGACCTTCAAGGATGGATTGGGAGCGGCCTTATTTTATTGGCGGTATTAGTGGGGGCTTTCGGAAGTGGCCCCCAGTCGTCATCACCGTCTGTCGGCACGATCCAGCCGGCGTAACTCGTTAGAGGAGTCAGATGGCACAAAAATTTGGCAATGGACGGTGGGTGCAGGAGGGGTTTCTGGATAATCGTGTTGACGGTACGATCGTGGGGCGGATCGTGTTTGCAGTGATCGGTCCTGTTGATATGTATTTGCAGGGAAATTTCAAGGCCGATATCGCGGGACAGGTCATTCAGTTTCGGAATCGCCGGTTTGAAGACGAGGATTTGGCCGGACAGCTGCTTGGTGATATGGAAAATCCGCAGATTGGAGATGTGAACTTGATTTCGTTCGACCCCCACCCGAACCTTGTGCCTCATCCGTACATCGAATGGTTCTCCACTGGGAAGAGGCACTATCGTATTGAACTAGAGCCGGCAGATGCCTGGATCGTTCCGGCTTCGGAGGCGGGAGCAATCGATGAGATGAGTCGAAAGATTCGCGACTCGCTTGCCGGGCGGGTGACTATATGGCCGACTCAGGCACCCACTGATTGGGTGTAACAGACTCGCAGGCTGTTCAGAAAGGCCGTCCAGCAAGGCCGCAGCAAGCGACGAGGCGACGCGTACTCTCTGTAGTACGTGGAGCCTCCGAGCGCGGCGAGAACGCCGCTGGCGGACTTTCTCAATAGCCTGTTAGTGGATAACGCCGGTGTCCACCAGCTGGGGTCTGCAGGACGGCCTTTTTGATTGAGTTAAGCTTTACGGGGCCGTTCGGGATTGTCTTTTGTTTCTCGTGAGTTACGTCTTCTATCTTATTAGGCTTCAGCCGTCACACGAGATATGAATGACGCTTCGTTTGGAAAGGTTGTGCCACATCGCGGCGTGGTGCATAGCGCATCAGATTAGAGGGATCGCAAGATAGCGAGATGGTAATACGCTCGCGTAAGAGGCACGACCGTTCAAAAAGTGAAACTCCGGCAACCAGGCTGATAGGTTGAGGCAACCTGGCGACAAGGGCTGTTGTTATTTCGGTATGGTCCGTATCAACTGGCGCCTGTGGCCCAGTCAAACGTCTGGCCCGTTGCTGGATCCAGATATCGACGGGAGATGGCCGAAGGGGATGGACCACCTGGGAAGCAGGCTTCTCCCAATCTGAGGGAGCAGTCTCTGTGCCTCCAGATGGGGCTCGATTCCCGAGAAGAAGGGCGAGGGATGCCGTTTCCAAGGCCTTAGAAGAGAGTAACGCAGCTGGCCGTCGCTCCCCAACCACCTGAACCCGTACGACGGAAAGGCCCCCTTCCATCATCCCTAACTGAGCTGCTGCGCCACGAGAAAGATCGAGGATCCTGTTTTTGACATAAGGACCTCGGTCAGTGATTTTCACATGGGCGTGCTTTCCGTTCTTCAGATTGACAACCCGTACTACACTGCCGAGCGGAAGGGTCCTATGGGCTGCGGTCAATGCCTTCATGTCAAAGGGCTCGCCGTTGGCCGCCTGCTTGCCATGAAACGATTCGCCATACCAGGATGCGACGCCGCGATCCTCAATCCCGACATCCAATTGGGACGCCCCCTTAGGAACCCATGAACAGGCGCTCAGGAGCAATCCCAGACCGAGACTCAGTGCCCATAGCAGCTGCCGGCTGCCTCCCAGAGAATGACTGAGCATCAAACACCTCTTATTTTCTGGTTGAACGAACAGTACAGGTCACTGCCCTGTGTTCCCCCAGAGTACGGCTCAACTGTTAGCCCAACAATACCGAGAGCGTATCCCTAGTCCCTACGTTGGGATGAAGGAGGGAAAAAGGTATTCATAAAAACTGTACAAAAATGAACGGACAAATTTTGTCGTTGGCACCCCTAGGCGTGCCGGTGAAAAATGTGCTGCTCATAGCTCGTGATCCTATACATGTACGTCCTGCTTACCAAGAAGGTGGGCCGCAGGGAAGCTGAAACACAGCCCTAATTTCTCCACTGGTACTGTTCACGGACATTTTCAGTATCTTGCTAGGGGGCCTTTATAGAAGAAAATACGTGTAGCAGTCAACCCCGGGATTCGTTCGAATGAGGACGATTTGAGGCACCGTGTCTGAAACCTCTCAACAGCCTACTGCGGACTCAGGAGCGGTCTCATGTGGGGAGCTTGGACGATATTCACCGTGATGCCTTTGCCATGGACCCGATAGGTCCGTCTGTCTGTTGCCTCGCAATCAGACGAAAACGCGGGCAGAACCATCAATGTAGACAGAGCGAATAGCGCCATTCAGGCCCGATGTCTCCCTGTCATTCGATCCCTCCCCCTTCGGCCTGTCCACGCGCGAGCGGACTCTATCAGGGCCAAAAAAACCTGTAAAGATCCGAGCGAGCGCGATATTGACTGCCTCGATACGACTCAGTAAGATGCCGCTCTGTTGCCTGGTAGGGTGCGACCGCAAGCTTACCAGGCAGTACTCCCCAACTGAATCGATCCAATCACCACAGATGATTGAAGTTCAAAAGATCACGAAGCGGTATGGACAACATACCGCCCTCGATCGTGTGAGTTTCTCCGTTGCCAAGGGCGAAGTGTTGGCATTCCTGGGCCCGAACGGGGCTGGTAAGACTACCACTATGCGTATCCTGACCTGCTTTATGCCGGCCACCGAGGGCATTGCGCGGGTAGCGGGCTTCGACTGTGCGGACCACCCGATGGAGGTGAAACGCCGGATTGGCTATCTGCCGGAGACGCCGCCAGTCTACCTGGAATTGACGGTCACGGAGTATCTTCAGTTTGTCGGCCGCCTTCGCGGTTTAAGCGGAAAAATCCTTACCTCGTCCATGCAGCGTGAAATCGAGCGGCTCGCTCTCGGCACGGTTCAACAGCGGCTCATCGGGAATCTGTCGCGGGGATACCGTCAACGTGTCGGCCTCGCTCAAGCTCTGCTGCACGATCCTCCGATTTTGATCCTGGATGAACCGACGGTTGGCCTCGACCCGAAACAGATTATTGAGATCCGGGAGTTGATCAAGAACCTGGCGGGATCCCATTCCGTCATCCTGAGCACCCATATTCTTCCGGAAGCGACCGCCGTGTGTCAGCGCGTCGTGATTATCAGCGGTGGGCACATCGTGGCCGAAGACACCCCTGAGCAGCTCTCGGCGCGTCTACGACAGTCTGAGAAGATTTCGCTCACAGTCAAATCCCCGGCATCTGACACGATCGGCAGCTTGAAGGCGGTGCAGGGGGTCCAGAATGTCTTCGCGAGCGACGCCCCCGGCACCTATCTGTTGGAATGCGAACTTGGCAGGGACGTCCGGGAAGAAGTGGCCCGTCTGGCTGTTGCCAGCAAATGGGGTCTGCTTGAATTGAAAGCGATTTCCATGACGTTGGAAGACGTGTTCCTCCAATTGACCAGGCATGAGGAAGGCTTCGCACCGGACGCAGTCGTTGCTTCGGCAGATCCGGCAAGCCCGTCAGTATGACACCAGTCCAAGCGATTATCGCAAAAGAGCTGCGTTCGTATTTTGTCTCGCCCGTGGTGTACGCCGTCGGGTCGGTATTTCTCCTGACCGTAGGACTGCTGGCCTATCTCTATGTCGTTTTTGCCGGATCCCAGGCGATTCAGTTGGTGCAGATGCAGGGAAGCGCTCAACTCAATTTGAACGATCTGGTGTTCAGGAATCTCTTTGCCAGCACTAGATTTATCCTTCTGATTATCCTGCCGATCCTAACGATGAGGTTGTTCGCCGAAGAACGCAAACTCCGCACCTTTGAGTTCTTGCTGACCTCTCCGATCCGTGTCAACGAGATCGTGGTCGGCAAGTTTATGGGTGTATTCTTCGTGTTTCTAGGCTTACTCGGGTTGACTGGCCTCATGCCGCTTACGCTGGCCCTGTTCAGCGATTTCGATTGGTATCCCGTGCTGACCGGGTATCTGGGGTTGATCCTGCTCGGGGCCCTCTTTCTCTCCGTGGGTGTGCTGGCCTCGGCACTGACAGAAAACCAGATCGTCGCGGCCTTTGCCAGCATCGGGCTCTTGCTCGTTCTCTGGCTCCTTGCCGGCCTTGGCTCACTGCTTGGCGATACAACCATCGGGCAGGCCGTCTCGTACCTGTCATTCATGGACCATTATGACCACTTGGTGCGCGGGCTGATTGACACAAAAGACCTCGTGTATTTTTTTAGCGCATTGATATTGATGCTCTTTTTATCCCACCGGGTTGTGGACTCGGCACGGTGGAAATGAACCTCAAAACGATTCCCCTTGGTCTAATCGGAGTGGTTCTGGCGGTGGCCGGGGCGGTCAGTTATAGCCTCCTTCCGGAGAAACTCTGGTTGGTCAGCCTCCTAGAAGGATCCGCGCTTCTGTGTCTGATCATCTTTTTTTTCGTCCATTTCATGAGCCTGAAAGATTTTTCCTCCCGTCGTTCTACACGTATGGGGGCAAACAGTCTACTGATGATCCTCCTCTTCATCGGCATTCTTGCAATCGTGAATTTTCTCGCAGCCCGACATTCCATTCGGTGGGATCTGTCGGAGAACCAGAACTTTTCTCTCGCGCCGCAAACGCATCGCGTGTTGAGAAGTCTCGCGCGCGAGGTGAACATCACCGTCTTTACCAGAGAAAAAGATCCCGGATATCAATCGTATAAGGAGAGACTCGATAGCTATCGGCAAGCGAGCCCGAAGATCTCCGTGTCGTTTGTCGATCCGGAGCGCCAGCCTAAAATTGCTCAAAACTATGGCGTTTCTCGGACAGATACGGCTATTTTTGAAAGCGCCGGTCGCACCGTTCGCGTCACGTCTCCATCGGAAGCAGAACTCACAGGGGCGTTGATCCGTGTGTCTCAAGACAGCAAGAAACGCGTGTTGTTTCTCGAAGGGCATGGGGAACCGAGTCTAGACGATCGCGAGCGGACCGGACTGTCAGCAGCTAGAGAGATCCTGATTAAACAGGGCTACGATGTCGGCACGGTCAGCTTGCTCAAAGAGGAAGCTGTGCCGGATCAGACAGCAATCCTCGTCGTGGCCGGGCCCCGTCGCCCAGTGACCCCCGAGGAACAGGAACGGATTCACAGCTATGTGGAAAAGGGCGGCCATCTCCTACTGCTCATCGATCCGGATACGCAGGCCGACCTGAATTCCCTGCTGAAACGATGGGGCCTCGGACTCGGCCCCGGGGCACTCGTCGACCTCCAAGATAGATTAGCCCAGGGCGATCTGACGTCCCTGCTGGTCCGTACCTTCACCGAACATGAAATTACGCAGGACCTCTCCGCCGCTGTGCTGTTTCCCCTCGCCCGACATATTACTTTCGATGAACAGACCGGCAACGCATGGGATTTCGTGCCGCTCGCTAGAACGTCGCCGAATAGCTGGGCAGAAACTGACTTGAAAGGCCGCGTCGTGAGCCTCAACGAACAGGAAGATATAAAAGGACCCCTGCCAATGGCCGCGGCCCTTACACCGAAAGCCGCACAGGAGGAAGGCAAGCCTCGGCCTGCGATCGTGGCCATCGGCAATTCCATCTTCGCGACCAATGCCTTTGTAAACTTTCCCGGCAACAGCGACTTTTTTCTCCATACGGCCGCGTGGCTGGCGGAAGAACGGAACATCATGGCGATCGTCCCAAGGGATTCCGCGCTTCAACCATTTACCCCCAATCCCTTACAAGAACAAGCGCTGCTCTATCTCCAAGTGATCCTCCTGCCGGCCACGATGCTCTTCTCCGGCGTCATGGTTTGGCGCCGACGCCGGCGTCTATAACTCCATGCGTTATTGGCCTACACTCATCATGGTCCTTGTACTGGCCGGGCTCGGCCTGTACCTCTATATCGTTGAAGTTCCAAATAAAGAATCTCAAGAGCGACAAGACACAGCCGACAAGAAGGTGCTGCTCTTTGACCAGGAGACCCTTTCCGGACTCACCATCAAGACGGATCAGGACGAACTCGTTTTCGCTCGAATTCCACAGCAGGGCTGGGTATTAACCGCGCCTCTCGCCACAGAAGCGGACCAGCGCGAAGTACAGAATCTAATCCGGGCTTTGGCCACAGGCACCGTGACCCGCGTCGTGGAGGACCACCCGACCAATCTGACTCCCTTTGGACTCGACAGTCCCGTGACGAAAGTCACTGTTATAGCCGGTGCCGCACAGGAAACTTTCTCCATTGGGGATAGTGGCCCGCTCTCTTCCACTCTCTATATCCTTCGTGAAACGGATCACAAGGTATTGCTCACCACTTTGGCCCCGAAAGACTTCGTGAACAAGACGTTGATGACCTTCCGGCGTAAGGATATCTTGCCTATGTTACAGGGGGAGGTCGAACGGATCCGCCTCACCTATCCGACTACAGAAATTGTGCTCTATAAGGGGCAGGAAAAACCCAAGAGCAAATGGAAGCTTCGCTACCCGATCGAAGCTGAAGCCGACCAAACAGAGGTACGGACCCTGCTTTTCAGGCTCGAAGACCTCAAAGCTCTCGGCATCATCGATCCAGGGCCTGAACGCGATGCCTTAGCCAAAAGACTAACCATGCCGAAGGTGAAAGTCGCGATTCATACGGCCGATGGCGATCAGACGGTTAGGCTGTACCAACCTGACGAAGGTGGCGGCATGGCCATCGCAGAAACCAGATCCGATGGCCCCCTCTATCGTATCAATGCCACCGCGATTAAGGATCTGACCAAGGAATTATTTATTTTCCAAGACAAACGGCTGCTCGGCATCGATTACACGGACATCGCCATCCTTTCCGTGAACACCCCAACCGAACAATATGTCCTGATCAATCAACAAAACGAGTGGGTCCTTGAAGATCGGCCTGCTGAAAAATTGGACCAACAGGCGACCGACTTGTTTGTCAGCCGTGTCGCGAATGTCCCGGCCGAGGATCGTGTGAGCAAGCAGGCTGGTCCATTAGCCCCCTATGGGCTCGTGACCCCGGCTGCGGAGTTTATCGCTACAGGGAGGGATGGGAAGAGCAGAGGGAGACTTTCGATTGGGAGCCATGCTGACGGATTGGCCTATGCCATGGGGCAGCGAATCTCGGGGATCTTTCAGATTCGCGCGGACCTGCTCACACAGATTCCCAAAAAGAGCGAACTCCTGGGTGCAAAAATGGAGAAGGCTCTCTAGGCAAAGACAGCTGAATGCTTAAAGATCTTGGCTACCAAGAGATCCCACCTGCTTGGGAATACTCCGCTTTGTAGTCGCGAACTATCATGACACCTCGTCTCGTTGCCCGTCTCGGCGCATCTTGCTATTCTATCTCCTGATCAATATGGAGTTGTCACCTAGTCGCTCAATCTTCTCGAATAGGTGGAGCAGATGATGCTGCCCGTATCGTTGGGGTCTGTGCTCTTGGTCACCATGATTCATGTGATACCGACCCAAGCAACTTCGAGTACTGAAGGGGTGGCACCGACCCAGATATACAAAACGCAGTCGAGTCAATCGTCACGGCAAGGGGAACCGCCTCAGGGCTCGCAACGTGTCCGCCCTTCGCCAAGAGAACTAGGTGCAATCAGCGAAGTGCTCGCGATGAGACCACGTCCAAAGACTCTGACGGATGCGGACATCAAATTTCTTAAGGAACTGCTAGGCAAGCCTGTATGGTATGGCTTCGAGCAACGAATTGTCCATAAAGTATGGGCAGAGGTGAGCGGGAAGGAGTGGGGTAATAATGAGGGGGCAGAATCGCCCAGGAAAGGCCCATTGCCCTAGGAGCCTGCGGCGAACGATCCGCAACTCCTCTGGTTTTTCCGATTCACAAAAATCACGATCTGTTAGGAGACTGCAAACCACAGACGTCAAGAAGAATTACTGAGTCACACTAAGTCCGGTGGGAGTCGCAGGAGGCGTCATGTCGACGATGACGGTATTAATGACAAACCTGTCGATCACGTCTCCCACGTTACAACTGACGTCGTTTCTGCCCCCCCACGCATCGCCTTTCGGGCCACAGATAAATTCTCCTGCAATACTGGTGGCCCCAAAGGTGAGTTTGGTTATGCCTTGTTGCATGAACCGTTGCGCCGACCATGCGGGTTTGGTGCACGACGGCCACAGGCATGAGCCAGATTGTGAAAAGAGGCTCCCCCCCGTGCCCACCGTGAGGTGCGTCACTCGATGTTGCGGAAAGGATCGCTCATAATTATGGCTGTGGGAATTGATATTGAGTACATATTTAGTGTACCGATCACCCAACGCATCGAGAATAGTCTTCAGCGCGGACTCACCGGCATGAGATCCTGATGAATAGGCAGGTCGATGTCCAAACGTGACGATGAATTTTAGGCGCGAATCGGACTGGGCCGCATCCATAATGAGGGCAACTTTGCTATTCCAATCGGCCCAGGCCCCACTCGTGGGCTCAGGATAGGCAATAAAGCGCGTGTTGCCATAATCGAACCAATACCAATCCTCTGAGCAACAATTTATCGACGCCACGCCAGGGGAGGTTTTCGGGTTGACGAGATCAAAGCGCCCTTTGTAATTGCGCAAATCGTCGCCGGAGTTGGTCCACTCATGATTGCCCCATGCCGGCATATAGGGAATCGTGCGTGACCACACCATCACATCGTTAAAATGCTGATCCACCGCACCCTGCCCATCTTCATCTCCATACGTCAGATCTCCGGTCACGAGTACAAAATTGGGATTGGTCGAGGCAATCAGTTGTTGGACGACTACCATGTTCGGATGGATGGTGGACGCTCCAATATCGGCTTCGAGGGCGATCGTGAAGTCTGACGTGCCAAGCGGGGGCGGCGTCGTGAAGGTCGTCTCAGGCTCATTGCCGATTTTGTAGTAGTACTTCGTTCCCTCTTGAAGTCCGGTCACGCGGGCTTCCCAATAAGGCCCAGACGAGGAAACCGGGAGTGGGTTCGGCGTGATAGCGGTCACGGTATCGGTGTAGTTGCCGGACGTCTTCCCGTAGCGAATCATGTTCTCAGCCGAACTCGAGCGCCAGTCGAACGTGACGGAGGTTTGTCCGGTAATCGTATAATGGATTTCATCCGCCGCTGACGATGCGAGGGGCGAGAAGACCGCGAGCGCCCCCATCATGCAGCCGAACCAGATTGACCAGAAGGACGCCCGTTTGCTGTTTCTTCGCATTGTACGTGTCGGCTTTATCCCGCTAGGCATTATCGTTTCTCGCCCTTTCTTGGGACCAAGAACACACGGCACGGTCCAACAAGACGAATCTGTCTGATATGCTCGTCAGGAACCAATTTACGTAACTAAAAATGCAACGGACTGTCTCAGAAGAGCGATCTAGGATCAACCCTACGAAAGGGGGGGCATTGGAGCTTGTCTTATTGAACGGTCACCACGACTTCGAATCGCCGGTCGTCGAAGAGAGGAACGAGCGATTGAGCGGCTTCGAGAGTGGGCTTGACGAACAGGAGTCGAGCCAATTAAGGAGGAGAGGTCATAATAGGGCCACTGCCTTCTTTCTACTTCATGGCCTCGGCGGGATCAGCCTTACCGACTGCCGGTACAGCCTCTTCGTGGAATTGAGCCACTTCAGCTGTTCGTGTCGTGGGAGTAAAGTCTTAGGCTTTTTCCTTCACTGTCAGATTGTTCTTCACCGACTTCACGCCGCGAACCTGCCAGACAATCCAAGAGGCGTGGGCACTGGCCAGCAGGCTCGATACTTCGCCGCTCAGCGATACCACGCCTGCATTGACCTGGGCTTGGATACTGGCACGATGCAAAGAGTGGTCATTCGCAATCTTCGAAATGACCCGTATCGTAATCCACGTATCACTGCCCTCGATCGGATCCCATTTTGCAGGGGCGACGATTTGGAGTTCGTTCTTCACCATCTTGACGCCATCAATCCCTTTGGCAATCTCTTCCGCCGCCTGTTTCGCCTCGTCAGAATCCACCTTGCCACGGATTATCACCGAGCCCTTTGAGGTCTCAATATTGATCTCGCTCCCTTTGACCCGACCATCGGCAAACAGTGCAATCTTGGTCTTCGCCGTCATCCTTGTGTCAGTGATCGGCGTGTTCTTGTCGGCGTTATTGACCGCGTGCGCCGATTCTGTGAAGAGTGTCCCACCGATAACTAAAACCCTACAGAGCGTCAGGGTATAGCGTGTGTTCATGGTCTTCTCCTTCACCGGCATGAAGCACAGTTTTCGATTGTGCACTAACGCGTGTGTCGACGAGTGTAGTGTGGGTCCTCGCTTCTCTGAAGATCCGAACCCCTTTTATTCGATCTACCTCAAGGGAGAAAGATGAGCCACAGATACACCGCACTCATGACTACCGAGCCCAACATGACGGGAAACCCAAACTTGAAAAATTGCCAGAAGGAAATGGGATACCCGGCTTTGCGCGCGAGCTCCACGATCACGACGTTCGCACTGGCCCCAATAATCGTGCCGTTTCCGCCCAGACACGCGCCCAGCGCCAACGCCCACCACAGCGGCACGATGTCGGGCTGCTGCACCAACCGGCCATACTCTGAAATCTCGGGGTGCAGCGACCGGGCCAGGTCGACAATCAACGGATTCATCGCCGCCACGTACGGAATGTTATCAACCGCCGCCGATAACAGGGCCGACCCCCACAGCACCGCCATCGTGGAGCCCACCAGATTCCCCCGTGTCACGGACACCAACTGCTCGGCCAAATACTGAATCACCCCAACCTTCACCAACCCCCCGACCAAGATAAACAACCCGATGAAAAAGAAGATGGTTTTCCATTCGACGTCCGTCAGATACGACAACTCTTCGCGTTTCTCTGTGTGCTCCGTCTTGCGTCTCGCATGTCCGATCAGCATAAACAGACTCGCACCCAGGAGGGCAATCGTGGCCGGCTCAAGATGAAGAAGGGAATGCAGACAAAACCCCACATTGACGAGTCCCAGGAGCCAGAGACAGCGATACAAGAACGGTCGATCGGACACCGCCTCCCGGGACCGCAGGGCCAGCACCGACGTGCGAAGCTGTGGGGCCACGGTCATGCTTCTTCCAAAGACCACCCACAGCACCGCCAGGAACACGGCCATGATCACGAGCGCAAGGGGCCCCAACACCAGGAGAAAGTCCAGATAGCCCAATTCGGCCTTACTGGCGATCATGATATTGGGCGGATCGCCGACCAACGTGGCCGTTCCACCGATATTCGAGGCGAGCGCCTCGGTCACCAGGAAGGCCATCGGATTGAGTGCCAAGCGCTTGGTAATGGCCAGGGTGACCGGCGCCATGAGCAACACGGTGGTGACGTTATCCAGCATGGCCGAGAGCCCCGCCGTCAACAGGGCCAGTAAGGCGAGCAGGCGAAACGGTTTCGCATCGGCTCGCTGCGCCGCCCAGATGGCCAACACCTCGAAGAGCCCGGTCTCCCTGACAATATTCACGATGACCATCATCCCGATGAGCAGAAACACGACATTGTAGTCCACACCGAACTCATGGGAATAGAAGGCCTCCTCTTGGGACACCACGCCGAGCCCGATCATCAAGGCCGCACCCGAGAGGGCCACAATCGTCTTGTGGATCCGTTCGGTGAGAATGACCAGGTAGCAGACACCGAAGATCAGAAGGGCCAAAGAAGTGGAAGACATGTTATTTAAGAACGACTGTGTTCATTCCAGATTCCTCACCTGGTGTCTGACGAAAGAGCTGCACCCCCTCGTTCCCATTGCTCGCTGTCAGCACACAGTGCCCTATTCGCTCCAGGATCTGCCCGAAGAGGGATCGGATCTGAAGGTCGTCGTCAATGATTAGAATGGACGCCATGGCTTCGCTCCTCTCATCAGCGGACTGCGTGAATCCTGAGTCTTTGGTCCCCCGCTCATGTGCCCAAGTGAGGATGAATGAATGGACCGGTCTACGATGATGGCAGACCACAACGCATACCATTTCCCGCGCTCACGCGAGGTCTGCCAGATCAGGTGAAAATGGAGTACAAGAACGTCACGAGAGGAGGATGAAATACGGAGGTCAGGAAGATGGTCAGATACACCATGAACGGCGCAGAGGAGGGAATGCCGGATTGACTATTGACGCTGAGGTTGAGAGAAGTCGATGGCAGAGACCATCCTTCAAGATTCACGTCGGAAACGAGATTAGAAGAAGCGGCCGGACTCAAGAGCGTTGCTGGAACTCCCAGCATTTGCAGTGCGACGCAGAGACAGAGGAGCAGGACGACGTACGTATCGCGACGGACCTGAGACTCCTGCTGACTGAATGATTTAAGCAACATGGCTGGGGCAACTGTAATCTCATGGAGCGGATTGTTCAACAATTTTGTGGTACAGCCAAGCTGGCTGACAATGCGCGGCGGCCTGCGTGAACACCCCATTCCAAACCTTCGATATCGACCTAGACAATATTTGGCGCCTTCAGACTTCCCTTGGCTCGATAAGCTATCACCCGAATGAATAGTATCCATCACTCAACAAATTTATTTAAATTGGAAGCCCCCGGAGGTCCGGAGTCTTCCCGGTTGAAGCCCCTCAAGGCTTCGATGCATGAGCGGTCAATGTCGATCCTTATAGTCCAGATAGTCGTCAATAGGCCCTACACGCGGTGTAGCGGCAACGTGAGGGTCGCAGACGTGCCCACTCCAGGCTGTGAAGTCAGGGCCAACGTGCCTCCTAGCGCGTTCATCCGTTCGCGGATGCTAAAGAGTCCGAATGCCGAATCTCGGACTGCGGCACTATCAAACCCGATACCCTTATCCACCACTTCAATGGTCAGCTCCCCCTCCCGTGTGGCCAGTCGGATCCACGCTTCACCAGACTTCGCATGTTTGGACACATTCAGCAGCAATTCGCGCACGGACTGAAACAGCAACAGGGCGTGATCGTCTGCCAACGATAATTTCTCATGCTCCTCAAGTTGAACATGCACCGTCACATCGTATTGCTTCATTCGGTCACCGAACCAGCGAAGTGCCAAGGGTAACCCTAAATCGTGCAGCACCAGCGGACTGAGATCGGCGACTATCGTGCGGGTATAGTCAAGCGCGTGACTGAGCAGCGCCTGGACCTCTTCGAGCACCGTACGCTCCGGGATCCTGGCGGCCAATAGGCCTTGAGAGAGTTTGAGCCTGGCCAGCACAAGGAGCTGCGCCAAGGAGTCCCGCAGCTCGATCGCCACCCGCTTCCGCTCTCGTTGCTCCGTCAGATTTAGTTCCGCGGTTAATGCCAGAAGACGACCTTTCGAGTGTTCGAGCGCCTCATTGAGTTGGCGTAGTTGTTCCTCGGCACGGCGACGCTCCACGAGTTCGGCGCGAAGTAAGCGGCTCTTTCTATAGAGCTCCGCAAAGACGGTGACTTTCGACCGGAGAATGGCCGGCTTCACTGGCTTGAAGAGATAGTCCACCGCACCCGTTCCATAGCCATTGAGCACATCCTGATCCTCATGGTAGTAGGCGGTCAGAAAAATAATCGGGACCTGAGCGATTTTCTTCCGGCCCCGGATCATCTGAGCCAACTGGAGACCAGTCATCTCGGGCATCTGGATGTCGAGGATGAGGAGGGCGAATTCGTCAATGACGAGCGCTTGCAAGGCCTGGTCCACGGAGGTCGCTTTGACCAGCCGGTAGGTGGGGTCTTCGAGAATGGTTTCAAGGACCGTGAGATTTTTCGGTTCGTCGTCGACGAGGAGGATGTTGATGGAGTCGACAGGAAGATCGGGGTCCGACGGGAGGCCAGACGCGGGCGGTGTGGTTACGGCTTCCCGCGATCGAGTATCAACCAGTTCGGGGGCATTACTACGATCGATACTCATGGGTTCCCCTTATTTTTTGCGGCGAGGGGAGTGTAACAAAATGAAGTGGACTCCTACCTAGGAGAATCCCTAGTTCAGCAAAATTGTGCTAGGAAACGCTTTGAGACCGAATAAGGTGCCATTGCGCCATTCGCCGGACTGATCAAAAGTCCGACGGTGCTCGTGACTGAAACCGGAATTTCGACTCAGCACGGGGTTGACAGGGACACACAAACCCTTGAAACTACGACCAGGCCCCCGTAGCTCAGTTGGATAGAGCAGCGGTTTCCTAAACCGTTTGTCGTACGTTCAATTCGTATCGGGGGCACCAATTTTTCAAGG
>Ga0247792_1000173_pt1 | contig 14769 bp, 9 predicted proteins | sample UWRJS106311C6_FD_179920 | JGI IMG/M metagenome (GOLD analysis project Ga0247792, IMG submission 179920) | Soil microbial communities from Arlington Agricultural Research Station in Wisconsin, United States - UWRJ-S106-311C-6 | ecosystem: Environmental > Terrestrial > Soil > Agricultural land... | reverse complement strand
GAGAGCTACTGAGCAGATTGCAACAGCGTATAATGGCGGAGTTGGGCTTCGTAGATCCCATCGATCCGGATCGGCCTCTGAACGAAGTCGGGCTCGATTCGCTGAGGTCGGTCACGCTCGCGAACAACCTGGAAGATGAATTCGGCATACTGATTTCGATTTCGCAGCTCATCAGTGGACCGACCATCAACCAGCTTGTCGATCACTTATCCAATCTGCTTGCAGGAACGGCAAAAAACGAGGCCGCGTCGGTGGGCTCGGCACTGACTATCCAGAATGGAAAAGGCCGATCCCCGAGCAGCATGGCCGTGCAATACACCAATGATTATGCTCCGGACGAGATAGCGGCATATCCAACTGAAGATCGAAGCGACGTTGAACCCGAAACGAACGAAAAGATACTGCACAACGGCAGGCTGACGAACGGGTGCGGAGCGAATTTTGCGACGACCTTCCTTCGCCCTGCCGGAGAAGCCGTATCGCACGATCCTGGAAAATGGTTGATCGCACCCCGGCCAAATCCGGATGCCAAAGCCCGCATATTCTGTTTTCCCTTCGCCGGCGGTGGCCTTGTATCGTTTCGGACCTGGGCGCAACTGTTCGATGGCGCTGTGGAGGTGGTTGCGGTCGAGGCGCCGGGACGCGGAACACGTATCAGTGAAACGGCCATCGATGACATGGATACTTTCGTCGAGGGCTTGTTGCCGGAGATGGTTGACTGGCTGGACAGGCCGTCTGCCTTTTTTGGCCACTGTCTGGGCGGCCTTACCATGTTCGCGACGCTTCACGCGCTGCCCGAAGCGTGTACGCGCTTTATCAAGTACGCGTTTGCCTGCGGAGTGAGACCACCGCATCTGTTGAAGCGCAGGGGAGAGTTCGAGGACAACTTGGCTTATGACATGATGCTGCATCGGGAGTTCGATGCGAGGCTTCCACCTTTCGCCCAAACTGACGAAATCTTCGCGGATATCATCCGGCAATTCGATACTCCGGCTGCCAACAGAATGCTGGAGATACCGAAGCTACGAGAAGTATTGCTGCCCACAATCCGTGCCGAGTTCCGCATGGCCTATAATTATAAGCATGAGCGTGTCGAACTCTTTTCGTTCCCGATCAGCAGCTTCGTCGGTGACTCGGACCCGTGGGTTTCGGAAGAAGATTCCGCCGGCTGGGGCGAACTCACCCGCGGCGAGTTCACCAATCACGTGCGCAAAGGTTCACATTTTCTAATGGCGGAGGACGGCGGCTACATCCTGGAGACGATCAATAAAGAGTTCGTGAATTCAGCAATCAAATGAACAGGACCAACGCTATTTATCGAGCCTTTCCAGCCTTGCCTTGGCTCTGACGAGGTCCACTGTCTCAAAGCCCTCGGTAAAAAATCCGTAGACCTCGCTAAGTTGTGCCCGGCATTTGCCGGCGTTTTGTCCGACATCATGCAAGTCACACATGCTCAGGCAAAGCCTGAGTTCGAGGGATTTGGCATTTTGCTCGCGGGCGACCCTAAGGCCTTTAGCAAAATAATGCTCCGCCTGATCCAGATTCTTGTTTGATCGCAAATGTGTTTCACCAAGCAAGCGAAATATTTCGGCCGCGAAAAAGCGCGGGGAGTTCTCTTCGTCAAGCTTCGATTGCGCCTCATTCAGAAAGTCGACCGCTTGCTTGTATTGTTTGTTCTTTATGCATGCATCGGCCAGCAATCCCAGAGAGTACGAGTCAAATAACAACGCGCCCATCGTCCGCTCTTTTTCCAACCCTTCCCGAATTTCGGCAATACCTTTCTCGAATTCGCCCTGCTGGGCTCTTGCCCATCCGCGTAAAATCAGGGCCATGGCGACGTAGTGGACAAACTCATACTCTTCGCAGAGTGCGATTGCAGCATTAGCCTGAGCTGCAACGATGGATGTCTCGCCGCGAAGCTGGTGGACCCGGAGGCTTATCGTTTGTGCCATCGCCTCGCTGAACGGATGTCGGGTTGCATCCGCGTAACGTCTGGCCTCGGCGCAAAGCCGCAACGCCTGATCCGGAAAGCCGGCAAACCAAAGTGCCATGGCGTCGTATGATCTTACATGCACGCGCGGGTCCTGCGCTGACAGTTCAAGATACGACGCAGCCTTGCTGTCCTCACACAGGCTGATGCCGCGCTCCAGTTCCGTGTGGGCAGCGGGAAAGTTACCTTGTGCAAATAGCGTAAAGCCCAAAGCTTCGCGGGCGATTACCTCGTAAGCCGAGTCGGCGACACGCACGGCGCTACTCAGCAAATATTCGGCGAGGGCTTGAGCTTCGCGAAGGGACGCGCGCAGGAAATTCCAGGTCCACAGACCAAACACGGCGGAAAAAGTATGTTCGTCAAGCCCGCTTTCCCTGCACAACTGTAGCGCTCGCGTATACGCATGCCTTACACTGTCGGAGCTCCAGCCCTGGGTCGCCCTCAGGGAATTGCCGAGCGACGTCTGAAGCAGCAACTCAAACTTGTTGCGCAACATCGGGTTTTCGACACCGGATATCAGCCTCAACCCTTGTTGCAGGTGGCTGACAGCGGCGTTCGCCGAACGACTGAGCGCAAGATTGCCGGCCTTAAGCCAGTAATTGATCGCGGGTTCAGCAAGACCGGCTTCGCTAAAGTGGTGAGCCACGATTTCCGGCTGGCTCATCACAATGTCGGGAAATTTTTCCTCCATCGCGCGCGCGATCTGGCCGTGCAATCGCTGCCTGCGGCTCTTGAGCAGGCTCTCGTACGCCGCATCCCTTACCAGCGCGTGCTTGAAGCTATAGACGGCTTCCGGCGGCTCACCTCGGCAGAACACAAGCTCAGCCTGCTCCAGTCTGGCGAGAGCAAGTTTCAGCGACGGTTCGTCGCGCCCAACCACCTCGCGCAGCAATGAATAGGAAAACTCGCGCCCGATGGCTGCTCCGATTTGGCCAATTTCCTTCACCGGCGCCAGGCGGTCGAGCCTCGCCATCAGGGAATCTTGAAGAGTTGTCGGAATGGCAAGCGGAGGCAGGGGCCCCGTGAGCCGATACCCGTCGGCGTCCTTGACCAGGATATCCCCTTCGAGCACGGCCTTCGTGAGTTCCTCGACGAACAACGGGTTGCCATCGGTCTTGGCAACAATCTGCTCCATCACTTCGTTCGGTAAGACACGTCCGCCCGTCAACTGCGTGACGATGCTTTCAACGTTCTTGCGGTCGAGGCGACCGAGCGTCAACGAGCCGACGTTGGCGAGTCCAACCCAGGGCGGCTCGAAATCCGCCCGCATGGTGAGAAGGGCAAGGACCGGCAATTGGCGGATCCGCTCGATCGTCAGATCGAGTAGCTCCACGGAAGTGGCATCGGCCCATTGCGCATCCTCGAACAGGAGAAGGATCGGTTTCTGGCGCGCGAGATGCTCGAATTGATCGAACAAGGCGGCGAACGTGCGGCGGCGTTGCTGCGCAGGGTTAGGCGTTAGCGGCGGATACCTGTCACCGAATGGAATCGACAGCAGCGCCGCAAAAAATGGTGCAATGTCTCGAACTCGCGGTGATGCTCTGGCAAGAAGCGCTTCCAGCTTGTCGAGGCGCGTTTCGGAGGAATCGTCCGTCTTGAACCGGGCTGCTCGCTCAAATTGGGTAATAAATGGATAAAGCGCGCTGTTGGTGTGATGAGGCGAACATTGGTAATGCAGGAGCGTATGCGGCTCGTCCGCGATGCGTTCTTCGAGAGCTCTCACAAGACGCGATTTGCCGATCCCCGGCTCTCCAGAGATCAGCACGACTTGGCCTTTGCCCTTCCAGGCGAGTTGTTGTCGTTTCAGGAGGAAATCGAGCTCGTCTTTGCGGCCGATCAGATCAGCCAGACCCGTCGCGTGGATCGCTTCGAAGCGGCTCTTGGATGCCGCCACACCATCAACCGCCCAGGCGGGGATCGGCTCGGCAATACCCTTGACTTTGTGAAGGCCAAGGTCGCGCAGGAGGAACAGATCGCCGAGCAATCGGCGTGTGGAACTGGCGACGACGACGGTCCCGGGCTCGACCAAGGCCTGCAGCCGCGCCGCCAGGCTTGGCGTGTCACCAATTACTGCATGCTCTCCCAACGTACCCTCGCCGCCGAGGTCGCCGACCACGACCAGACCGGTGGCTATGCCAATGCGGACCGAGAGCGGCTCTTCCGCAGGCGTCTTCACCCGCGCAACGGCAGCAACGATATCGAGTGCCGCGCGTACGGTACGCTCGGCATCGTCCTCGTGCGCACGCGGATAACCGAAATAGGCCAAAATCCCGTCGCCCCGGAAATCCGCCAGGAAGCCATCATAGGCCAGCGTGATACGGGCGCAGGTGGCCTGAAACGCATCGATCACTGCACCCATGTCTTCCGGGTCGAGTCGGGCCGATAGCGCTGTCGAGCCCACCAGGTCACAGATCATTACGGTCAGGTGACGGCGCTCGGCAGTACCGGTCGAGGGGTGTTCGGTCGGCGCAACCTGCCCGCGTTCGCTTGTGGCGGGCTTACTGGAAGAGCCGCCGGGCGCCATCTCCCTGATCGCCCTGACGAGGCGCTTTCTGTGGCCGAGCGGGATCCCAAGCTTTTCGAGGTCGTGTTCGCTCAACTCCGGCAGGACATCGATGTCGATAGCATTTTCAATGAATGCCGACTCGTACTGCGAGAGACCTAAATTTCGCAGCCAGTCCGCGACGTTCATGGTAGCACTCTAATTCCTTCACAGCCTCAGGAGCGGTCTGCGATCAACTTGTTGTTCAGAATTTACGGTATCCGGCGTCTTCCGGGTATTTCCCGGCTTTATTATCTTGCCAGGCGTCGAGCCAACGCAGAGCGACCTTGTGGCCGTGATCACACAACCGCGCCATGCAATCGCGACTGCGGTCAAACTTCGACGAGTACGAGAGTTCCTCGGCTATTTCTTCTTCCATCTTAATCGTACGGACTATTACTGGCTTTTTGCCCTTCACAAAATTATCGTTTTTATATTCCGGCTTTTTTATCCATTCGTTGACCTTCATAATGAAATCCAACTCTTTGTTTAGTGACAGATTGCCCATCAGCTCATTCTGGCGGTCCTCAATGTCCTTATTGGTGTCGGGTGGATGCCGCCATTGCTGCGGATTGATGCGCACGATCCAAAGTTCATTGGGGATATCCTTAGGCACTGGTCCCGCAATGAACTCGTGCACGGGCGGGTTCTGGGAGTAAAGGCCATCCCAGTAATAACCGCTACCGATCCGTTGCGCTTCGCGAAAAACAGGAAGTGTTCCTGACGCGGCGACACCTTCCAGGCTAAGCGGCAATTGCTGGCGCCAGTAGCTAGCCGTGTTTTTAGGATATTTGATTCCCTTGTTGACGTCAGAGTCGAACACGGTCTCAAGGCCGTTCACCACCTCCGAGGCGCCGATCAGCAGGCGCGTGTCTACATTTTTCCAATCGATGTCGTTTTCTTTCTTCAACGCGGGGCATGTCTCGGCAAGCAACTCATTCAAATCAAAATATTGCTTGCGTACGCCAAGAGTCGGCAGGAAGGCGGCGAGCGCGTTGTAGCCTGCCGAATACGGATTGATGCCAAATACTCTCGCGCTTAATCCAAGCAGCGGTACCTCTATCTCCTCCGCTCTGAGTGCGCCGAAAGTAAAGGTGTTCAGCAAAGTCTCAGCGCCTGTTCTGGCAACGAAATCCAGCCAGAAGTCTTCGAGCTTTTTAAGCGCTTCCGCCGCCGTCCCGGAGCCGGGGCTCCCCGTCTTCGGAGCAAGGCCGTACCAGGCCATCAACGCGCACAGGGCGCCGGCCGAAGTCCCACTCAATCCCACCAGTTTGAACTTGGGTTCGGTTTTGTCATCCACGCGCTCGAGGACAGCCTTCAGGACGCCGAGCGCAAAAGCGGCGTGCATTCCACCGCCCTGGCAAGCAACGGCTACTTTTGTCGGTCCGTTGCTCTTTGACCTTTCCGCTTTTCCTGTCTCGGACTTGGCCATTTTTCGTCCTCCTCTGCCATGCTTTTGGCTCACGAAACCGGACGCCGCGTGCGGAGACTTATGACCGATGACTTGGCCCCGGACGCTCAGCGAGCATTGTAGCAATTTAGGCGCATGCCCAGAAAGGCGCGGGGAGCGATGTCCCGCTTTGGGTCAATGGCGGAGATACGGCAGCAGAAGACAACCTTTCGCTAAGGGTCAAGAGCGGGCTGGGGTCGTTTTCGTCGCTTTTTTGGCTGGCAAAACGCAGCGCTCAAAAAGGTGGTCGAGGGGGAAACATCACCGCGGAATGAGCGCGGCTAATTCGCCACGACGACGGGCGTCTCCAGAGGCGTATGGTTGTAGAGGTAGATCACATCGTCCTTGATGAGCCGGATACAACCTTCAGGCAGAGATATCCTGGCCGATCCGTCGAAACCGTGGATGCGGTAATCCGCCTTGTCCAGATAAAGGACGGGTAAACCGGGCGGAACGGCCGATTGCTGGCCGGATGGCTTCCCGCCAGGCAATTCCTCCTTGCGCGCAACGTGATAGAGTCCGGACAACGCGGTGCATTCGGTGCCAACGCCGATGCTGTAGCGCATCGCGGAGAGATTGGGTCGTACGACGTAGAGAAAGGTCTGCGATTTGTCGACCACGATCGTCCCCACAGGCTGAGTGGTCCGGTAGTAAACCAGCTGCCGCAGACGCACAAAGTCCGACTTTATTTCTGCCGGATCCGACGTTGAAGAGACGTTTCGTTGCTTTGCCATGCTGCGCACGTCATCCAGATTGCGCGGCCAGAACGAATAGATGCCCGCGCCAACAGCAAAAACCAGCAAGACTCCGAGCGCGACCGCGGCGGTGTGTAGCCAGTTTCGAGGATCTTTCAACGGCGGTCTGTCCCGATAGTCGTAGCGATCTTGGGCACGATCTTGGACAGGTTGCCGTTGAAGCGGCGCGGTGCGGCGCACCGCGTCCCGTTCGACCTGTTGGATCGCGGATTCGAGTGCGGCCCGTTCCGCGTTCAAGTCGGTGTGGGATAATGTCGGGTCGGCGCTGCGGAGTTTGTCGACCAGTGTTTGCCGAGCCCGCTGATAGAGTGCCTGACGCGCTTCGCGGGTATTCGGATTAAGTGTCGTAACTGCGCGACTGATCAGCTGAACGTAGTCGACCATCGATCCTCCGCCGACGAATGTAGCATCTCTACCCAACCGTCATGATCACAATCACCGGATCGGCGGGGCGTAAAGGATACCACCCTTGTTCCACAGTTGATTGATGCCGCGTGGAATGCCGAGCGGTGAGCCGACGCCAACGTTTCGCTCGTAAATTTCTCCATAGTTTCCGACCAGCTTGATGATACGGGCGGCCCAATCATTGGTAACGCCCATTCGCTCGCCATAGTTACCCTCGATTCCGACGAGCCGTTTGACATCCGGTTTTTCAGACTTGAGAGACTCGTCAATATTTTTCGAGCTCACACCGAGCTCCTCGGCGTTGACCAGCGCGAAGCTCACCCACTTCACAATGTTTAACCACTGCATGTCCCCCTGGCGCACCGCGGGCCCAAGAGGCTCCTTGGAAATGACATCCGGCAGGATGACGTGCTCACCCGGCTTCGACAGCAGAAGTCGAATCCCCCAGAGCGCCGATACGTCCGCTGTGAGCGCGTTGCATTGGCCGGAATCGTAACCTTTGATCGCCGCCTCAAGAGTCGGCGAAGCGATCACCTCATACTTCATGTTGTTGACACGGAAATAGTCGGCGAGATTGAGCTCGGTCGTCGTTCCGGTCTGCACGCATACCTTCACGCCGTTGAGGTCGAGCGCGGTCTCTTTGTTCATGGATCTGGGAATAAGGAATCCCTGACCGTCATAGTAGTTCGTCGCCGCAAAGATCAGCCCGAGATCGACTTCCCGCGATATCGTCCAGGTGGTGTTGCGCGAAAGCACATCGATATCGCCCGCCTGGAGAGCTTCGAATCGCCGGTTGGCGTCGAGAGGAACGTATTTGACTTTGCTGGCATCGTTGAAGATTGCTGCGGCGATTGCCCGGCACGTATCGACGTCGAACCCGCTCCAGTTGCCGTTGCTATCGCGAGCGGAAAACCCGTTCAGGCCCTCACTCACGCCGCAATTGAGCGCGCCGCGATCCTTTACGGCTTTGAGAACCTGCGCATGCGCCGGCGTGATGATAAAAACCGCCACCAGCGCCGCGCCGCCTAGAAACGCCAGGAATTTGTGATGTCTCATTGCTGCCCCGAACTTCACGAGAGGGCATCGTAGCGATTTAGCCTACCAATGGAAGGGCTCGCGGACGCTCATGCTTTTGCCAGCTTTTATCTTTTCCAGATTTCGGCGAGTAGCGTGGGCACGACGCCGTGGTGAGCCAGTCCTATTCGTCGCGGCGATTAAATGCCTTGCCGATTGCGTTCATGCGCAAAGAGCTCATTCCGCCGCGCTGGCCTTTTTCCGGACGGGACACTGCCTCGTAGCAATTGACGATCCCTTTGTCCCACATTCTTCCGGTGCGATTATCGAGCATCATCTGCCGGCAATCCTCGCCGCGCGTCGGAACGATGATGATCGAGCCGGTGTATTGCTCGGTCACGGAAACCGGCGGTTTCGGGGCGGTCGCCTCCTTGCGCAGCGCGGTCCAGCCGCTCGGGTGCCAGTCGTTGGAATAAATGAGAAGGGCGGCCCCGAAGGCGAGCCAGGTGAGCAGCACGTAAGTGCGCGGAATATCGCGCAACATCCAGCGACGGTGAGAGGACCTATGCGCTATCATGGCGTGGCCGAATCTAGGGCACCATCGTTAAGAGACGGTTCAGACTTGTCCGTCCCGCTACGCCCGCGTAGGTTCGCGCCTTTCTTTGACGCGGGAAGGATGGAATTTATGCAACGTTTAGTCACATCCGCTTTTGCAGCGGTCTTGGCGGCAGCCGGTCTCGTGCTCGTCCAGGTCTCAGGTGCCGCCGCCGTCGATTATCCGACCCGGCCGCCTCACATCATTGTCGGCTACCCGGCCGGCGGCTCAACCGACATTATTGCGCGATTGATCGGCGACTGGTTGGGCAGGAGGCTCGGCCAGCAATTCATCGTCGAAAACCGTCCCGGCGCCGGCAACAACCTCGCGACGGAAGCCGTCGCCAAAGCAGCTCCCGACGGCTACACGCTGATCCTCGTCAACCCGGCCAATGCCATTAACGCTTCGCTCTACAAGCATCTCAATTTTGTCTTCCTGCGCGACATCGATCCGGTGGCCGGCGTCACTCGCGTGCCGAACGTGATGGAAGTGCATCCGTCGGTACCGGCCAAGACGGTTGCCGAGTTCATCGCCTACGTGAAAGCCAATCCCGACAAAGTGAACGTCGCGTCGTCGGGTAACGGAACGTCGATTCATCTTTCCGGCGAATTGTTCAAGATGATGACGGGAACAAAGATGACCCACATACCGTACAAGGGCTCGGCGCCGATGCTCACCGATCTGCTCGGTGGTCAGGTCCAGGTCACCTTCGACAACCTTCCGTCATCGATAGCGCACATCAAGGCTGGCAAGCTGCGTGCGCTGGCGGTGACCACCGCGAAACGCTCGGAGGAGCTCCCGGATGTTCCGACTGTGGCCGAAACGGTGCCAGGTTATGAGGCCAGCGCATTTTTCGGGTTCGGTGTTCCGCACGGGACGCCGAAGGAGATCGTCGATCGTCTGAACGCGGAAATAAATCTCGCCCTCAAGGACCCGGCGATACTTGCGAAGCTCAAGGATCTCGGTGGAACGCCCATTCCCGGATCGCCCGCTGACTTCGGCAGGCTTGTTGCGGACGAGACCGCCAAGTGGGAGAAGGTGGTCAATACAGCGAATTTGTCTGTGAACTAATCTGCGCATCCGATCGGATCGGAAATTCGCGGCAAACTGGCGCCGCAAGCCCCGCCATTTGGGGTCGTGAACACCGGCAGGGCGCAAGCACTTGTGCTGGGCGGGCGCCGCCGCGTACGCTTGGCGCCGGGTAACGAAACTCGCCACCCAAAACAAACAGCAAGAGCCCGCGTGATCAAGCGCAGGGCGTCTGGAGGGAAGCGCCATGAAAACATCTACGAAAGTGCTCGGCCTTGCCTTTGGCATGGCTCTGGCGGCGGCTGCACCTGCCACCGCCACGGAACTGAAGATGATGACCGGCCCGCAGGGAGGATCGTGGATTCCGTTGGGCGGCCAGCTCAAGGACCTGTGGGAAAAAGCCGTCCCCGGCCTCGCCGTGCAGCAATCGCCCGGCGCCGGCATCGCCAATGTGCGTGCGGTCGAGGAAGGCAAGGCCGATATCGGCTTCTCGAATTCGATTTCGGCGGTTGACGCCATCGCCGGCAAAGCGCCGTTCAACAAGCCGCACAGCAATGTCTGCAATGTCGCAACGCTCTATCCGCAGTACTACCAATTTGTCGTCAATGCGGACGCCGGTGTGAACAAGATCGGCGACCTCAAGGGCAAAAGCATCACCACGCAGCAGAAGGGCAACACCGGCGAACTGATCACGCGCCAGCTGCTCGAGGTGAACGGCCTCAGCTACAACGACGTCAAAGTCAGCTTCGTCGGCTACACGGACTCGGTAAACCAGATGAAGGACGGCCACGCCGTCGCATTCGGGCTCAATACGCAGGTGCCGGCCGGCGCGATCATGGATCTTGCCGCGGCACGGGAGGTCAAGCTGATCGACCAGTCAGACAGCTACGAGAAGATGAAGGCGATAAATCCCGGTTACAAACTGATCACCATCCCGAAAGGAAGCTACCCGAAGCAGGATCAGGACGTGAAGGTGATCGGCTTCTATACGCACATCGTGGTGTCGTGCAAATTGCCGGCTGACGAAGTGTATACGATGACCAAGACGGTCGCGGCCAACACCAAGACGCTGGCAACTGTCGCAAAGGATATCGCCAAGCTGCAGACGGCCGAGATGGGTGCCGACATCGGGGTGCCGTTCCATCCCGGCGCCGCGAAATTCTACAAGGAAGTCGGCCTCACGGTGCCGACCCACTGACCTATGATGGCGCGGGCGAGGGGCGCTCGCGCAATCATTTCTCCGGCGAATTGAGGGGCAAGCAACATGGCTATCAAGGTTGACCTGTCCTACGGCAACCTGTTTCGCCTGGCCGTGGCGTTGATTTCCATTGCGATGGTGATTTATCACGTCTGGGCCATCGCACTCGGTTCGCCGGAAGCGTTCCATTTCCGCGGCACACATCTGCTGTTTGCGATGACGCTAGTGTTCCTGCTTTATCGCGGGTCGGGTGAGGCTGAAGGGCTGCCGACACCGCTCGACTATGTCCTGCTCGTCCTCGCAGCCGCTCCGATCCTCTACCTGTTCGTCAACTTCAACTACGTCATCGACCGCATTTTCTATGTCGACGAGCTCAGCTGGTCGGACATGGCGATGGGCGTGCTGCTCACGGTGGTTGTGCTCGAGGCAACGCGCCGGGTGATCGGCCTCGCCTTGCCGATCACCGCCGTGGTGTTCCTGCTCTATGCGTTTGTTATCGCGCGGGTCACGCCGCAGAACATGGTCGATCAGCTGTATATGACGGTGGAAGGCATTTTCGGAATTCCGCTGGCAGTATCGGCCGCCTACGTGATGATCTTCGTGCTGTTCGGATCCTTCATGGAGCGGACCGGGACCGGGCAATTGTTCATGGATTTCGCCATGAGCCTCACCGGCGCGACCGCAGGCGGTCCCGGCAAGGTCTCATGTGTTTCTTCAGCGCTGTTCGGCACGATCTCCGGCAGCGCGGTGGCCAATGTCATGGTCGACGGACCGATCACCATTCCGTTGATGAAACGCTCCGGCTTTCCGCCGCATTTCGCCGCGGGCGTCGAGGCCGTGGCTTCGACCGGCGGCCAGTTGATGCCGCCGATCATGGGTGCCGCCGCTTTCGTCATGGCCGAATTTCTCGGCGTGTCCTACGCCCAGGTCGTGATCTGGGCGATCATTCCGTCGGTGCTCTATTACATTGCGTGTTTTTCCGCAGTGCATTTCGAGGCCAAGCGGCGCGGGCTGGTTGGCGTGCCGCGCGCCGACCTGCCGCGGCTCGGTCGGGTCATGCGTGAGCGCGGTCACCTGTTCCTGCCTGTGCTCGCCATCCTTGTCGTGATGTACTCCGGTTACAGCGCGCCGCTCGCGGCGCTTGCCGGCGTGCTGGCCTGCTTCCCGGTGGCAGCGCTGCGCAAGTCCACGCGCCACTACGTCACTTTCGATAATTTCGTCGCGGCCTGTGTCGATGGCGCACGCAATGCGCTGCCGGTCGCGCTCGCCTGCGCCGCCGCCGGCGTTGTGATCGCGGTGGTCACGTTGACCGGTCTCGGCATCGTGTTCACGCAATACGTCGTTCATCTGTCGCAGAACTTCCTGTTGCTGGCACTGGTATTCACGATGATCGCGGGCATCGTCCTCGGCATGGGCATGCCGACCACGCCGGCCTATATCATCATGACTGCGCTGCTCGTGCCGGCCATCGTGAAGTTCGGCGTGATCATCCCGGCGGCGCATATGTTCGCCTTCTATTTTGCGATTCTTTCCGCGATCACGCCGCCGGTCGCGCTTGCGGTTTATGCGGCAGCCGGCCTCGCCAAATCGGATCTATGGGCGACCGGCTGGGCCGCGGTGCGCATCGCTGCGACCAGCTTCATCGTGCCGTTCATGTTCGTCTACGAGCCGGCGCTGCTGATGATTGGCGACTGGCCCAACATCATCTGGGCGAGCTTCACGGCGGCGGTAGGGGTCCTCGTATTTGCGGCCGGCCTGCATGGCTATTTCGTGACGCACTCGGCGCACTGGCAAAGCGCCATCCTGGTGCTCGCAGGGTTGCTGCTGATCGATCCGCATGTCATGACCAGCGTGATCGGCGCAGCCATGGCCGGCATTGTGATTGTCGCGCAAGTGGCGGCCAGGCGCGCCCCAAAGACCGAGATCGCGGCGGAATGAACGCACGTAAACGTCCCGAAGACCTGCGCAGCCATCGCTGGCTCGGCGTCAACGATCTGCGCGCCTTCGGCCATCGCTCGCGCCTGCGTCAGGGCGGCTTCGATGCCGCCGATTTTCGCGGCAAGCCGGTGATCGGCATCGTCAATACCTGGAGCGACATCAACTTTTGCCACACACATTTGCGCGACCGCGCCGAGGACGTGAAACGCGGCGTGCTGCAGGCCGGCGGATTTCCCATCGAGCTTCCGGCGATGTCGCTGTCGGAGCCCTTCGTGAAGCCCTCGACGATGCTCTATCGCAATCTTCTCGCGATGGAGACGGAAGAACTGTTGCGCAGCCATCCGATTGACGGCGCCGTGCTGATGGGCGGTTGCGACAAGACCACGCCGGCCCTGATCATGGGCGCGGTCAGCATGGGCCTGCCCGCGATCTATGTGCCTGCCGGTCCCCAGCTGCGCGGCAACTGGCGCGGCCAGGAGCTCGGCTCGGGATCCGATGCCTGGAAATACTGGGACGAGAAGCGCGCAGGCCGTATCAGCGAGGCCGATTGGGCTGAGCTGGAGGGCGGCATCGCGCGTTCCTTCGGCACCTGCATGGTGATGGGCACCGCGGCAACAATGATGGCGATCACCGAGGCTTTAGGGTTTGCGCTGCCGGGCGCATCCTCGATCCCCGCGGCCGACGCGGCGCATCCGCGCATGTGCGCTGCCGTCGGCCGTCGCATCGTCGAGATGGTCTGGGAGGACCTGACGCCGGAGAAAATCCTGACGTCGCCGGCCTTCGACAACGCCATCCGGGTTCACATGGCGATGGGCGGCTCGACCAATGCGATCATTCACGTCGTTGCGATGGCGCGCCGCGCCGGCCTCAAGCTCGACATGAAGCGTTTTGACGAGATCTCGCGCGAGATTCCGGTGCTCGCCAACGTGCGGCCGTCCGGAAAATTCCTGATGGAGGATTTCTTCTACGCCGGCGGATTACGCGCGTTGATGGGCGAATTGAAGAGCGCGCTTGATCTGTCGTGCCTGACCGTGACCGGCAAGAGCATCGGCGACAACATCGCCGGAGCCGAGGTCTACAAGCGCGACGTGATCCACCCGCTCGGGGATCCGGTGTCGCGCGAGGGCGCGACCGCCGTGCTCACCGGAAATCTGGCGCCGCGCGGCTGCGTTATGAAGCCCTCGGCAGCCGAAAAGCGGCTGCTCAAGCACCGCGGCAAGGTGATCGCCTTCGAGGACTACAACCACATGGCACGCGAGGTCGAGCGTGACGACCTCGATGTAACGCCCGACCACATTCTCGTGCTCAAGAACGGCGGTCCGAAAGGTGGGCCGGGCATGCCGGAGTGGGGCATGCTGCCGATTCCGAAAAAGCTGGTGAAGCAAGGCGTTCGCGACATGTTGCGTATTTCCGATGCGCGCATGAGCGGCACCAGCTACGGCGCCTGCATTCTGCATGTGGCGCCCGAGAGTTTCGTCGGCGGCCCTCTTGCCTTCGTGAAAACAGGCGACGAGATCGAGGTTGACGTGCCGGTGCGCCGCATCCATCTCCATGTGCCGGACGAAGAAATCGCCCGACGTCGCGCCAACTGGAAACAGCCTGCGCCACGGTATCCGCGCGGCTATGGCGCACTTTATTCGGAACATATCGGGCAAGCCGACGAGGGCTGCGATTTCGATTTTCTCGCACCACTCGGCGCAGTGCCCGAACCCGAAATTCACTAGACCGTCATGGCCGAAATAGTGGTAGGCCGGTTCCCGCAAACGGACCGGTGGATAGATGAACGACGACATTCCCTTCGACAAAAATCTCGAGCTTGCGCCGGACGTGGTCGACGAGCCGGTGCCGGGTGT
>Ga0247792_1000168_pt1 | contig 15045 bp, 18 predicted proteins | sample UWRJS106311C6_FD_179920 | JGI IMG/M metagenome (GOLD analysis project Ga0247792, IMG submission 179920) | Soil microbial communities from Arlington Agricultural Research Station in Wisconsin, United States - UWRJ-S106-311C-6 | ecosystem: Environmental > Terrestrial > Soil > Agricultural land... | reverse complement strand
ACAAGCCTCCGTGCCCCAAAAGATTTGTCTGCTGTAACCATCGTACCCTCCTTCCTCTCATTAGTAGTTGTTAGATTGTACAATGTCGGATCACGCCGATGAGAAGTCCCTCGATATGAAATGTGTCCGACGATTTTACGATAATTGGCTGCATTGCTTCGTTAGCCGGATGCAGCTCGATGTGCGAGTCTTTTTTGAAATAGGTCTTGACCGTAGCTTCATGATTCACCAGCGCCACCACCGTTTGCCCATTTCTTGCCGTTTCCTGCTTCCGCACCACGACCAGGTCGCCCGGTAGAATGCCGTCGTCTTTCATCGAGTCCCCTTTGACGCGGAGCGCAAATGTCTCCCCGCCACGTAACATACTGGGAGGGACCTCGATGAGCTCCGATTGTTGCACCGGTTCGATCGGCAAACCGGCTGCCACCATCCCGGCCATGGGAATTTCAGATGATCGTTTCAGCTGATCCAACGTGACCTTGACCATTCCGGGGATACGGCGCATTCCCGCCTCGTAGCGCGCGACTGATACACGAGTCGTCCGCAACCTGTCAGCCAATTGCTGTTGCGTAAGGCCCAGCTCTTCTCGAACATGTTTTAGATCAGTCGGCTTCATGATGTAACCAATGGTTACACATACTGCAACCGCCTGTCAAGGCACTTCAATGGGACTCCTTATAATGGAGTGAAAACTCCATACTGGGAAAAGGGTCTGTGTATAACTCACTATCAAATCGATCTCCCAGTGCGGCATTTCACAATTGCGATGCACCAACTGCCCGTCGTTATCTATGTTTAGGTGTTTTAAACTTATTTTTCAGGAAGTACCCCTATATGTTGTGGTGTGTCCTCTCCTTACGATCAATGCTTATTTTTTAGGCAATGACCTGTTGCCGATAAAGAAATGTGCTGTATTTTCATGGCAGGATCGTCTTATGAACAGAGTTATCCACAGAATTTGGGGAGAGAAGTTTGCGAATATTTTTCTTGACCTTTCTTTATTTATTTTTTCCCTTGGTTCGTTCCTGAGATCCAGCCAGGCAGGCATACAGCCTGTCGAAATTCGGTCGCACGACTTCGCGGAATTTAGCGACTACGCTTAGAACCAGCGATCCGACCAGCCCGGGTACACCCCCACATAGATCTTCGGGCTATTTTTCGATCGAATATCCGCTCTATAGGTATGCGCATAGAGACGCAAATACTGAGAGAGGTCGATTTGATACTGAAGTGGCGCGCTTGGTATCTTGCCCACGACGCATGGATTGGTTTCGGATGACAGAACCAGACCGGAGCAGCCGGCAATTATCTCGGACAGGATGTGGAAATCCGCAGACTATCTCGTTCCTCATCATGCTCATCAGCCTCTTCCTCGCACCGGGGCTGGCTTCTTCGGAAGTGGACTGGTCAGTGGACACGCAAGGAACCCTTTTCTATACCGATGACGTCGGCCTGTTTTCCGCCGCCCGACGTTTGAGTCGGGACAGCGACCCAACCCAACCGGCCATTGATTCGACACTGACGAATCAGGGATCGGACATGGTATTCGAACCGTTGGCCAATATCACGCGGTCCTCAACGAACAATCTTGGAAGGCTCGACCTGAACATGCAGGGCCAGGGCTTCATCTTCACGGACAATCCGCAGTTCAACCACGGCACGTTGCGACTCCAGGCCATTCAGGACCTTTCCCCCAGCACCCGTGTTCAGGCGAGGTTTTACTATGCCCCGGATCAGTTTCTCGGGAACAACGAGGAGCGTCAGTCAGGCCAGCAACAACTGACGGCCGAGAGATTCACCAGTTACATCTGGTCCACCCGCCTCATTCACGATGTGACGCCGGATCTCTCCCTCCGACTGCTCAGCCGGTACGGTATGCGGCGCTACAACGAAGCTTTTTCAGAACGTGACACGAACTTCTGGACGATCGGCTCCCATGTGGATTGGCGCTTCGCCCCGAAGTTCAAGTTCGGGCTCAGCTACCATTACGAACGCGGACTTGCGGAGGGACGCAAGCAACCGCAATTCGAGGACGATACGTCCTATATCAACCACTACGTCTCCGCGGATGTGGATGTGGAATTGACCGAGCGGCTCTCGCTCCTCACCGCATTTCATTTCGAACATAACATCTGGACCAGTAGTCTCGCCGACGATGAGCGAAACGGCGCCTATGAAAACATCTACCAGGGTGAAATAACTCTGACCTATCGCCTGACAGAGTCAATCCAGGGATTCGGAGGGATCCAGCGTTCCGGCCGAAAGCAAAGTTTTGAGTCGAATGTCATTAATGACACGAACGTCGGCATCGGCCTCTTGGCGCGATTCTGAACTGACTTCAGCTTAACTCGCATAACAGCAGCGCGAACCGAGACGGGAATCCTATCTCAAGCAGGACGCTCAAAAAGGCTGTCTCGCAAGGCCGCAGACGAATCGAAACCGGAGGCGTACCCCCTCAGGGGTGCGTTGAGGATTTCGATGAGTCGAGAACGAAGCTGGCAGCCTTTTTCAGCATCCTGCCATCTTCACACAGATCGCGGCACTAAATGCACTGCGCCAGCCTTGATCGTCGCCACCACGGTTGAACCTATCTTGAGGCCAAGTTCCTTTCCGGCCCCCCGCGTAATCATGGCCCGCAAGGGAAACCCGCAATCGACCGTGACCGTCATCATGACACCCTGAGGCAGCACCTCGGTCACCAAGCCGGACAGCCGATTTCGCGCGCTGGTGATGCCACTCCCCGCCTGCTCGAGCAGGACATCTTCCGCCCGAATGCAGACGTACACAGGCGAGCCGCTCACGTTCGCTCCTAATCCTTTCAAGCTCGTCCCATTCACCGACACGGTCGCCAGCCCATCGTCGCTCGCGATCACTTGACCCTGCACGACGGTTTCAATTCCGACGATCTTCGCCACCTCCGCATTGACCGGCCTGGAAAACACCTCCTGCGGCGAATCGGTTTGCAATATCGTTCCACCCTGCATCACCGCAATCACATCGCCCAACGTCAAGGCCTCCGCCCAGTCGTGCGTCACAACCACCGCCGGGATTGCCAACTGCTTGAGCAGCAGGCGTAACTCGCTGCAGAGCTTTGCGCGTGTCGGCGCATCCAAGGCCGACAGGGGTTCGTCGAGTAACAAGAATTGCGGTCGGCGGGCGATCGCGCGCGCAAGCGCCACACGTTGTTGTTGCCCACCGGACAACTGCGTCGGGTTAGCCTGTTCAAGTCCCTGAAGTTGGAATAATTCGATCAGTTCACGAACACGCTCCTTCCGCGCCTCAGCCGACAAATCGCTCAATCCATATTCAATGTTGCCGGCCACCGTATGCGTGGGAAACAGCGCATAGTCCTGCGGCATGTAACCGATCCTCCGAACTTGCGGCGCAAGGCGAACGTTGGACGCTGTATCAACCCAGGTCGTCGAGCCGAACTGAATCCGTCCCTCTTCCGGCCATTCCAACCCGGCAAGACAACGCAACAGAGTTGTTTTCCCCGATCCAGAGGGCCCGAAAAGAATCAGCACGCACGGGGGATCTGGCGGCAGCGTGAGCTGTGCCGACATGAAGAACCGGCCGGGAAAGGTCTTTCGGCAATCAACCGTCAACGCTGCGGCCATACAACCCAGACCTTTCGGTTCACCGCGTAGACCAACAGCAGCACTCCATAGGAGACTGCAAGCAACAACAGCGCCGTCTTGGCTGCTCCGGCATAGTTGAGGGCCTGCACCTCATCGTAAATATCGATTGAAATGGTGCGCGTCTCCCCCTCGATGTTGCCACCGACCATAAGCACCACGCCGAACTCTCCGAGCGTATGGGCGAAGCTCAACACAACACCGGTGATGAGGCCTGCTGTAGACAGCGGAACGATCAGGTGAAAGAAGGTCTTGAGTTTGGAGACCCCGAGTGTCCAGGATGTTTCAATCAATCGGCGATCGACCTGCTCGAAGGCTGTGGCGAAGGGTTGTACGGCAAATGGTAAACTGTAGAAAATTGACGCGACGAGCAAACCCTCGAACGTAAAGGGAAGAGGATGCCCGACTAGGTCGGTATAGAATCGACCAACCGGGCTGTGCGGGCCTATCGCGACGAGAATATAAAAGCCCAGCACCGTCGGAGGCAGCACGAGCGGCAACGCGACCACCGACTCGACAATGAATTTCCAGCGCCGCTTCGAAAAAGTGAGCCAGTAGGCGATCGGCAGCCCGACGATCAGCAGAACACTGGCCGTCAAGCAGGCCAGTTTGAAGGTGACCCAGATCGCCAACCAATTCACGGTTCCGCCTTTGTCTGCAGTCTTCCCTACCGAAACCGGCACAACGGTAAGACGCTGCAAGCTGGAAAATTACCGCACACTATTTGCCGATCATGACTTCCGTGGCTTTCACAGCGACCAGCACGGAGTCGTTGATCTTCAATCCCATGTTCTTGACCGATCCCTCTGTAATTGCCGCCACAAATTCGAGCGTGCCGACTTTCACCGTCACTTCGGCCATGGCCTGTCCTTCCGTAATTTTTGTCACCGTGCCCTGGAACTGGTTTCGCGCGCTAAGTTTCATGGTGCCCTCCTTGTTAAGATGGCTGAAGACTTTCTGTCTTCCATTTCATACATCTCAGTCGGCTCTCTACTTGTCTTGATCGAAGCCGATCATAAATCCCTCCGGACCGGCAACCTCCAGCCTTATCACCTGACGGTTTCCTCGCATCACGTCTGGCTTCAACCGAAAGCGGACAATCTTTGCGCGAGCATCTTCGCTCAATTGATAGACAGGGGACGCCCGATAGGCCTGCTCGAGTTCGTTCTGTATGGAGGCAACGTCCGAAACCGTGAAATTGATTTGCACCCAGCCCGTCGGATGCGCTGCTCGCAAATCCTGCCGAACCATTATCAAGAGACCCCGGTAACAATAGCCACGGAGACTGTCCCTTTGCGGATGATCCATGTGCAGGGCCACCGGCGCTCTCAAGACGGATTCAAAAAATTGCTCGTGACGGGTGATATCGGACGTTTCAATCTGCACGCTTTCTAATCCATCAAGAGAACCTGGCCCCTGAATTGCCGCATGACACGATCCTTTGTGAGAAGCAGGGTCAACCTGACGATGCTGCATCTGTGGCATATCTTCAGCCGATGCAGTCGTAACCGCGATCAAGGCTGTGGCCACACTCATGAGATACAGCAGTGCATAGAAGCTTCTCCTTGCTACTTGCATTGGAACTGAATCCCCCAGCGTCGGCCGGTGGCTTCCCCTTCCGCCCCTTGTACACTGGACATACTGCTGTACCCCTGCACTTCCCCATCCTTGAGGATGCTGTAGCCCGAAGGGCATTTTGTTTCGATGACCTTTAAGGCATCCCTGCGATGTGGGGATCCCATCGAGCCACCCTGGTCTTCCTTAAAGAGGTAGGTCACCACGCCACCTTGTTCTGTCTCGTGGATTAACAGAACTGCTTGCGAACAGCCAACGCTGACCACGATCAGGGTCAACCAGCTCACCTTCGCCCATTGCTTAGTTGGGCTGCGTGAATCCATGGCGCTTCATAATCTCCTGTCCTCGTTCCCCTTTGAGGAAGGCAAGGAACTGTTCCGCAGACTCCTGTTGCTTCGACGACTTCAGGACCACGACAGCCTGTTCAAGAGGCAGATGGGCTCCAACCGGAATCTCCCAATACATCCCCTTCGATTTCATGGCAGGAGTCACAGCCAGAGACAATGCGATGATGCCGATGTCGCAGGCCCCCGATTCGATAAACTGTGCCGCCTGTGAGATATTTTCTCCTAGTACAAGCTTGTCTTTGACCTGGTCATAGACCTTGAAATATTCCATCGCAGCCACAGCCGCCCTTCCATAGGGCGCATGCTTGGGATTGGCAATGGCGACTTTCTTGACGGTCGGCTCACGCAACGCCTCCATTCCTTTGGTGACATCGATGCGCGACTCATGCCCCGTCCATAAGACAATCCGTCCAACAGCATATTGATAGAGCGAACCAGGAACGGTCAGGCCGGCCTCTTCCAATTTCTGGGGATACTCGATGTCGGCCGAAAAGAAGAGGTCAAAGGGCGCACCATTTTGAATCTGCGAGTAGAAATTTCCGGATGATCCGAAGGTCAGCCTCACCTGATTGCCGCTCGATTTTTCATACTCCGTCGCAATTTCTCTGAAAGCGAAATTCAAATTTGCCGCCGCGGCAATCGTAATCTGCTCGGCGATCGCAAGGTTGGCGCCCGTCATGACAAGGCACAACGCGATGAGGACTTTCCACATAGGCCACCTCTCCTACAGTCTGATCTTCATCTGAAAATAAAAATAATCCGTATCCTTGTTTCCCCCAGCGGGCATTTGGGCAAGGATGACGGGGCTGTCGAAATAGGATCCCTTGAACCAATGGTCATAGCCGACATCAAAGTCCAGGTTACTGCTGATGGCCCATTGCAGGCGTAATTGCACATCATGGCCGAGATAGTTTCCTGACCCTCCCGCGGGATCCTGTAATGCACCAGCCACGTATGGCCCCTGCGCTTGGGCCAGATACCAAAACCGTTGTTTGACTTGCATTGTCCAACCGGGGGCAGGTTGGACAATCAGCCTCCAACCGGGAGAACTGATGTTGGACCGGTTCCACGGTCCGAAATTTCCCGTGGGCATGAAATCAAAGTTACGGGCACCGAACAGGAAATCAAAGTTTCCATCCTGGCTTCCCCCCGGGGTATTCGTGCCGCTGGCATAGCTATATTGCACCAAAAAGCGAGGGCTCCAAGGCAGTTTGAACGTATACCCGGCTTCAACGTTCGGGTTATAGGCAAAATGCTCGACGTTGCCTAAGTGCCCCGTCTGAATCGCCCCTTCAAACTCATAATCGAATTCGCCGACCGCGGGAGACTTGAACAGGCGAAGGCCGTACGTGCTATAGGTACGGTGAAGGGCTCTATTGCGGGGTTGTTGATCATTTAATCCGAAATAAAACACATTCGCCTTGAACCAGGAGAAATGCTCACTCTCCGCGTAGGTTCCCCAGAACACACTTCTCGCAGTCTCTTCGTCGAGTGACACCATATTCCGAATGACTGGTTCTACCAAAAAGGCCCTGAACCGCCAGAGCTTGCCCTGGCCGATTTGCCAATGGACCCCATCGAAAGCATTCGTGGTATTTCGAAAATCGTTGCGGGCGATGTACCGACGCATTCCGAAATCCAGGGTCATCCGGCCGAAATGCAAGTCCGTGCGCAATCCACTCCCCCCGACGTTGTCCAGGGTCGCAGACCCGAATAACTGCAGAATATCCCATTCGTTGACCGTCGTATTATTCACGAAGTCCCCCGGATTACCGTTCCAGTAGGCCCGTGCATCCTGCCCTTCGAAGAGAAACCGGAAGGGGCCATTGCCCAATCCAAAGCGCACTCTGGACCGGACGATCGCCTGGGAATCCGTCTGCCCATTTCCAGCGGTCTGGTTGGATCGCCATGGATGATCGTAACTTTCGAACCGCGTCCGGTTTTCGATGCCCAGATCGACCCAGTCGGGTAAATGCATGGCTGTCTTGAGATACCTGTTCCACTTGGTCTCTCTCTCCCAGATGAGTACGGCGTCAGCTGTTTCCTTCCAGTTCTTTCCTGTCTGTGCTGACGCTTTAAAATATTCCTCGTTCGTGATCAGCCCTTTATCGCGCATAAGTTTGAACACGGGATCCTCCGTGCTCTGAAACACCCACTTGCCGTCTTTCTGCACCATTTCACCATACTCGACGGCCTTCACCGAGCCCGCTCCTACAAAAAAGAGAAAAACGCTCAGGCAGACGCACCACCTGCTTCTGATGCCTCCGGCTACTCCACTCTTGTTTCTCTTCGTGCTTCTCACAACGCGATAGTCTCCATATCTCCCTCAGCCGACACGCAATGCATGGAGCTTTCCTGTTTCACTGGTGTCATATCCGCCCAGTGCCTCGATCTCATTGCGAAACGGGCGGCTGACGATGGTCTCGAACAAATGGGATAGCGTCGGATGGGACTTCAGATAGGCTTTGGGCACAACTAGGTCGTAGCGCGCAGCTTGAAGCGGTACGAAATCGAGCTGGTAGAGTTGCGCCGCGGATCGAATACCGACTCCGACATCCGCCTGGCGGTTTGCAATCGCACGTGCGATGTCGAAATGTGAAGCGGCGATTGTGCCATAGCCCTTTACCTGATCTGAATTTATTCCCGCAACGCGCAACTGTTGATCGAGCAACAGCCTGGCTCCGGCTCCCTCTTCCCGATTCACGAGGGTGACTGACGGATCAGCCACTTCGCTGACTGTACGGATAGACTTGGGATTACCGGCTCGAACGAGCAAACCCTCTTCCCAGGTTGCAAACGTGACAACCTCATAGTTCGAACCTTTCAATACTCTCCGAAGAAATGGCAGATTTGACTCCCCGGTCACCGGATCGAACAGGTGCACACCTGCCACATGAACCTCACCCTGCTGCAAGGCCCGAAGCGCCGTCATGCTCCCCATTGTCCAGCCTATGACAGAAGTCTGATCCTTCCGCTGTCGCAAATGCGCGCCGACGAGAAAGATCGCAGGATCACAACCAGCAACAGAAATTTCCTGTTCAATGGCCTGGCGATCTCGAGAAAGTTTCACCCGAATCGTCGCACCCACAGTCTGATCTAGCGTCTTGACGACATAGCCATCGGCGGGAATCGAAAAGGACAGCATCTCGCCCAATTCCGCTAGAGGTCGAACGACGTTCTTTGACCCTACCGTCGAGACTTTGACTCGCGTGGGTGAACTCTTCATGTCACATGGCGGGAGATGACCGACTAACTTGCCCTCAACGATGTCCTCGGTTTGCGTCAGGCTGAAGAGGTCTTCAACACGACAAGCCAGCGCCGAAGCCAGATGAAGAGCCACACCAGTTGTCGGTAAATACAAATTCGATTCAATTGAAGACACCGCCTGCCGCGTGATGCCCGCACGAGCCGCCAGTTCGCCTTGCGAGAAACCCTTTTTGATACGGAGCGATTTGAGGTGATTTGAGTACTTGGAGATCATTTTAGCCGGGTGCTTCGGAATTTTCATGGCCACTGAATAGCAATAATATTTGCTGTATGTCAAGTATAATGGATCACAATGTTTAAATTGATAAGCGTAACCGAGTTCTGGTGTTATTTAATGAATCAATACTTACCGAGAAATATTTTCGTATTTTATTATGTTGACAAATTAAGTTAACTTAATTTACATTTGTATAACTTAATCATGATCGGAACAGTAGTATATGAACATTCGCGCGCAACATCCTAACGAGCTCGTCGACGAGATGCACCGTCATCTGATGCAGAACATCCTTCGAGCCATTCAAGAGATCCGCTTCGGATCGGTGGAGATCGTCATCCACGATTCAAAAGTGGTCCAGATCGAGCGCAAAGAAAAGATCCGCATCGACCAAAACTCTTCACGCCCCACCTAACGGGGAAACGAATATGACCGCACAGTATTGTTGTCGGAGCTAAAGGAGAACGAACCGCCGGCCAGACTACTGGAGGCGCAAGGCACACTACTCAACAGTCAACCTAAGAACTGACCGGACCACCGGAAGTTCCCATGTCATGGAGGGAAGCGACATGAGAATTTTCGGTGTCCTCTTATTACTCATCATGATGATCTCCTTCACACGCGTACCAGAGGCCCAAGCAGTTGAGGAGGGGCAACTGGTCAAGAAAGACGGCAAGTGGGAGTACTATGCCGGCGAAGACCCTGGCTTGAAGTACCTCTATCTTAAGGGAATCATTACCGAGGAGGAGTACAACAAGGGCCTCAAGTCCTTGGAGGTCAAGGAGCGTGTCTCAAAGCCAAACTTTAATATCGACGTGAATAATGGACTTAATATCCGCGTCGGACAGAAGTTCATGCTCAAGCTCCGCCTGCTTTCACAAGTGCGCTACTCCTACAGCACCTTCAATGAGGCTTGGGGAACGGTCGGGAACTCCAGGAACGAAGAAATTCTGGGAGGCCAGGTAGAGTTTCGCGCCTTAGACGTCAGGCCGATTCCAGTCAGTTTACGGTTCCTCGTGTTCGCCTCCAATTTATGGGGTATGCCTTCGATCCAGACTTTCGCTACAACGTCAGTCTGGCGATGGACGAGACCGCATGGAATCAAGAGGGAGGCAACGGACGAGCCGTACTTCAAGACGCGTTTGTGTCTTCCTGGCATATTCCATGGATGACAATCCAGGCCGGTCAGCAGACAGTCTGGTTCAATCGCGCCCTCATCGGCTCGGCCGCCACGTCAACCTTTGCAGATAACATGATTGTGCAGAATATGTTCGCCTCCAACCTTCAGAGCGCTCGCGACGTTGGAATCAATATCCTCAGCAATGAGGATCAATACACATTCAACTACGCCTTTGGTATCTGGGGAGGGGTGGGGCCAAACCTCGGGCGAGACGGGACTTCTGTCAGCCAAACAGTGCTAACCCCTTCCGGTACACCCGGCGGGCCTCCGGCAGCAACAACCAGAACCTATAACTACGACACCCGTTTCATGAGCGGCGAGCTCATGTATACGGCTCGCTTGCTGTATAAGATCGCCGGCAATCCAGGCTATGGCCAGGGAGACATCCTCAATTCGCGCGCGCCACAGGCAGCCATTGGCTTCGGCTATGCCTACGACCCGGCTCAAAACTATCTGAGTTCCACCCGCTCCGACATCGTGGAACGTGCCTACCGACAGGCTGTAGCCGCTGCCCAGAATGGGAGGCTCCTCGGTGGAGGTATCTACGATTTTCAGACCTATGAAGTAGACTTCATTGGGAAATATCAAGGCTGGTCCCTTCAGTCTGAAGGCTACTATCGGCACCAGCGGGTACGGAACAAAGACGCCGGAACCCAACCGTTCGACCAGAACACTATTCCAGCAGCTCAGTTCACAGGCCCTCCGGTGGATCTTGGCCAGGCCTGGGGCTGGTATGTGCAAGTGGGGAAATACGTCATTCCTCGCAAGCTCGAACTCGCCGTACGTTATGGGGTGTTGGATCCTTCGACCAAGCAGAAGGATGATCTGACCAAGGAGTTCGGCGCCTCCATCAACTATAGCTTCGACGGGACCTACAACAACCGGCTTGTCATCGACTACTCCAACCTCACAGTGGGAAGCGGCGGGCGTGCCCCGGATCGGTATCCGTTTGAGCTCCAGCCCGGATTCGGGCGCGATCTCATTGAAAACCGGATCAACGTACAATACCAGTTTTATTTCTAGGCATATGATGAACCCCCTCACAATGACCAGGAGGTACTTTATGACAGGCCGAAATTTACTATTGAGCGGTTTGTTGTTCCTCACGGTAGTGACAACGCCCGTTTGGACAGCATCATCCGCACAGGCAGCGCCTGAGACCCTCACAGTCGCAGCGGCCAATAGCCTGAAGGATGCACTTCGACAAATCCTTCCACTCTTTGAAGCACAAAATAGGGATATCACTGTGAGAGTCATCTATGGGCCGTCTCAAACCCTCGGCAAACAAATCGAAGAGGGTGCGCCGATCGATGTATTTCTCCCTTCGCAGGTTGAGGAAATCGACCAACTCGAGAAGAAAGGCCTCGTCATTCAAGGGACAAAACGTGCTTATGCCGGTACCTCGGTGGTCTTGATCGCCGGCCCTGAGTTCCCATCGTCGGTGGCTTCGGTTCAAGACCTTCGACCCGCCCTTGTCCAGCACATCGCCCTCGGTGACCCGAAAACCTCGTTGGTAGGAAAAGTGGCGACTCAGTTCCTCCAGTACAGCAAGCTCGATTCGAAACTGAGGTCGCAATTTGTCTATGGCGAGCATTCACGGGCCGTCCTGGATCTGGTCTCCAAGGGCGAAGCCGATCTCGGCATTGTCTACCGAACAGATGCCGTATCGAATAAGAAGATCCGCATTATCGAAGAGGCCCCCAAGGACTCGCATCAGCCGGTCCACTACGGAGTCGCAGCAGTCTGGACCGCCAAGAATATCCCGGCTGCTGGGGACTTCATTAGTTTTTTAGAGACGCCTAAGGTACAAGTCATCTTGCAAGACCATGGGTTCGATCGCATCACCTCACAAGGCGGGATCGCTCAACGACGGGAGGGACAATAATGAATCACGACCAGAACACTTGGACGCAGTGGCCGGCTTGGAAACTGCGCGTGCTGTTAGTCATCGTCGGCATATCCATCGCTTCCGGTTGCGCAAGCCAGCCTGTCACGTCGACGAGAACGATTCTCGAGGCGGGACTGAATACAGTCCGATTGGAGCAGGACCCTGACTCGGCCTCTAACACACATCCCGTCACGCTGACGGCTGCGGAAGTCGGTACCTTGCTCCGCGGGGCCCGCGCATCGGAACGGCGGAACATCGTTCACCGTCTGCTGTTCGGTCAATCCGATCGAACCAGGGCGTTCCGAAAGGAGGAAATCGCCGTGTTGGCGGGGCCCATTTCAACGGCCCTGTCTCTGGCTGACGAGACAGACCGTGTCTACTTCAATTTAAGTCACGCCACGGATCAGGGAGATCAGGAAACAACCACGGGCTGGATATCCATTCAAGGGCCTATTTTGCGCCTGACAATCAGCGATGTGCACACCCGCCATGGCCCTGGACCGGACATCAGCAAGTACGAGCGGCAACTGCCGAATGTTCCGGAGGCTTCGGCAGTATACGATGTGACCTTCGAGCCAGAGGAGTTTCTGATCTGGTCTAGCTCATCCCGTTTGTGGGCGCCGGACCAGCGGGAAGAATTGCAGATTTCGTATAAAGAGGCACTTGCTGCATTGACTGTTCCGCCCGCAAAATAACGCGACGGGAAACGCTTCCGTTAGGAGCTTCAGAGACAGTGACCGTACAACCGGCAGTAACAATCCAGGTGCGGTGAAAGACCGTTCGAGCATTGCTTGTTGAAAGGACATGATCATGAGATTCAAACAGTTCCTTCTCGTACTTTTTCTCCTGAGCGGCACCCTGTGGCTTCATCCTTCTGCCCAAGCCGGTAATGCCATCTCCATCCTCAATGTCTCGTACGATCCGACGCGCGAACTCTATCAGGAGTTCAACGCGGCCTTCGCCAAGCACTGGCTGGCCAAGACCGGGCAGGCGGTCACCATCAAGCAGTCACACGGGGGTTCGAGCAAACAGGCTCGCGCGGTCATCGATGGCCTGGAGGCAGACGTGGTGACGTTGGCGCTGGCCTATGATATAGACGCCATCTCCGATAAGGCGAAGCTGCTCCCAGCAGACTGGCAGAGTCGTCTTCCCCACGAGAGCGCGCCTTACAGCTCGACAATCGTGTTTCTGGTCCGCAAAGGCAACCCCAAAGGCATTAAGGATTGGGACGATTTGGTCAAACCAGGGATTTCTGTTATAACCCCGAATCCAAAGACCTCAGGTGTCGCCCGCTGGAACTATCTGGCTGCCTGGGGCTATGCCCTGAAACAGTCGGGTGGCGACGAAGCCAAAGCGAAAGATTTTGTCTCGCGTCTCTTTAAGAATGTGCCGGTGCTCGACTCCGGTGCCCGTGGCGCGACCACCACGTTTGTAGAACGGGGCATCGGTGACATCCTGATTAATTGGGAGAATGAGGTCTTGCTGAGTACCAAAGGCGCGGGCAAAGACAAGTTCGACCTCGTCGTGCCACCGCTCAGTATCCTGGCAGAGCCAACGGTGAGTCTTGTAGACAAGATTGTGGACAAACGAGGCACCAGGCAAGTCGCTCAAGCCTATCTCGAATATCTGTATTCTGAAGAAGGCCAGGACATCGCCGGTAAAAATTTCTACCGGCCGCAACTCAAATCAGTCGCGGCCAAGTATGCTACGACGTTCCCGGCGGTGGATTTGTTTACATTGAAGGAGTTATTTGGCGACTGGCAGAAGGCGCACAAGACGCATTTTGCCGATGACGGCACCTTCGATCAAATCTATTTGAAGGGCCCCAAGTAAAGTCGATGAGACCAATGACCTTAGTGTTGAAGCAACCCAGCGTCCTTCCGGGATTCGGCCTGACGCTGGGGTTTGCGCTGTTCTATTTCAGCTTGATTGTGTTGATCCCCCTCAGCGGCCTCTTCTTCAAGACGAGCACCTTGACCTGGGAGCAATTCGTGCACACGGTGACGGAACCACGCGCGCTGGCTTCTTATCAGCTGACATTCGGCGCCTCGTTCCTGGGAGCCTTAGTCAACGGCTTCTTCGGATCGGTGGTTGCCTGGGTCCTTGTGCGATACCGCTTTCCCGGCCGTTCGATCGTGGACGCGCTCGTAGATCTTCCCTTTGCCCTGCCGACGGCCGTCGCAGGAATCACCTTGACTGCCATCTATTCGGCAAACGGATGGATCGGACAAGTTATAGAGCCACTGGGCCTCAAAGTCGCCTTTACACCCTTGGGGGTTCTCGTCGCGCTCACCTTTATCGGATTGCCCTTCGTGGTGCGAACTGTTCAACCGGTGCTGCAAGATCTGGACAAAGAAGTGGAGGAAGCCGCCACGACACTGGGAGCCAACCGGTGGCAAACGATCCGGGCCGTGATCATGCCGGAGCTGTGGCCTGCCCTACTGACCGGCATGGCGATGGCATTCGCACGCTCCGTCGGAGAATACGGCTCGGTCATCTTTATCGCGGGCAACATGCCGCTCAAATCTGAGATCACACCATTGTTGATCATGACAAAGCTCGAGCAATACGATTATGCGGGAGCCACCGCGCTGGGAGTCGTCATGCTGGTTGCCTCGTTTCTGCTCGTCCTCATGATCAATCTCCTTCAATGGTGGAGCAGCTCGCGCCACACCGCTCGTTAGAAAGAACCGCGCATGGCAGCTGAGATGACCAAGGCACGAGACGAGGATTGGAAGGCCTCATTGACCGGCGAAAGCAAGTGGGTCCGCTGGACACTCATTGCTTTGGCTCTGGGATACCTGACACTCTTCCTGTTCGTCCCGCTCGCAGCCGTCTTTGCCGAGGCATTGAAAAACGGACTTGAGAGCTACCTCGCTCCGTTTCAGGATCCTGACACGCTGGCGGCTATTCGCCTCACGTTCATCGCTGCAGCC
>Ga0247792_1000162_pt1 | contig 15354 bp, 12 predicted proteins | sample UWRJS106311C6_FD_179920 | JGI IMG/M metagenome (GOLD analysis project Ga0247792, IMG submission 179920) | Soil microbial communities from Arlington Agricultural Research Station in Wisconsin, United States - UWRJ-S106-311C-6 | ecosystem: Environmental > Terrestrial > Soil > Agricultural land... | reverse complement strand
ATTTTGCTTGAGCTCGCCGTTTGCGACGGCGGTCACGACCTTGACGATGCCGCGCACTTGCTCGGTGAGGTTGGCGGCCATCACGTTCACGGTGTCGGTCAGGTCTTTCCAGGTGCCGGCGACGCCGGGCACCTGCGCCTGGCCGCCGAGCTTGCCTTCGGTGCCCACTTCGCGCGCGACGCGCGTGACTTCCGAGGCAAAGGCGTTGAGCTGGTCCACCATCGTATTGATGGTGTTCTTGAGCTCGAGAATTTCGCCCTTCACGTCCACCGTGATCTTGCGCGACAGGTCGCCGCGCGCCACGGCGGTGGTCACTTCGGCGATGTTGCGGACCTGCGTGGTGAGGTTCGCCGCCAGCCCGTTGACGTTGTCGGTCAGGTCCTTCCAGGTGCCGGCGACGCCGGGCACGTTGGCCTGGCCGCCGAGGCGGCCTTCGGTGCCGACCTCGCGCGCGACGCGCGTCACTTCGCCCGCGAACGAGCGCAGCTGATCGGTCGTGGTGTTGAGCGTTTCCTTCAGCTGCAGCAGCTCGCCGCGCACGTCCACGGTGATCTTCTTCGAAAGGTCGCCATTGGCGATCGCGGTTGCGACCTCGGCGATGTTGCGGACCTGCGCGGTCAGGTTCGACGCCATGAAGTTGACGTTGTCGGTCAGGTCCTTCCATGTGCCGGCCACTTCCGGCACTTGAGCCTGGCCGCCGAGCTTGCCTTCGGTGCCGACCTCGCGCGCGACGCGCGTCACTTCCGAGGCGAACGAGTTGAGCTGGTCCACCATCGTGTTGATGGTGTCCTTGAGCTCGAGAATTTCGCCCTTCACGTCGACGGTAATCTTGCGCGACAGGTCGCCACGCGCGACGGCGGTGGTCACTTCGGCGATGTTGCGGACCTGGGCGGTCAGGTTGCCCGCCATCGAGTTCACGCTGTCGGTCAAATCCTTCCAGGTGCCGGCAACACCGAGCACGCTGGCCTGGCCGCCGAGCCGGCCTTCGGTGCCGACCTCGCGCGCGACGCGCGTCACTTCGCCGGCGAACGCGTTGAGCTGGTCCACCATCGTGTTGACGGTTTCCTTCAGCTGCAGGATTTCGCCCGACACGTTCACGGTAATCTTCTTCGACAGGTCGCCGCCGGCGATCGCGGTCGCGACATCGGCGATGTTGCGGACCTGGGCGGTCAGGTTGCCGGCCATGAAGTTGACGCTGTCGGTCAGGTCCTTCCAGGTGCCGGCGACGCCGGGCACCTGTGCCTGGCCGCCGAGCTTGCCTTCGGTGCCGACCTCGCGCGCCACGCGCGTCACTTCCGAGGCAAATGAGTTGAGCTGGTCCACCATCGTGTTGATGGTGTCCTTGAGTTCGAGAATTTCGCCGCGCACGTCGACGGTGATCTTGCGGGACAGGTCGCCGCGCGCGACGGCGGTCGTCACCTGCGCGATGTTACGCACCTGGTCGGTCAGGTTGCCGCACATGGCGTTGACCGAGTCGGTCAGGTCCTTCCAGGTGCCGGCGACGCCCGGCACGAGCGCCTGGCCGCCGAGCTTGCCGTCGGTGCCGACCTCGCGCGCGACGCGCGTCACTTCCGATGCGAACGAGCGCAGCTGGTCCACCATCGTGTTGATGGCTTCCTTCAGCTGCAGAATTTCGCCACGAACGTCGACGGTGATCTTCTTCGACAAATCGCCGTCGGCGACGGCGATGGTGACTTCGGCGATATTGCGCACCTGCGCGGTCAGGTTGCTCGCCATCGAGTTCACGCTCTCGGTGAGGTCCTTCCACACGCCGGTCACTTCGCGCACCTGCGCCTGGCCACCGAGCTTGCCCTCGGTGCCGACCTCGCGCGCGACGCGCGTCACTTCCGATGTGAACACACTGAGCTGCTTGATCATCGTGTTCACGATGGTTGCGGCTTCGAGAAATTCGCCTTTGAGCGGGCGGCCGTCGACTTCGAGACGCACCGTGTTGAGCAGGTTGCCTTGCGCGACCGCGGCGACCGCCGTCGTGACTTCCTTGGTCGGCCAGATCAGATCGTCGATCAGCGTATTGACCGAGGATTCAATCTCGCCCCAGGCGCCGTTCGAGAGGCCGAATTTCACACGATGACGCGTCTGGCCCTCGCGACCGACGAGTTCGCCGACGCGATCGATCTGCTCGGCCATGCGCTGATTGGCTGCAACGATGTCATTGAAAGTATCCGCGATCTTGCCGAGGAGGCCGTCTTCCTCGCCGGTCATCCGCACGGAAAAGTCGCCGGCGCGCATTGCGCGCAGCGCCTGCAGGAGGTTTTGCAATTCCAGGGGTGAGCCGGGGGCGGAGCTGTCGTCGTCCGACTTGCCGGCGCGCTTCTTCGGCACGCCGTTGGCGATATTTTTGTTAGTGACCGTAGTTGGTTGCATCGACGCCTCCCGAATAACCCGCCTTCATCGCCACGCTTGCGCGCGGCGGGGGCGATCGGAGGCGATAAGGTCCGAACTGCATGGTCAGGGCCCGATCAACGCGAAGCTGCCCTGCCATGGTTGTTCGCCGTTTGTTTGGGACAGAACCCTGACCCCCTCTCGATCGCTCCAGACATTGGTCACCCTGGAGCGCCCGCCAGCAATTAAATCCGCTAATCCGGGGAAAGTTCCGTTCCGGAGGTGCGATATTAGGTCAAAGGCGGGATCCCCTGGCCACGCAGCAACAGCGTTGTCGCGCCATCACCGATATGGTTAAACTCAGTCTCGTATTGTCGGAAAGCAAAAACCTGCCTTTTCAATAGGATAGGCCGACCAGCACGGGTGGAACGCGATGCCACGAATGAAGGGTGCGGACCTCATCACCGAATACCTGATCGACAGCAAAATCCCTTACGTTTTCGGGATTTGCGGGCACGGCAACGTCGGCATCCTGGATTCCCTTTATGAGGCGCGCGACCGCATCACCTTGGTCTCGCCACGCCACGAGCAAGTGGCCGCTCACATGGCCGATGCCTATTTCCGCGTGCGGCACGAGGCGGTGGCGACCCTGACCTCTTGCGGGCCGGGCTCCTGCAATATTGTCATGCCGCTTGCGCTCGCGATCTCGGATTCCTCGGCATTGCTTGCGATCACCGCCAATGTGCCGACCTCGCAGTTCAACCGCAGCCCGTTTCAGGAAATCAACAAGCACTTCCAGGCCGATTTCCCGAACATCATCCGGCCGGTCGTGAAGCGCAGCTTTCAGCCGACCCGGGTGGACATGTTGCCGTTGGCGCTGCGCCAGGCGACCACGACCATGCTGTCGGGCCGGCCCGGCCCCGTGAATGTCGACGTGCCGTTCAATGTTTTCCAGGAAGAAGATGACGTCGAGATCCCGCCGCCGTCGCCGCCGCTCAATGCGCAGCGCAGCGGCGCCTCGCCCGACGAAATAGCGGCGTGCGTCGACCTCATTCTCAAATCGCAGCGGCCCGTCATCTTCGTCGGCCACGGTGTCACGCTGTCGGAGGCCTCGCGCGAGCTCACCGAATTCGCGCACCGGCTGCAGGTCCCGGTGATCTCGTCGCCGAACGGCATGGGCGCGCTGGACATGACCGATCCGCTGGCGCTCGGGTTCATCGGACGCAATGGCGCATACCCGGCAAACGAAGCGGGCCGGCGGGCGGACCTGGTCATTGCTATCGGTGCGCGCTTCGATGACCGTTCGGCGTCATCATGGATGCCGGGATATTCGTGGAATTTTCCGCAGACCAAATTGATCCATGCGGACGTCGACCCGGACGAACTTGGCCGCAACTATCCGCCCGACATCGGCGTGTTGGCCGATGCGCGCACCTTCCTGCGCCAGTTGCTGGCCGAGGTCGATACGCGCAAGCCGAAGCGAGAGGCAACGAAGGCCTGGGTTGCCGACATCCGGAAATGGCAGTCCGAGTGGGACAATTTTGTCCGGCCGAATTTCGAGACGCATGCGTCGCCGATCCGGCCCGAGCGCATCGTTGCGGATTGTCAGGCCGTGCTGCCGCCGGACGCCATCCTGTGCTGCGATGTCGGCGTCAGTCACAACTGGTACATGCAGTTCTGGAAGGCCCGGCGCCCGCAGACGATGCTCAATTCGTGGGGATTCTCCGGCATGGGCTTCGGCGCCGCCGGCGCGCTTGGCGCCAAGCTTGCCGCGCCCGACCGGCCCGTCGTTGCCGTTACCGGCGACGGCTGCTTCACCATGGTGCCGCACGTGCTGTGCACTGCGGTCGAGTACAATATCCCCGTGGTCTGGGTGATCTGGAATAATTTTGGCTGGGTTTCGATCCGCGACATCCAGCTCGGCATGTTCGGCGGCCGCGAGCACGGCACCATGTTCCATGAAGGGCCGAACAATAAACCTTACAATCCCGATTTTGCGGCCTGGGCACGCGCGACCGGTGTCGAAGCGATGACCGTGACAAAGTCGCAGGACTTCAAGGGCGCGCTCGAGCACGCGATCAAGGCCAACAAGCCTTATCTGCTCGACGTGCATGTGGACGCGGAAGTGCGCCCGCCTTCGACCGGGGCATGGCAATTGCCGCCGACGCCGTACAAGGAGCCGGTCTTCGGCAAGCGTTATCTTCCCGACGTGGTGCCTGCGAAATAGCGATGCTGGGGGCGAGACCGCAGTGAAAACGCAAAGCAAGCCAAGATCGGCAAGTGGCGCGGCACGGGCCCCCGGGCGCGCTTCAGCGGCTCGCGGCGCCGGGCAGCCGCGCGGCGGCGTGCAATCGCTCGCGCGCGCCTTCGCCATCATGGAGGAGATCGCCCGCAACCGGGACGGCATCGGCCTGGCCGATCTTTCTAAGCGCGTCGGTTTGCACAATTCGACGACATTCCATCTGGTCAAGACTTTGGCGTCGCTCGGCTATGTGCGCCAGATGCCGGATTCCAAGCGTTATCGGATCGGCCGGCCGCTGTTTGCACTGGCGGCAAGCGCGCTCGACGAAGTGGAAATGGTGAGCCTGGCGACGCCGATCCTCGAGGATCTTTCGCGTGAAACCGGAGAGAGCGCGCATTTTTCGGTGCGGATGGACGATGCGGTCGTCGTGTTGGCGCGCACGGGCGGGAAGGGCGCCTTCCAGCTTAACGATCGCGCCGGCGCGGTGCGTCCTGCGCACTGCACGGCTCTCGGCAAGATCATGCTGGCGGCCCTGCCGGTTGATCAGTTCGAGCGCTATCTGACGCGCGCCGACCTTACGGCATTGACGCCGAAGTCGATCACGGCAGCCGAACCGTTGCGGCGTGAGATCGCCGAAGTGCGGCGCACGGGTCTCGCCATCGACGATGGCGAGTTCGATGCCGAAGTGCGCTGTGCCGCGGTGCCGGTTCGCGATTTCAGCGGTCAGGTTATTGGCGCTATTGGTGTTTCGGGTCCGGTCTGGCGGTTGTCGATCGAGGCGCTGCAGAAACGGGCACGCATCGTTCATGCCGCCGCCGACCGGTTGTCCGCGGAATTCGGATTTGCCGGCGACGTCAGGGCTGCGGTTTAATCATCGTGGAAGCTTTCGTGTTTTCCACCATCCGACAGGTAAATCATGACATATGTGATTGTGGCTTACTGGCGCCCGCGCGAAGGGCAAGCCGAAAAAATCGAAGCGATCTTGCGCGATCTCGCTGCGGCGGCCCGGCAGGAGCCGGGGAATCTGGAGTTCATCGTCAATCGCTCGCACGGCGATCCAAATGAATTTCTGCTCTACGAACAATACAAAGACGAGCAGGCGTTTATCGATCATCAGCAGACTCCACACTTCAAGAAGTTCGTGCTGGAAGGGGCTCTGCCGCTCCTCGAGCGGCGAGAACGCCACGCCTATTCAGTAATCGCCTGAGACGCGTTTCCAACAGGGAAGTCAGAACATGTCGCTTGCCGGGAAGAAGGTTGTCGTGGTCGGAGGTTCATCCGGCATCGGTCTCGCGACTGCGGAGCTCGCCAAACGGGAAGGCGCGGACGTCGTGATCGCCTCGCGCAATGCTCAGCGTTTGAAGGCTGCTGCCGACAAGATCGGTGCGACAGACATCGCGGCTGATGTTACCAGCGATGAAAGTGTCGCCGATCTTTTCCGCAAATGCGGGCCGGTCGACCATGTGGTTGTCACGGCTGCGCAGCTGCGCACGGGGCCCTTCAAGACAGTTGCCATGGAGGACGTCCGTGCGACCATGGAAAGCAAATTCTGGGGTGCCTGGCGCGTCGCGCGTTCGGCCGAGATCCGCGCCGGCGGCTCGCTGACGCTTGTGACCGGTTACCTCAGCACCCGTCCACGGCCCGGCGCTGCGATTGTCGGCGCGGTCAACGGCGCGCTTGAATCGTTGACCAAGGGTCTGGCGCTGGAACTGGCGCCGGTCAGGGTCAATGCCGTGTCGCCTGGAACGATTGACACGCCCATCCGCGCCAGCATGCCGGAAGCCGCACGCCGCGACATGCTGGCAAAGACCGCCGCCGCTCTGCCGGTCGGCCGCGTCGGGACGGGGGAAGATATCGCCCAGCAAATCCTTACATTTATGACTGTCGGCTTTGCGACCGGATCGGTTGTCTATATCGATGGCGGCGCGCTGGTCGTCTAAATTATACTCGTCGCGGCGATCTCAAACGGGAGAGGCTCATGGCGCAGCGGAAGGCTTATGTCCCCCACGGCGTGATTCCGGCGGTTCTGCTGCCGTTCGACAACGATCTCGCCATCGACGAGGCAAGCTTCCGCAAGCACCTGCGCGACGTCGCATCGGTCGAAGGCCTGTCCGCGATCACCATCAACGCGCACTCGACCGAAGTCGGCTCGTGCACATTCGACGAGCAGAAGCGTGTGCTCGACATTGCGCAGGACGAGATCGGCGCACGCCTGCCGCTGGTGAACGGCATCTGGGCCGACGGGAGCATCGAAGCCGCGCGCATTGCCCGCATGGCAACGCAAGGCGGCGCGTCGGCGCTGCTGGTTTTCCCGCCGGCGCCGTTCACGCTCGGCCAATCGCCCGCGATGGCGCTCGCGCATATCAAGCGCATCGCCGATGCGACCGATCTGCCGCTGATCGTGTTCCAGTATCCGCTTGCGACCGGGCAAGGCTACCCGAAGGACACGCTGCTGAAGATGTGTGAGGAGGTGCCGTCGATCCGCGCCATCAAGGACTGGATCGGCAATGTACCGCATCACGAATGGCACATTCGGACGCTGCAGAATCTGCCGCGGCCGGTGAACGTGCTGACCACGCACAGCTCGTGGCTGTTCTCGTCGCTGGTGCTCGGCTGCAACGGGCTGCTGTCGGGTTCGGGCAGCGTGATCGCCGATCTGCAGGCGCGGCTGTTCCGCGCCGTGGAGAAGAACGACCTGGCCGAGGCGAAACGTCTTAACGAGCGCATCGAGCCGACGGCGCGCGCGTTCTATGCGGATCCTTTCGTCGACATGCACAACCGCATGAAGGAAGCGCTGGTGCTGCTCGGCAAACTGCCGCGCGCGGTCGTGCGCCCGCCGCTGGTCAAGATCGAGCGTGCGGAAGTGGCGCGCATCCGCCAGGCGCTGATCGAAGCCGGCTTGCTCGACAAGAACGCGCGGGACGCGGCGTAAAGTGCACCATTACGGCCGGCCCTAGCCCCTATCGCGCTTCGCCTCCAGCAACTGGAAAATTGGCCGCAACCGCGCTAAATTCAGAGCGTCTTGCGGCTGCCGCCGTCCTCTCGGCGGAGCAACTGCGTAGCGCCCAGGAGGAATTTGCATGACCGCCGTCGTACTCAACCGCCGCAAGCTCCTCGTCGCAGGCGGCTCCGTTGTGGCAACCGGGGTTTCCGGGCTCCTGTTGCCCGCCAGCGCGCAAGGCCTCGCACCGACCTCTTCGATGTCGGGCGGGTCCAACAACTACCGCAAGGGCGCGGCGATCGTGGATCGGATCGGCAAGGGCGGCTTCTGGATGAGTGGCACCGTACGCCGCGCCGGCGACGGGGCTCCGCTTGCCGGGCAGCGCATCCAGATTTGGGCGCACACGACCGAAGGGCAGGAGCACGAGCCGCAGAGTCATGGAGCCACGCTCACCGACAAGAACGGTGCGTTCCGTCTCGAGATGCCGCAGATTATTCCCATCTTCGGCCAACCGCACGGTCACCTCGCCTATGACAGTGGTGAATTCAAAACCGTGTTTCTGCGTCCCGTGATGCGCAGCGCAAAAGACAAGAGCCTGGAGGCGCATTTCGTCCTCGAGCCCGCCTGACCGAGTTGGAAACAAAGGAATGAGATTGGCTAAGGCGACCCTGATCTGGGTCGCCCTTGCAGTAGCCATTTGCGTGCCGATCGCCGCGGCAGCGGCGAGCCCGCTGCTCGCATGGCGCGGCCCGCTCTACATACTGGCCGGATTCGCAGGGATTATCGCGCTGGGTCTCACGCTCGTTCAGCCTTTGCTGATCGCCGGATATCTACCGGAACTGTCGGCTTATCGCGGACGGCGTGTACATCACTGGACCGGAGGCGCGCTGGTCGTGGCGGTGGTGGTCCACGTCGCGGGCCTTTGGATCACCAGTCCGCCGGACATGATCGACGCCCTTCTCTTCGCATCGCCGACGCCGTTCTCCCCCTTCGGTGTGATCGCGATGTGGGCAATCTTCGCCGTCGCGCTCTTGGCCTTACTCCGCCGGCGATTGGGACTGCGAACGTGGCGCATCGTGCACATGTCCCTCGCGGTGGTCATCGTCGCAGGCAGCGTGACCCACGCCATGCTGGTCGAGGGGCCGATGGAGACGATCTCGAAGGCGGCCCTTTGCGCGCTGGTCCTCGCGGCGGCCATAAAAGTCATGGCTGACCTGGTGAGGAGAATGCGAGCGACGTCGCGCGGGGAGAGCCCTGCGCGACAGTAAGCTTAGCGGCGCACTACAAAATCGCAAACTCGGTATTGCGCCGGTCGGTCACCAGCATGCTGCCGGGATAATGCGTAATGCAGAATTCCGGCTTCACAGTCGCGATCACTGATTGCGGCGTGACACCGCAGGCCCAGAACACCGGCAACTCGTTGTCGCGCACTTCGACGGCGTCACCATAGTCCGGCTTCATGACGTCCTTGATGCCGATCATCTCCGGCTTGCCGATATGCACCGGCGCGCCGTGCACCGAAGGAAACCGCGTCGTGATCTGCACCGCGCGGATCGCATCGCGCGGCGTCATCGGGCGCATCGATACGACCATCGGTCCGCGAAACGGGCCCGCCTCCTTCGTTGCGATGGACGTGCGGTACATCGGCACGTTGCAGCCGCGCGTGATGTGACGCAGCTCGATACCTTCCGCCGTCAACGCTTCCTCGAACGAAAACGAGCAGCCGATGACGAAGCTCACCAGGTCGTCACGCCAGAATTCGCGGATGTCCTGCGGCTCGGCGACGAGCTCGCCGTTTTTCCAGACCCGGTAACGCGGCAGGTCGGTGCGGATATCGAGATCCTCGCCCAGGTCGGGCACGCGCGGATCACCGGGCGCCGACGTTCCGATCAGCGGGCAGGGTTTTGGATTGAGCTGGCAGAAGCGAAGGAAGTCGGCGGCCAGCGCCTGCGGCAAAATGGCAAGATTGCCCTGTACATTTCCTGGCGCAAGGCCGGCGGTCGGTCCGCGGTGGGTGCCCGCGCGGATCGCGCGCCGCGCCGCAAGACCGCTGTCCTGATGCGCCTTCTGCTCTTTTCGTAGGGGGCTCACAGCCATTGACGCCATCCGGTCGGGTTGTTGCCGCCAAGTTCGCATTGGCGGCGGCGGCCTTCGAGCAGGTCTGCCAAATCCTGAGGCAAGTATACGACCATGTGAGTTGGTTTTCATCAATGCGGAAATTGCGGTTGAAACTTGGTTCCGGATCGCGTTTGCTAATGACAAGGAAGAGCCCGCCAAGGGCCGGCAGGGGAGGGATTGGCGATGCCTTGTCATGCCGCCAGGCATGCGGTGACCGCTCTTATGGTTGCGCGTTTCGCCAGCCGTGCTGCCGGCACGCGGCTAAACGTGATGTTTTCCAGATCAACGGTTCGGGTTTGCGTCGGCGAGCGAATGTCGCGTGCCGATCGCAGCTCATGAGATCCAGAGGGAGGACTCGTAATGACTGAAAAATGGAAAGAAGAAGAGTGGGCGCAGGACTTCTGGTACGGCGGCAAGACCACGCGACGCACGGTCGTCGGCTGGGGCGTCAAGGCCGCTGCGCTCGGCGCCACCATGCTGGTGCCTGCGCCATGGCAAGCGGCATTCGGCCAGGCCAAGCCGTACAAGATTGGCTCGGAGCAGCCTCTCTCCGGTGCGGGCGCGCTCGGCGGCAAGACCGCGCTGATCGGCTTGCAGATGGCGGTCGACCGCATCAACAAGAACGGCGGCATCAACGGCCGTCCGGTTGAGATCGTGGTCGCCGACGACGAGTCCAAGCCGGACGTTGCGCGCCGCAAGGTCGAGAAGCTTCTGGTGGAAGACAATGTCGACGTTCACGTCGGCGGCTTCCTGTCGAATATCTGTCTCGCCTGCATGCCGGTGTTCGAGGAGAACAAGGTCGTCAACATGATCAGCGTGTGCCTCGACACCACGCTGACCACGAGCAAGTGCAACCGCTACAGCTTCCGCGTCCACGACTATGCGCCGGCGCAGGCAGTCGCTTTCGGCCCGACCCTCGCCAAGATGGGCAAGAAGTGGCACATCGCCTTTGCCGACTATTCATGGGGCCAGTCGACGCGCGACGCTTACGCGGCGGAGATCAAGAAGGCCGGCGGCGAAGTTGTCGGCACCACCGGCATTCCGCTCGGCACCGCCGACATGACGCCGTTCCTCTCCAAGATCAGCGGCGACTTCGATGGCCTGTTCGGCATCTTCTTCGGCAAGGACGGCATCACGATCGGCAACCAGGCCTTCGATCTCGGTTTGACGAAGAAATACAAGTGGGCGGGCGATGGCGCGATCGCCGAATCCGTCAACCTTCCGGCACTGGGTACCAAGATCAACGGCTTCATCGGGATCAACCGGTACATTCCGGTGTTCCAGGGTCCGTTCGATACGCCGCATCACCGCAAATTCTTTGACGAGGCTGTTGTTCGGCTGAAGAAGATGGATCCGTCCGGACCGCTGCCTGACCGCTACGTGCAGGCGAATTTCGAAGCCATGAACGCGCTCAAGGTCGGCATGGAGAAGTCGAAGTTCGAGGGCCGCAAGGATACCATGAAGCTGATCGAGGCACTCGAAGGCCTGCAGATGAAACTGAGCGACGATTTCTTCACCGGCGACAAGGTGCTCCGCAAGGAAGACCACCAGGCCTTCCCGCTGGAAGTTATCTTTGAGGTCAAGGACGGAAAGCACGTCATCACGCAGACGATCCCGGGCGAGAAAACGCTATTCCCGCCGGCTTGCAAATTCACTACGGCGTAAGTGACGACAGACAGATCGATCGATGTTCGCTCCCCGGATATGAACCGGGGAGCGGCATCGGCCCCTGTTCTGCGGACCGACACGCTGACGGTCCGCTTCGGCGGCCTGGCGGCGCTCAGCCAGGTCAACTTCGAGGTCCAGCGCGGCGAAATCCGCGCGATCATCGGGCCGAACGGCGCGGGGAAAAGCACATTCTTCAACTGCCTGACCGGGGTGCTGCGGCCCACGGCCGGAAAGATTTATTTCGGCGGCGAGGATATCACCGGGTTGTCGTCCGACCGGATTTCGCGGAAGGGGATCGCCCGCTCGTACCAGATCACCAACATCATGCCGAATGCGACAGCGCTGGAGAACGTGCGCGTCGCGGCGCAGTCGCGCCGGCACAGCTGGAACATGGTGCGCCACTGCATGTCCTTCCACGATCTCGTCGAAAAAGCCGAGCAGGCACTCGACAAGGTCGGGCTTTTGGCGAAGGCGAACGAGCTTGCCTCAAACCTTTCGCACGGCGAGCAGCGCAATCTCGAGATCGGCATTGCGCTCGCCACCGAGCCGACGCTGCTCTGCCTTGACGAACCCACCGCCGGCATGAGCGCGGCCGAAACGCACGAAACGATGGCGTTGGTCCGGCGGATCGCGAAAGACTTCACGATCCTGATTGTCGAGCACGACATGCCGCTGGTGATGGAACTCGCGAGCCGCATCACCGTGCTCAACTATGGCGCCGTGCTGGCCGAGGGGCCGCCGGCCGAGATTCAGAAAAATCCACGGGTACAAGAGGCCTATCTCAAGACATGAGCGCGACCGCACCATCGTCCGAACCGCTCGTGCAGGTCGAGGGGCTGCACACCTACTACGGCAAGAGCCACATCCTGCATGGCGTGACGCTGGAGGTCGGCCGCGGCGAGGTCGTTGGTCTCATCGGCCGGAACGGCGTCGGCAAGTCAACGACGTTGAAGACGATTATGGGCCTGGTGAACGCGCGGCAGGGCGAGATAAGACTCGAGGGCAGCTCAATCACGCACGAGGCGCCGCACCGGCTGGCACGACGCGGCATCGGCTACGTTCCGGAAGACCGCCGCATCTTCCGCCTGCTCACGGTGATGGAGAACCTGCGTACCGGCTTCGATCGCGCGGGCGTCACCGAGGAGCGCAAGAAGATGCTGCTCGACAAGGTGTTTGCCTATTTCCCGGTACTCGCGGAACGGCGCGACCAGGCGGGCGGGACGCTCTCCGGCGGAGAGCAGCAGATGCTCGCCATTGCACGCGCGATGATGCTCGAGCCCAAGATCATTCTTCTCGATGAGCCGACCGAAGGCCTCATGCCGAGGATGGTCTCGCAGATCCATCAGATCATCGACGCGCTCCACAAGGAGGGCGTTGCAATATTGCTGGTCGAGCAGAACGTTCCGCTGACGCTTGAGGCAAGCCAGCGCATCTACATCATGGAAAAGGGCATGGTTCGCCATCACTGCGCGACGTCCGAGATCACCATCAATGATCCGCTGATCAAGCAATATCTTGGGGTGTGAGCGATGAATACGATCATCGGTTTTATCCAGAACATCCCGCTCGATCTGCTGCTGATCCAGACGGTGAACGGCATCGTCACCGGCATGATCCTGGCACTGGTGGCCTCCGGCCTCACGCTGATATTCGGCATCATGGATGTCGTGAATTTCGCGCATGGCGAGCTGTTCATGCTCGGCGCCTATGTCGGCGTCGTCGTCTTTGCCCTGACCGGCAATTTCTGGATTGCGCTCATCCTTGCAACGATGATCGTGGCGATACTTGGCGCGTCGATGCAGATCCTGACATTGCGCCCGCTGATCGGACGCGACCCGCTCACAACCATCCTCGCCACCTTCGGCATCTCACTCATTCTGCAGAACTACGTGCTCTGGCAGTTCGGCCCGGTTGCGCGCAAGATTTCCGAGCCCATCACCACCCACTTCAATCTGTTCTACCTCGAATACCCCTGGTACCGGCTCGTGATCGCCGGACTCTCGGCAGCGCTCATTGGCCTGTTCTGGGTGTTCCTGAAGCAGAGCAAGTTCGGGGTGTGGATCCGTGCCACCACGCAAGACCGCGTCATGGCGCAGGCCATGGGCATTCCGGTGCCGTGGGTCTACACCGGCGTATTCGCGATCGGTGCCGCGCTCGCAGCCGCAAGCGGCGTGCTGTTTGCGCCGATGGCCGGCGTCACCCACACAATGGGCCTCGACTGGGTGCTCAAGGCCTTCATCGTCGTCGTGGTCGGCGGCATGGGCAGCCTCGGGGGCTCGATCGCGGCCGCCATCTTCATCAGCCTGCTTGAGGCCTATGCCGCGATCTGGGTCAGCCCCGCGCAGGCGGTCATCGTGTCGTTCATCGTTCTCATCCTCACGCTGTTGTTCAGGCCCACGGGCCTGTTTGTGCCGACACCGAAATGACAACCGCACCGCTCGATAAACCGATGGCGCCCGCGAAGCGCAGGCTGAGCCACAACGCTATTTTCTGGATCGGCTTTTGCGTTGTGATGGCGTTGTTGATCGTCGCCCCGATGGTGCTGCCGGTGTTCTGGCGCCGCTTCCTGACCGAGGTGCTGATCTGGGGCCTGCTGGCGATGTCGTCCGATCTTCTCATCGGCTACACCGGCATGGTCTCGTTCGGCCATTCCGCGTTTTTCGGGCTTGGTATGTACGGGGCGGCCGCCGCTTTGCTGCTGGTGAGTCCGCCTAATCTTTGGCTGGCAATCGGGTTGGGCCTCGCGGGCGCCGCCGGCGCGGCGCTGTTCGTTGCCTATTTCTCGACGCGGCTGCGCGACATCTATTTCGCGATCACGACCCTGATCTTTAGTCAGATTTTCTATGTCATCATCTTTACCTGGACGGCGGTCACCGGCGGCGAGAACGGCCTGATCTTCACCAGACCGCATCTCACAATCCCATTTATCTATGACGGGCGCTTCACCAACGAGACCATGCACTGGTTCGTGCTCGCGGTGGTGACCGCGTCCTATCTCATCCTGCGCCGGGTAACGCGCTCGCCTTTCGGGATGGTGCTGCAGTCGATCCGCGAGAACGAGGCGCGCACGCGTGCCATCGGCTATCCGGTTGAGCGCTACAAGATCGTCGCGGTGATGTTGTCCGGCCTGTTCGCCGGACTTGCCGGCGTGCTCTACGCGATCCAGAACGAGTTCGCCGCGCCCGACTTCGTCTACTTTATTACATCCGGCGATACGGTGATCTTCAACGTCATGGGCGGCATCGGCACGCTGGTCGGCCCGATCGTCGGCGCCGGTTTCTTCCAGCTGATCCGCGAGTTGCTGTCGCGATTGTTCGGCGATCAGTTCCCTTATCTGATTCCGCTCGGCGTCATCTTTATCGTGATGATCATCTTCCTGCCGCAGGGCCTGCTGGGCTTCGCCCGGCGCTGGCTCAATCGCTAGCGCTGATCGCTGCGCCTGTGTAGCAATAGATCCGCTACCTGCTGGCGCGCGTCCGCGCATATGCAAAGGTACCATTATGTCGCAGCCGTTTGCCGAGCCCTGCGGCCGTGGTTTCGTTGAGGCGGAGCCTTGCCCGCGTGCGCTCGGGCGTGAAATCGCCACGACACACAAGCGGATGCTGCTGGCGGCCTGCGTGCTGGCCTCGGCCATGGCCTTCATCGACGGGTCCGCACTCACCGTGGCGTTGCCCATGCTGCGCGCGTTTTTCGATGCCGATCTGGCGACGGTGCAATGGGTGCTTAACGGCTACGTGCTCGCGCTGGCCGCGTTGACCATGATCGGCGGCGCGCTTGCCGACGTCTACGGCAAGGCGCGCATGCTGAAGATCGGCTGCCTTGGATTCGGTGCAGCATCGGCAGCGTGTATTGTGTCGCCGTCGATTGAGTGGCTTATAGCCGCGCGGGTGGTGCAAGGCATCTCGGCGGCGCTCGTGACTCCTGCAAGTCTCGCTCTGATCGGGGCGACCTATCCCAAAGAGGAGCGCAACAGCGCGATCGGCATTTGGGCGGCAGCCTCCGCGCTTACCACGGCAGGTGGACCGGTGCTGGGCGGCTGGCT
>Ga0247792_1000154_pt1 | contig 15812 bp, 10 predicted proteins | sample UWRJS106311C6_FD_179920 | JGI IMG/M metagenome (GOLD analysis project Ga0247792, IMG submission 179920) | Soil microbial communities from Arlington Agricultural Research Station in Wisconsin, United States - UWRJ-S106-311C-6 | ecosystem: Environmental > Terrestrial > Soil > Agricultural land... | reverse complement strand
GTGGCAGAACCGATCGTGCAACGGCAGGGATTGAAACAGATCGTGGTGCAGTTGCCCGGGGTCAAAGAGCCCAAGCGCGCCAGAGATCTGATCAAGGAGACGGCATTACTTGAATTTAAGATGCTCGACGAGGACAACCAGCCGAAGCTCGATCTGCCGGCCAGAGTTCCGAAAGACAGCGAGGCGGAAATTCTGAGGCAGTTTGAGGCGAAGCTCCCGATCGGCGACGAGATCCTCTTCGAACGGGGAGTTGAGAAAGACACAGGCAGGGAATATCGGGTGCCCTACCTTGTGAAAAAACGGGTGATGTTGACCGGCGATGTCTTGAGCGATGCCCAGGTTTCGATCGATCAATTCAATGCGCCCTACGTGTCGATGACGTTTGACTCCAAAGGCGGCCAAGAATTCGAACGGATTACGGGCGACAACATCAAGAAGCGAATGGCGGTTGTGCTCGACAACACAGTCTACTCAGCACCGGTGATTCAGGATCGCATTGCAGGGGGGCGCGCACAAATTACCGGGACATTTTCGATGCAGGAGGCGAACGACTTGGCCATCGTGCTTCGGGCCGGCGCTCTGCCTGCTCCCCTCAAGATCATTCAAGACCTCACGGTCGGACCGTCGCTGGGGAAGGATTCGATAGAAAAGGGTGTGCAGGCTACGCTTTTTGCCGGCGCCTTGGTGGTTGTGTTCATGATTGTGTATTATCGCCTGTCCGGGGTGATCGCAGACTTTGCGCTGGTACTCAATCTTCTGTGTTTGATCGGCGCCCTGTCTGCCTTGAACGCGACACTGACCCTGCCCGGGATTGCGGGAATCGTGCTTACGATCGGGATGGGTGTCGATTCGAACGTGCTCATCTTCGAGCGTATTCGGGAAGAGCTGCGCTCAGGAAAAGGAGTCAGGCTGGCGGTGAATGGAGGCTACGACAAGGCGTTGCTGACGATCGTTGACTCTCACGTGACCACCTTGATTACAGGGGTCGCGCTGTTTCTCTTTGGCACCGGACCTATCAAAGGATTTGCCGTGACGCTGTGTCTCGGGATCGGGATTAATCTGTTTACGGCCCTGATCGGCACCAAGGTCATTTTCGATCTCTTGAATCAACGACAGAAAGTAGATCGGTTAAGCATCTAGGTCGAAGGAGCAGGCATGTTAGAAATTCTCGGAAAAACGAATTTCGATTTTATGGGAAAGCGTTATTTGGCCTTTGCGTTTTCCGGCATTATGGCGGTGTTGGGGATTGTGGCGATCGTGCAGATTTCCCGGGGGGCAGCAAACCTCGGCATCGATTTTTCGGGCGGGACCGCGGTGCAGTTGAAGTTCGACCAGGCAATCCGGATTGACGAAGCGAGAAAAATCCTAGAGGCGAACGGTCTGGAGAACGCGGAGCTGCAAGAATTCGGACAGGAAAACAAACTTCTGATCCGCCTGAAGGCGTCGACGACAATAGAAGAGAAGGTCGCGGATCGCGTCGTAGCGGTTTTTGCGAAGGAGTTTCCTTCGAACCGTTTTGTGGTTGATTCCAGTACAGAAATCGGGCCGACCATCGGGAAAAAGCTTCAGGAGGATGCCCTTATTGCAGTCCTCATTTCCTTCGCTGGAATCATTCTCTATGTGGCAGCCCGGTTCGAGCTTCGCTTCGGCATTGCTGCAGCCCTGGCCACCTTCCACGATGTGTTGGCGGTGTTGGGGGCTTTTTATATCCTGGATAAAGAAATTACCCTGCTTGTGGTGACGGCGTTGCTTACCTTAGCGGGCTATTCGATGACGGATACGGTCGTCGTATTCGACCGTATCAGGGAAAATCTCCGGATGCGGCGGCGGGAGAGCGAAGAGACAATCATCAACAATGCGGTCAACCAAGTCTTGAGCCGTACAATCGTCACGAGTTTGACCGTCGTGTTGGTACTGATTCCTCTGGCCCTGGCCGGCGGAGAGGTGTTGCACGATTTTTCTCTCGCGCTTCTATGGGGGGTCGTCTTCGGCACCTATTCGTCGGTCTTTGTCGCGAGTCCGTTGCTGCTGCTTTGGCCTGGCGCATCTGGGAGAATGTTGAAACGGAGTTAGCAGGCTGTTGAGAAGTCTGCCGGCAGGGGGAGGGATGACCCGGATGAGTCCCCCCACTGCTTCGTGAAGCGTCGTTTTCGTCGCTCGTCTCGAAGCACCCGTTTGGATGCTTCACGAGACGCTTCATGCATTATGGGTTGTAGGGCACACCCATGAACCTCTGGAGTCGGTCTCACAGTCTCCAGCGAAAGATCATCACAGCCATCGTGCTGGTCGGACTTCTTCCCCTCACCCTGCTGCTTGCCATCACCTATGTCGAGGAGCGGCGCGCGCTTCGCGACATGACCGGGGTCAATTTCAAGGAAGCCGCCGTCGAAGCCGCTCGCCGCATCGAGATGCAGATCAGTCGGGGGATGAACGAGGCTCAACAACTTGCCACCACCCCCTTTCTCCATACCTCCGTCACTGAAGCGAATCGCACGTACGAGGGAAAGGACGCGAACAGCATCCAGCGCATGATCAAAGATTGGCAGCAACGGTGGCGTGAACGGGATAAGCAAAGCCAGTTTCCCCTCTTCATCAATCGCATCGTGACGAACTACCTCATCCGGTGGCACGATATCCGCAAAGCGGATTATGTCGGGATTCTGGTAACTGATCAGCAGGGAGCGCTGGTCGTCAGTTCCATTCCGCAAGTGGAGTATTTTTACGGAAAGGCGCCATGGTGGCAGGCGGTGGTGAGGGGGGGGAGTCTCAAGGGCTATGTGGGCGAGATCGCTTTTGATCCCGCATTCGGGACTCATGTGATCGTGGTAGCAGCGCCCATCCTGGATGATACAAAAGGGACGGTAATCGGGGCGGTGACTATCCTGTTACGTCGAGACACCATCTTCCACGCAATCGGCAGGTCACCATCGGGGCAACCGGCCATGCGATGTTATTCAGTTCTGAAGGTGTTCCTGTGATTTGTCCGGTCCTGCCCCCGGAAGCGCATACGGTAAGAGCCGAGACCATCAGCACCCTTGTGGGAGCGCAAGCCGGCTGGACTGTTGCGGTGGACGACTCACATGGCAGCAAGGATGCCTTGATCGGATTCGCCCCTGTCCGATTCGGGGAGACCTTGGCTCCCGGAAGCCTGGGCGGACACCAGTGGATCACCGTGGTGCGGCAGGATCCCAAGGAGACCTATGCACCACTCGCCGAACTCGTAGCGAAAGTGCTGCTCTATGGATTGCTCGTCCTCGCTGTGCTGTGGGGAACGGGAATAATTGTCGCGCGTCGGATCGCCCGCCCCATTCAGTTGTTACATGACGGGGTGCGCGAAATTGGAAGCGGACGATTGGACCAGCGATTGGAGCTGAAAACCGGCGATGAGATTGAAGGACTTGCCGATGCATTCAACCAGATGGCGACGAATCTACAACGATCGTTCGGGCAGATTGAACAGCGCGTGGTGGATGTGCGCCGCCTTGAAGAAAAGTACCGCGATTTGATCGAGCATTCTCCAGAGATGATCTATCAATTGAACCGGAATGGCCGATTCGTCCACGTGAACAAGACGGGGCTCGAAAAGCTGAAGTATACCCTCGATGAGATGCTGGCGATGAAGCTCTGGGATCTCGTGCCGCGCGGCCAGGAGCCACTGGTATTGCAATATCTGGAACGGTTAGTGGCGCAAGGGCGCAGTTCGATGGAGACGGTGTTTCTGACCAAGGACGGCCAAACAATCGACGTGGAAATTCATGCGACCGCGCTGATCGACCAAGAGCGGGGAGGGCTGGTGCACTCGCGTGCATTTGTGCGAGACGTAACCGATCGACACCAGCTCGAACGACGAGTCCAAGAGTACACAACAGAGCTCGAGCAGGCTGTTTCTGAGCGGACGCAACAGCTCGTGGCATCGCAGGAACGATACAAGGCGTTGTTCGACTTGGTGGCGGACTCCGTCTTTATGGTGAATTCGAGCAGTATGATCGTCGCGGTTAACAAACGGGAGGAGCAGGCGCTGGGTTATGCAGAGGCGAACGTGGTCGGCAGCAGTCTGTTCGAGGTCGTTCTCTCAGCCTATCATGATTCATTGCGCGGGTGGCTGAGCGATACTATTTCCGGAAAGAGAAAAGTGCCCACCCAAGAGATCGTCGTGCGCCATGCCGACGGACGGGAAACTCAGGCTGAAATGGATTTGATCCGAGTCGGAGTGGCTGAGCAATTGTCAGTGATGGTGCAGTTGCGGGACATTACCGATAGAAAACGGCTCGAGCGGCAGCTGGAGGCCTATCGGGAAGAGTTGGAGGATAAGGTTCGAGAGCGCACACGGGAAATCGAAGATACGAAGCAGTATCTTGAAAGTCTGTTGGAAAATGCCAACGATGTCATTTACACGCTCGATACCGAGCAGCAATTTACTTATGTCAATAGCAAGATCGAAGCATGGGGTTACCGGAAAGACGATCTGGTTGGGCGTCCGTACCTTGCCCTTCTTTCTAAGCGTCACCGGGGAAAACGTCTCAAGAGCACGTTGGATATCAATGCAAAGCAGGTCTATGAAGTCGAAATAGTGACTCGCACAGGGGAGCCGAGGGCCGTGATGGTCAGTGTGTCTCCGTTGTATGGGGCCGAGGGGGTGATCCTTGGCTTGATGGGCATTGCTCGCGACATGACCGAGACCAAGAAACTGGAGGAACAAATCAGGAATTCTGAGAAGCTGGCCTCGATCGGACGGCTCGCTGCCGGGGTGGCTCACGAAATCAACAATCCCCTCGGAGGCATCCTTAACTGCCTCTACAACCTACGGAAGGGTGCATTGTCGCCGGGCCGGCAAGAAGAATATCGGCTATCGATGGAAGAAGGCGTGAGGCGGGTGCAGAAGATCGTTCGGCAGCTCCTCGATTTCTCCCAGCAGCATGTGCCGGAGTTCGCGCTGACGGACATCAACCAGGTTGTCAATCAGGTGTTGGCCCTGACCACCCATCTCTTTGCTACGAAGCGAATCCTGTTGGAGACAGGATTCGGTCAGGGGTTGCCGACTATCATGGTTGATCGGCACATGATTGAGCAGGTGCTGATGAACCTCGTATTGAATGCGGTGCAAGCGATGACAGACGGAGGCACGCTGACAATCCGAACATCCGTAGCCGAAGGGGTCTGCCTTATCGAGGTGCGTGATACGGGATCGGGCATTCCACCGGCGATCCTGCCAAGAATCTTCGACCCCTTCTTTACGACCAATCGAGAAGGCGAAGGAACCGGACTTGGCTTGTCGGTCAGTCTGGGCATTGTCGAACGCCACGGAGGAAGGATTTTGGTAGATAGCGAAGTCGGGAAAGGTACGACCTTTACGCTATGTCTTCCGGTGTCCCGTGAACGTTCGTTGTTGGAGAAGGTGTCATGAAGGGGCTCAGAATTCTCCTGGTCGACGACGAGCCGCTGATGCGGCTCTCGATGGTCGACGCATTGGAGGCAATCGGCCATGACGTCGAAGCAGCTGCATCCGGGACGGAAGGCATTGAAGCCATCCGCCAGCGGCCGTTCGATCTCGTGATCACCGATCTACGCTTACCCGGTGCGGACGGGCTTGCGGTGCTCAGAGCCGCCAAGGACCAGTCGTCTTCTACAGAAATCGTTGTGATTACCGCTCATGGGTCGGTGGAAACGGCGGTCGGAGCGATGAAGTTCGGTGCCTTCGATTACATCACGAAGCCGTTCCAGATGGACGAATTGCTATTGATCGTCGAGCGGGTTGGTCGTGTGGTTACATTGCGGCGGGAGAATCAGGATCTCAAGGAAACGTTGGAGGACAAGTTTAGCTTCGGGGGTATTCTCGGTTCGAACAACCACATGCGAGCGGTGCTGGACAAGATCAAAGTGGTGGCGGGGGCGGACTCGACGATTTTGATCCTTGGAGAAAGTGGAACCGGCAAGGAATTGGTCGCGAATGCGATTCACCAAAACAGTCCTCGCAACCATCAGCCCCTGATCAAGGTCAGTTGCGCTGCCTTGCCGGAAACGCTGCTCGAGGCCGAGTTATTCGGCCACGAGAAAGGCGCGTTTACCGGCGCGCTCCGTCAGCGGAGAGGTCGATTTGAGTTGGCGCATCGTGGCACGTTGTTCTTGGACGAAATCGGTGAAATCTCACCGGTTATTCAGGTGAAGCTGTTGCGGGTGCTTCAGGAACGGCAGTTTGAGCGTGTTGGGGGGAACGACAAGATCGATATCGATGTCCGGCTGGTCTGTGCGACTCAGAAAGATTTGCGGAAGGAGGTCGCGCAAGGACGGTTCCGCGAAGATTTGTTCTATCGGCTCAATGTCGTCCAGATTGTCATTCCACCGTTGCGCCAACGGCAGGAGGATATCATGATGATTGCCGAGCACGTGCTCAAGACCTGCTCCACTAAGATGAACAAACAATTGAAAGGATTTTCCTCACAGTCGCGGGAGCTGGTCGTACGTTACTCGTTCCCGGGGAACGTGCGGGAGTTGGAGAACATGGTCGAGCGCGCAGTGGCACTCGGGCGAGAGCATGAAGCTATCCAACCGTCAGATCTGTGCGGGTTTCAGTCCTGTCCGTTTACCGGTGGCACCGCGCAAGAATCCTGTGGGTTCTGCAGCGAAGGGTTGACAGGGCAGCGTCGCGAAGAATGCCCACTGACCTCGCTGGCGACAGCTCGGGAACAGTTCGAGAAAGAATATATTGTGTCGGTGCTCGAGCGAGTAGATGGCAGCCGCACAACCGGCGCGAAAATACTTGGGTTGTCGCGCAAGGCTCTGTGGGAAAAGTGCAAACGCTACGGGATTCCATCGGCGAGAGAAGAGGCTAGCGACGAAGAAGAGTAGGGAAGATCGGTAGCGGCCAGGTCCTTCTTGCTCGCAGAACGTGTACTCAGTTTCCGCTTTCCTTCCTGGCAAAGTCTCGATGGGCACCCCGTTCCTCCGGCGAATTACGCTCCAGGGTATGCCACCCCGCTAGGAAATCTCAGCCAATAAAAAATGGAAAGGCGACAGGCCGCTTCCAAGCCTGTCGCCTTTCTATTTTTTATTCCGATGGAATGGTTTTCTAGGGCGGCCTGGTTGTTCCCTAACTGCGCGCGTCCAACCAGGGCCTTGCGATTCTATTTATATTTCTGAGAGGGAGTGGCTGAGGCTGCCCTTTACTGCGCGCATCGGACGAGCACATTCTTATCGTGCGCGTTCTGCGAGCAAGAAGGGTACCTCGTCACTCCCTCTCTGCTCCGCCTTCCCAGAGCTTTACTGTGCGGTCCCATGACGCACTGGCCAGTTTCCTTCCGTCCGGCGAAAGTGCAAGGCCGCGAACGGCTGCGGAATGGGTTTTTAGCGTTCTGAAGCAGCGGCCATTTGAGAGGTCCCAGAAGCGGATGGTGTGATCATCTCCGGAACTGATGAGGACTTTGCTGTCCGGGGTGATGACGAGGGAGCGTACCCAGGCTGTGTGGCCTTTCAATGTCCGTTGTTCGGCCATATGAGGCATATCGAATAATTTGATCGTCTGGTCCCGGCTTCCGGTGATCAGGAGTTTGCCATCGGGGGTAAAGGCCATTGCGCCGAGCCAATAATCCATCTGTTTTTGAAATCCGCCGTCGTCATCGATAAAGTAACCCCGCGTTTCACTCGTATCGACATCGTCCTGTTTCCAGTGTCCGTTATGCAGGATCTTCTCCTCTCCGCTGGGTAACACTTCCCAGAGCTTGATCTTACCGATATCCGTTCCGCTGGCGAGATGCAGGCCATCCGGCGAAAAGGCGACGCAGACAGACCAATGGTGGTCATACTGGTCCTTACCGAGGAGGGTCATGAGTTCAGTTCCAGTCGTGATTTCCCAGATCTTGATGTCCTTGTTGTGGCTGCCACGAGCCAGCATCAGGCCATCGGGCGAGAGGGAAAGGCTGACGACATTGTGATCATAACGTGTGAAGAGGAGCTTTTTTGACTCGCCGGTGTGCGGGTTCCAGAGTCGGATGGTACGGTCTTCACTCGCAGTGGCCAAGGTTTGACCATCCGGCGTGAAGATGACGGATCGGATGTCCGCTGTGTGTCCCCTCAGTGAGCGCAGGAGGCGCCCGGTTTCAATGTCCCACAGGCGGACGAGCCGGTCGACTCCGCCGCTGGCGAGGGTTAAACCATCCGGTGCGAAGGCTATCGACCAGACTCCATGTGAATGGCCTCGATAGGTGGTCAACTCCCTAGCTCCTGTCCTCCAATATTCGAGAAAATCGACTGGTCCGGGGCCAGATTCCGATGCTGATGGTATCAGCGGGGAAGCAGCGTGAGCAGGTTGAGAAAGAGTCTGATCGGCCATGTTCGAGAATCCTCTTGCTTGGGATCGGCTTGATTGCTAACGGGTGGTTTCACCCAGTATAATCACGATCGGCCTGGGGTGATCGTAAGAGAAGCCTTGTCATCAAGTCAAGCAGGCTAGCAGCATGCTGAAAATGTCCTGCCGGCGGCCTTCTCGAGTCACTCAGGGCTCAACGTACCGAAGCATACGCCTTCGCTTCTTCGCTCGCTGCGGCCTTGCTGGACGGCCATTTTGAGCATCCTGGGGCTAAAGAAGTATGACATCGTCATATAAACCGAGCTTTCCCGCAGCTTGCTAGCACGAGCCCAGAGGATTGGTATGGAACTTCGTTTTCAGCCTGCCTTGTTGCAAGAGGTCATTGACTCCTTCGTCGAAAAGACCGAACGGGAAGGCGACCCCACCTATTACAAAGAATTCCACGAACTGGCCGACCCGATTTATGAGAAGTTTACGCTCGACGATCGTGAAAGCGAGTTCAAGAAGCTCTACCAGTATCTGTTCGGGACATGGGGATTTTCTGATATCATTCGCGATGCCTTCAATGAATATCCATTACTCAAAGAGCGGGTCGGGATTGTGCTCGTCAAGGGGGTACTCAAAGAAGATCAAGAAGGCGTCGATATTCTCAGGAAATGGGGATCTGTCGAACACGAAATGGCTCGGGCGTTCGAGGAAAAAGGCTTGAAAGGCATAGGGATTAAACTCATTCCACGTCGGTTCTACGATCCGGCACTCACGCGCTATTGCCGCCACGAGTTGTTTCATATTTCGGACATGCTGGATCCGGCCTTTGGGTATGATCCGGATACGAAGGTCGGGCAAAATCCCGGCGAAGAAACACTCATTCTCCATCGGTATCGCATCTTGTGGAGTCTTACCGTGGACAGCCGGCTGACGGCAGTAGGCAAGGAGCCGATGCTGAGGAAGGAAGACCGGTTTAAAGAATTCCGCTCCTGGTATCGGAAGATTCCCGCGCCACAATTGAAATCGGTGTTCGAAGGGTTGTGGCAGACGAGTTTCTTCACCCACTCGGAATTGATCGAAATGGCTTCGGACACACTGCGCGTGATGGATCGGGCTGTGGATGTTGAGGGGGGGGAGGTTCCAGAAACAGAAAACAAAGTTATGTTGATGCCGGGGTTCCCCTGTCCTCTGTGCCGGTTTCCGACCTACTCGTGGATTGAGGACATGGACAAGAAGCTCGAGCCCTATGTGCTCGATTTCATTCGGGAGAATCACCCTGGCTGGGATACTGAATTCGGGGCTTGCGACCGTTGTGTCGAGGTCTACAAGCTTCGTGCCGACGGTGTTATGTAACGGTGCATGACTGTGGCTACCGATCCGTCATATGGTCGTCGCGACTTCCTCAAAGATTCCGTTGTGTCCGTTGCCAAAGCCGCACAGGAATTTGCTAAGTCGCAAGCGGTTGTGCCGGAACAATCGGCTTCACCCCCGGTGCGGACGGATTGGTTGCGTCCCCCTGGTGCAACTGACGAGGCGCTGTTTTTAGAACGATGCACCAAGTGCGGTGACTGTGCCAAGGTTTGTCCGTATGGATCAATTACCTTCCATCCCGTGAATGGAACACCGGTGATTTTTGCGGATCAGATGCCTTGTTTCCTGTGCGAGGATACGCCCTGTATTGCGGCGTGCGCCACCGAAGCGCTGCTCCCTGTTGCAGGACGAGAGCAGATACGAATGGGTCTTGCGCGTGTTTTGCACCGACTCTGCACAGCAGGGCAGGGGTGTCATGCCTGCGCGTCGAAGTGTCCCACTGGCGCGTTAGCAATGGATTTTAATAGCCAGCAGCTCATGGTGACAACTGAACGTTGCGTTGGATGTGGGCTGTGTGAGCAGGTGTGCCGGACCGTGAATGATCGCATAGCCATTCAAGTGATACCCATGAGATCGTTGGCCCAGTCGCTCTGGTAACCAGCTAAAAGATGTCTGATTGCGTGAGCGAAAATATGGAGAGAAACTACTTCTTCCTTAAGGAAATATGCAGCTTGACAAGTCCTGGGCCGATACCTAACATACAAAGACTCTCCCCATGGGTTGCGCTCAAATCGGTTGATATGGAAACAGGGTAAGCCGAGGAGCTGATTTATATGGCGAGTAAACAGCCAGTGTCAGCAGGTTCCCCGGTCGCGGTGGGGGCAATTCCGACTTCGCCGGCTATTAAGGATTCACCGGCCGTAGAACGCGCCCTCAGCCGCAGCAAGATCTATCTGCTCGTGTCGTGGAGCCTGCTCTATCCTGAAGACGATGAGTTTCTTGACTATGTGCAATGTGGAGAGTTCGTCGACGATGGGCGGGCGGCGCTTGAAGCGTTAGATCAGGCGCTCGATGCCATTGGGGGTGAACGGGCCAAGCTCAAACTGGTATTGCTGCGTAACCAGCTCGATCAGATCGAGAAGATCGTCGCGTCAGAATGCGTCAATTGGAAACTCAGCGATCTGCAGGCAGAACACCGCCGAGTGTTCAGTAACGTCATTACCCTCGATTGTCCTCCCTACGAAACGCTTTTTGGAAATGATCACGTATTTGCTCAATCGCAAGTTATGGGCGATATTGCCGGATTCTATCGTGCGTTTGGGGTGGAACTGTCCAAGGATATCCATGAGCGGTTGGACCATTTGAGCGTCGAATTTGAGTTTATGCATTTTCTGGCATACAAAGAATCATATTCGCGCTGTCACGATGGAGCAGACAAGACCCAGATTGTCCTCGACGCGCAGAAAAATTTTGTCAAAAATCATGTCGGACGGTGGGTTCCGCTATTTTGCCGGATGTTGGTCAGAAAGGCGTCGTCCGGTTTCTACCGGCATGTGGCAGATCTGATGGCCGAGTGGATGGATTTCGAAACCTCATTCCTAGGCGTCGTTCCGCAACCCTATTCAGAGTCTGATTATCGTCCGGCGACCTTTAATGCGCCGGAAGGCCAGACCTATGAGTGTGGCGCACAGGACCAGGGCAATGAACTGAGCCTGTTGCTGAACGAAGTTGGCGCAGACTCATTTTTGGACAAGAAGGTCCAAGAGAAAGACAAGGAGCAGGAAGGGCCGGTGGGGACTGCATAAGATTGCCTATCGATAAAGGTTTCCATATCCTGGTTTCCGGCTATGATCATGGAACCGCGGTCTTTCTTTTTATCGAAAGAAAGGGTATAAGGATGGGCAAAGAGCTACAGCCGACGAACAACCGTGTGAGGGTCGGCATTATCATCGCCTCGTTGATCTTTGGCGTGGCCTGGGCAGTCATCATGATACTGATCGGAAAGGATTGACCTGTGATCGCTATGAACCATAATTGTTCAATCGAGAGGAGGCGTATCTCATGAGCTTGGTGCAGACACACAGTAAGCGTGTGGTGTTTGGCATTCTTCTCTCTGCGTTGATCGTAGGCGTTATGCTGACGATCGGGCAGGTGCCGTTGGCAGTCAGCCAGCCGGTGACAATTCCGGCAAAGATGATCAAGGGAGCAATTCCGATGGATGGCGCAAATCCGGTTTGGGAAGGCGTCCCCGGGGTCATTGTTCCGTTGAGCGGACAGCTGATCACTACGCCGATGCATCCGAACATTTCTGTGAAATCGGTGTTCGTGAAAGCCATGACTAACGGCAAAGAGATCGGTTTGCGAATAGAGTGGAATGACCAGACCAAGAACGATACGGCTATCGGTCCTCAGGATTTCCGGGATCAGGCAGCGGTTATGTTCCCGGTTAACACGGCTGGAGCGCCACCTTTCCAGTGTATGGGTCAGTCGGGCGGAACGACCAATATTTGGAGGTGGAATGCGGAATGGCAAAAGGATCTCGGCAAGGATAGCGCAGGCATCTGGGATGTGGATGACCAATACCCAAGTATATTCTGGGACTTCTATTTCGAAGAGCCGGCGGGCGGTGTGACTTACCCGGACCGGATCGGTCGCAGCCTTGGGCCCTTCAATCCTGGAATTTGGTCGGGGAATATTATGTCCGATCCAACCTTGCGTGTGAGCTCGGTTGAGGATCTGAATGCCAATGGTTTCAGCACTCTCACGACGCAAGCGCATCAGGATGTCATCGGAAACGGGGTATGGGAACCCTCCGGCTCCGTCAAGGGTGGTGGGTACACAGGCCCAACATGGCGTGTGGTGGTGAAGCGTGCATTGGAAACGGGTGATGCCAACGACACCCAGTTCAAGGCTGGAATGTCAGTGCCGATCGCGTTTGCAGTTTGGGACGGTAATAACATCGAACGTAACGGCATGAAGGCGCTCTCTACCTGGTTTACCCTAAAGCTTTAGAAGGAAACCAGTCGCGGATAAAAATTCTCGTACCTCGTAGGGCGCGAGTGATAGTAGAAGGAGAAACCCCAATTCGGCGTCATGCCGGGATGGGGTTTCTCTTTTGTGAGGCGTAGAGCATCATCCTGAGACAATCGAGCCCCTGCCCTCTATGTTTAGCTCTCCACTGAATTTCGTATCCATGCCTCATGCGGAGGGGTCCCTCTTCTCAGTCAGCATACCTACGGTTTACTGATTAAGAGAGCTTTCGATAGTTGCATTTGACAGTTGGCGGAGTGTATAAAAAAGCTTCTATTATATTGAGGAATCTTCTTATTCGTTTCTCCAAGTTGGTCGGAGATTTAGCATGAATGTTTCACTGCTTTTTCCTCCAACGTGGCATCCGTCACAGCCCTATCTCAGCCTCCCATCATTGAAGGGGTTTTTATCCCAGGGTGGAATCAGTAACGTTTCTCAGCGAGATCTTGGGATTGAGCTCTTAGATAGGTTGCTGACCCGGTCCTATGGGGCAGGGCTATATCAGGAGTTGGTCGATAAACAGCGCGTACTTGAGCGGGAACGAACAGGAGAAACCGGACCGGGAAGTGCCGAACATTTGGCCAGAGTGGTGGAGTCGCTGGATCGATTCTCCTACCTCATCGATAGAATTGAACCGGCCAAGGAGACCCTCAGGGGAGAAGGCTTTTACGACCTTGAATCCTACAAGGAAAGTCTTTTCCTTATTGATAAGTGGCTGGAAGTGCTCTCCACTCTCTATTTCCCGACCCGGCTAACGGTCGTTGATAATCAGTTCGGCAATTGTTCCATCTATGCATCTAAAGACCTGATGAAGATCATCAGGGATGAAGCTCAGAATCCCTACATTCAGCTCTTCCGTCAATACTTCATTCAGTCGATCGTCGGCGACCAGCCGGACATGATTGGAGTGTCGATTACAGCGACCTCTCAGATTATTCCTGGCTTGACACTATGCCGTCTGATCAAGGAGGCCGCCCCCAACATCCATCTCACCATCGGCGGCAGTATCTTCACCCGATTGGTCGATAATCTGCGTCGTTGCCCGAGCCTGTTCGATCTGACCGATGATATTATCGTATTCGAGGGCGAAACTGCATTGCTCGAGCTCGTCAATCAATTGGCCGGTAAGAAAGATTTCGGCAAAGTCCCGAACTTGATTTATCGCCAGAACGGGAAGATTACGGTCAACCAGCCGTTTTATTCTGAAAATATCAACCAGTTGCCGGCCCCCAACTACGACGGTTTTCCGCTCGGTCTTTATCTGGCTCCGGAGCCGGTGTTGCCTGTGCAGTTTTCACGGGGGTGCTATTACAAGGATTGTGCGTTTTGTGCTCTTACTCTGGACCACCAAAACTTCAGGCAGAAAGAGCCGGGACGGACCATCGAGGAATTGGAATGGCTTAAACAGCGATACGGGGCGCAGCGATTCTTCTTCACGGACGAATGTTTCGCCTTATCACCGACCAAACGATTGTGTCAGCAGATTATTGACAAGAAATTGGACATCAAATGGACCTGTGAGATGCGCTTCGAGAAACATCTTACCCGTGACCTCCTGGCGTTGATGCGCGATGCCGGCTGCCTGAAGATTGTGTTTGGACTGGAGTCCTTCAATCAGCGTGTGATGGACGTGATGCAGAAGGGGATCAAGCAGGAGTGGGTTCGTCGTATTTCCGATGATTGTGTCGATCTTGGAATTGCAGTGCATTGTTATATCATTGTGGGGTTCCCGACTGAGAAGGAAGAAGAAGCCCTGGAGACAATGAATTTTGTCGTGGAGAACCAGCGGCTTCACAGATCATATGGATTTTCTTGCCAGCCCTGCCTCTTCGATTTGGAAAAGGAGGCCCCGATTATGAGCGATCCGGGCAGCTATGGAATCAGGCGCATTATGCGTCCATCAGCAGAAGATTTGAGCCTGGGTTTTTTCTACGAAGTGTCGGAGGGCATGACACCGGACGAAGCGGAGCGCCTCTATCAGCTGGTTTACGAAAAAGTCAGCGAAGTTGTGTGCGAACTCCCGTTCAATTACTCGATGGCGGATGGCCTCTTGTACATTGCACGAGCGAAGGCTCAGGGAGTGGGTGTGCCGCAGCCGGCGGGGTCGTGATGAGCGTGTATTGCAGAATCTTGATCCTATTTTTCTGCGGCCAGCAGCGGTTCCGGTTTCCTCACGGGTGAGCAACATGATTGCCACGAGCCAGACCATTGACCGGACTACGGGGAAGCTCTGCGATCAATCCCTTCTGTTTCAGTACACGGTAAAACTTGTCCTGATTGTTTCCTTTTCGGAATTGATCCTGTATCGGCTTGTGTCTCGCTTGGGCATGCATCTCAGCAAGCTGGCGCAGGAGCATGAGTGGATTGTCCCGACCTTCACGGCACTGACACAGATCGGACAATGGTTGCTTAATGTCGTCGCGATTCTGCTCTTTCTTGCTCTGGGGGTAGCAGGGATCAATCGCCTAGCCAGTCGCGGCTTTACGGGGTTGAACCTGATTATTATTCCCTGCCTTGCGCTTCTCCTCCTTCTCACGGTGGGTTTCTTATTGATTCCGCCTGCGTTTCTTGGATCCGCAATCTACAATTTTGTGGCTTTAGTGGTGCTCACCTGCCTGATGGTGGAATACCTCTCGGCCCATACCGAATGGTCGCATCGGGCCATGGGTATCACCTATCTCCTCGGAATCGGAGGCTGGTTGTATTACCAGATTGTCTCCACCATCTATAGCTTCATCGGAACCGTCGCGGCCCCGCCACTCGTCTATGAGGCCCATCGCGGGGGTGAAGCGCTGTTGGTCTTGTCGAGCATCCTGGTCATGTGGGCTTATGGGCGTGGCGTCTCATTTCGGACAAAGAATCTTCGGCAACGCCGGCGCGCTATCTGGTTTTGGGTAATCTCCATATCCACGTTTACGCTGATGTTGTTTTTGGACTATCTGCTCCATCGGTATGATGCCGGAATGGCAGGTAACATTCGTAAAGCGGCAGACGGCATCGGGTGGATTTTTCAATTCGGTATGGGTTACACGTTTTTCATGCCTTTTGCGATCTACATGGCAGGCTTGTTGTGCTGGTCCTACACGGTCATTAAGTTGCTCACCATGGGGCGACTCGCCGGCTATGGGCTCGGATTGATGTTTATTGCAGGCTATGCGCTCCTGTATTCGAATTTGACGCT
>Ga0247792_1000132_pt1 | contig 16833 bp, 14 predicted proteins | sample UWRJS106311C6_FD_179920 | JGI IMG/M metagenome (GOLD analysis project Ga0247792, IMG submission 179920) | Soil microbial communities from Arlington Agricultural Research Station in Wisconsin, United States - UWRJ-S106-311C-6 | ecosystem: Environmental > Terrestrial > Soil > Agricultural land... | reverse complement strand
TTCGCCGACAGGCTTTTCGAAGGCGAGATCCTGCCGTCTGCCGTCGTAATAAAGATCGCTAACCGGCGCATCATCATATGGCCTGCGCAGAACGACGCTGCCGACGATCTCGACGCTTGAGCGGAAGGTGATCGGATCGGCGGGGTACCAGCCGGCCGCGTGCATGACGCAGAGCACGTCCTTGCGCGTCCCGACCAGACCTACGTTGATCGGATCACCCGGAATGCCCTGCGATGTGTGGGTCACCATCGTAAGTCCAGCGAGTCCTTTTTGATGCTCGTAGTGCGTCCATGCCCGCGGCAGCAAAACATAGGCGGTCAATCCATAAATGAGGACCGCGACCCCCAGCACGGCGAGCGCAATCTTCGCTTTCGACCCCCTGGGAGTGGCATCAGCTCGGTTTCGCGACCGCTTCATGGGTTTACTCAAATCCCATCAAGCGGCTCATTCGAACGGAAAAATCCGCGCCCAGTCGTCTTTCATGCTGACCACGGTCCAATTGTTTATCTTGGCCGCATCCAGCGCCTTGTCGAGCCGGCCGACATAAGATTGCCGATCGTAGGCATATTCGCGCTCGCCATCGGTATGATGCACGATGAGCGCAAAGCATGGCGTGGCCGCGCCCTTGGTGGTCCATTGCAGCATCTGAAGATCGCCGTCCGAATTGCCGAACGCGGCGATCGGACGCTGACCGATATGCTCGTTGATGCCGACGGGCTTGCCCGGCCCGTCATCGACGAAGTTCACTTGCGGAAGGCGAAGCAGTATCGGAATGTCCCTGCGCAGCATGAACTTTGTCTTGATGCTCGAGCCCACAACCTGCGCCGGCGGTATGCCATAGACTCGCTCCGTCCACGGCCGCATGAATTCGATACCGCCACCCGACACGATGTAGGTTCTAAAATCATTCGCCCGCAGATAGGTCATCAATTCGAGCATCGGTTTGTACACACAATCGGTATACGGACGCTTGAATCGTGGCTGGCGCGCCTTCGAAAGCCAATCGATAACGACACGCTCGAAATCATCGGTACTCATGTCGGCATGCGTCGCCATGATTATCTCAACCAGGCCACGCTCACCTGTTGCGGCAAGCGCCTTCATGTCACCATCAAGAACCGCCTTGAAGGGCTGCTTCTTCTTCCATTCAGGGTGCTCGCGCGCGCGCGCTTTCACCTGATCAAGCGCGAAGGCAACCTGAACGTACATCGGTTGCTCGCACCACAATGTGCCGTCATTATCGAAGGTCGCCACGCGCTGCGACACCGGAACAAAACCGGGCGAACCCTCGCGCGTCACCGTCGCAACGAAATCCAGGATCGACTGCTTGGCCTTGCCGTCTCTCCACGACGGAAGCGGGTTACCCTGCGCCAGCGCCCTTGATTTTGAAAGAATGATCGTGCTGGCAACGGACGTGAAAAGCGCTTTTAATACCGCGCGCCTGTGAAAGTACTGACGCATTGTTGGTCTCCAAAGTACCTGGCTGATCAGCCAGTCCAATTTTTCTCTAGGAATTGAGAGGAACGATATTGCCCTTTGGGGAAACGCCTCCGCTCGCTGTGCGAGCGGGTTTCAGAATCTCACCTTTGCAAACGCGCAAACGCCATGCGGACCACACCCCCGTCCCCAAAGGTCAATGATACGCATGCCCCAAGCGAGGTAAGCTATCCCGGTTCTGCCACTAAAATCGGTCGACTGGATTGCGGAGACGCAGATACCCGATGTCGAAAAGAGAGGACCCCGCGAGAAAAGGCATCGAGCGCCTTCCGGTTGCCAGCGGAGGCATGAGCCGGCTGGCCTACAAGCACGCGCGTGCCGCTGGGATCGACCTCGAAGTCCAGTTGCAAGAGGCGGGCCTTACGCGCGCGCAGATCGAGAATCAACGCGCGCCGATCAAGGTGCGTGACCAGATCAAGTTCTTGAACCTAGTCGCGTCAGCTATGGATGATGATTTTCTCGGATTTCATCTGGCGCAGGAATGCGACCTTCGTGAAATCGGGCTGCTCTATTACGTGCTCGCATCCTCGGAACTATTGATCGACGCTCTGCAACGCGCGGTGCGTTACAGCACAATCGTCAATGAGGGCGTATCGCAAACTTGCATCGACAACGGAAAATATGTCGGGCTCTCATTTGACTACGTCGGCGTGAGCCGCCACCAGGACCGGCACCAGATCGAGTTCTGGATTACCGCCCTGATACGCACCTGCCGTCAGCTGACGGGATTTCGTGTCGTGCCCGAGCGCGTCCGGCTTGTCCACCACAGGACGACGAAGGCGGAGCTGGCTGAACTTTTCGGCGACAACATCGAGTTCGCCGCGCCGGTCGACGACATCGTATTTCCGGTGAGCATCAGGAACTCCCGGATTGTCAGCGCCGATCCATATCTCAATAACCTGCTGATTTCATATTGCGATGAAGCTCTCGCCCACCGGAACAGAAAGCGCGGCTCGTTCCAGTCAGCTGTTGAAAATGCAATTGCGCCGTTACTGCCGCACGGAAAGGCAACAGCAACAGATGTCGCGCGGCAGCTCGGACTGAGCCAGCGAACGTTTGCGCGGCGACTCTCGTCGGAAGGACTTACGTTTTCCGAACTGCTGGAGAATCTGCGATCCAATCTCGCGAGTCGTTACCTGGTAGAGGGCGACATGGGCGTTTCGGAAGTTGCCTGGCTGCTGGGCTATCGTGAGGTCGGCTCCTTTTCGCATGCCTTTCGACGATGGACAGGCAAAACGCCTCGTCAAGTGTTGCGCTCGGAGCGGTCGCGGCCGGCTTGAACGGCCGCATCTCGCTGAAACGCGAGCTGTTGGCTCCTGCGGACAAACTATTGGCATAAATTCACAAGACGCCGGCGAGCATCGTGCGTATTTGCTTTGCCCAGCGGCCGAATATCGGCACAAAAAATCTTTCAGTCACATGGCCACACGGCTCCTCGCTCGGAGCCAGCCAACGGGCTGCGCGGCCATGACCAATTTTACGGATGAATAAATGTCAGATTCGCAGAAGATCGTGGCCGTCGTCGACGACGACCCTGAAATGCGCGCATCACTTGCAACTTTGCTGGATGCAGTTGGATATCGCGCGGAAACATATGATTCAGCCGAGACGTTTCTCACCTGCGCCTCGACCTGCAAAGCTTGCTGCCTCGTCATCGATATCAATCTCGGCGATATCACCGGCGTGGAATTAGCCCATCAGTTGTGTGCGGACGGCCTGAAATGGCCGATTATTTTCATGAGTGGCCTCGACGACGCCGCGATCAAAATCCAGGCATCGGCCTTGGAGCCCATCGCATTCCTGCAAAAGCCATTTCGAGCAAATGATCTGATCGACGCGATCAAGAAGGCAATCCAATCGGTCTCGGCACCGACATGTACGCGCGCTTGAGCAGTGTTGGGTTCATCAACGGCCTTTTCCGGGCGTTCGATCATCTCGATGCCGCGATCGTCCGCTGGATGTGTGGTGACCGCTTAGGCGGGTGACGCTGATATCGCGCGAAGCCTATTAGAGAGGAACAAAAAACGGGCGGCCCCATGAAAGGGTCGCCCGTCACGTGCATAGCCATAATACTGCGTGAGCTTATTTTGCAATCGCCGCTCTTGCCGCCGCGATTTGCTCCTTCACTGCATCGAGATTGAAACTTGCGCCTTTCTGCATCGGCGGGAACTCGATCGCAGTCATGGCGAGTTTCTCGACCTGCTGCTGGACAAAGACGAAGCGCCAGAACTCATACTTGAACCAGTCAAAGTACTGCTGCGCTCCGCCCTTAGTTCCGCTCTCCGGCCAGCCTGTGCGCTCGAAGGGATCAAGGCGAAGGTTGGTCAGATGTGGCACATCAACTTTGGCTTTTTCACCTAGCCAGCCGTGAGGTTGGTCAATGAAACGATACTTGTAGTCGTCGATGCGCACGGCTCCCAACGTACTTTCGCCGAAGTAAAAGATCTCGTGGCGGTTTGATGGCCCCTTGCCGGTAATCAAGTCCATCTGATTATAGCCATCGAGATGAACCTTGTAGGTCCGGTCACCGATCTGCTTACCCTTTTTCAGCTCTTCGGTAATATTCGGGTTGCCGGCAGCTGCGAGGAAGGTTGGGAACCAGTCGAGTCCGGAGATGAGGCCGTTCTCGACCTTGCCGGCCGGTACTCTGCCTGGCCAGCGTATGATTGCCGGCACGCGGAAGCCACCTTCCATGACCGTGCCTTTGCTCTGCGCGAACGGTGTCTGTCCGCCGTCCGGCCAAGTGAAGACCTCGGTGCCGTTGTCGGTTGTGAACACCACGATGGTGTTGTTGTCGACGCCCATGTCCTTCAGTTTTTTCAGCACGAGCCCAACGTCATCGTCGAGCTGCGCCATTCCGGCCTCGTGAATGGACCAGCCATTTTTTGAGTTGCGCATGGCCTGATATTTCGGCGACAGGTGCGTAACGATGTGCATGCGCGTCGGATTGAGCCACAGGAAGAACGGCTTGTTGTCTGCCCTGGCCTTGTCGAGAAATTTCAACGCGAGGTCGCGGATCTCGTCATCGACGGTTTCCATACGTTTTGGACACAGTTCGCCTGCATCCTCAATCTTCTGCTTTCCAACTTTGCCCCAGCGTGGGTCGACAGTCGTATCGTCCACGTTGGTCGCGTATGAGTGGAGCATGTTGCGAGGACCGACCTGCGCTCTCAGCTCCTGCGGGTAGTTTGGATGACAGGGGTCTTCCATTGCATCCAAGTGATAGAGATATCCGAAGAATTCATCGAACCCGTGAACCGTCGGCAGAAACTCGTTTTTGTCGCCAAGGTGGTTCTTGCCGAACTGACCGGTGGCGTAGCCCATTCCCTTGAGTGCAGTGGCGATCGTCACCGCCTCAGCCGGCAGACCGATGGGTGCGCCGGCCTGACCAACCGTTGTCATCCCGGTGCGGATCGGAAGCTCGCCGGTAATAAAGTTTGCACGTCCTGCGGTGCAGCTCGCTTCCGCGTAGTAATCAGTAAACGTCATGCCTTCTGCCGCGAGCTGGTCGAGGTTTGGCGTACGCCCCGCCATCAGGCCGCGGTGATAGGCTCCGATGTTCCACATCCCGATGTCGTCACCCATGATGACGACGAAGTTTGGCCTTTGAGCCTGAGCGTGGGCCGGGCTTAGCGGGATCGACAGGACAGCCGCCGCAAGCAAGGCGGCGCTCCCGCATCGCTTAATTGCGTCGACAATTTTGTGCTGCATTTTCGTCACCCGATGTTGTTCGTGAAAATTCAGACCCACTCTGATAGGTGGGCCGTTCACCGGGAGGACCGGCGGTAGGCGTTGAACCCGAATTGTGGCTTGTGAATTTGCAAGGAGTAATTGCCCTTTAGGGCAATAGACTCCCACCATGCGGTTCTGTCCGTTGCGCGGCCGACGGAACAGAGTGCCGACCAGCGGCAGCGTTATTTGCGACAATATTGAAACATTCAAAAACTTGAATTGGTGGACTTTAGCCCAATCGAACGCAGGTGGGATTGCCCGCTAAATTACCTCGTCTTCAAAAAGACTCTTGTCCCGGGAGATTGAGCATGAAGTTTACCCGAAAACTGTTGCTCGCTCTGTTTGCAGTATTTGCTTCTGTGTTCGTCGCGAGCGCACCGGCAACTGCGCAACAACAGCAGCAGAAACCAAACATCCTCTTTATCATGGGCGACGACATCGGCTACATGCAGCCGAGCATCTACCACCGCGGCCTGATGGTCGGAGAGACGCCGAACATCGACAAGATCGGCCAGGATGGCGCGATGTTCACCGACTACTACGCCGAGCAAAGCTGCACGGCCGGGCGCAATGCATTCTTCACCGGCATGCATCCGCTGCGGACCGGCATGATCCCGCCGCAGCTGCCCGGCAGCCCCTCGTATCTACGGCCCGGCACGCCAGCGCTTGCCAAGTTCCTGCTCGATCTCGGCTACAATACCGGCGAGTTCGGCAAGAACCATCTCGGCGACCATACCGACGCGCTGCCGACGGCACATGGCTTCCAGGAATTCTGGGGCTATCTCTACCACCTCGACGCCATGCAGGGCGTGAGCTTCCCTGACATCAACAAGACACCGACACAGCAGACCGTCGCCCCGCCGTGCAAGAACACGCTGATCCCCGGCGTGCCTGAAGTCCCCGGCGCGGTGGACCCAAAAACGACCATCTGTCTGACCCCGCCGCGCCCCGTGCTCGCGTGTAAATCCGACGGCAGCTCCAAGAACATGACATGCAAGGACGAGGGTCCGCTAACCCTGGAGCGATCGAAAGGCATCGACGAGGAGATTTCGGCGAAGGTCGTTGACTTCCTCGACCGCAACGATCCGCGCCGGACCAACAAGCCGTTCTTCGTCTGGTACAACCCGGCGCGCATGCACGTCACCACCGTGTTGCCTGACAAGTACCTGGCCATGGTCGGTGAGCCCGGCGGCAAGGATTGGGGCGTCAACGAGGCCGGCATGAAGCAGATGGACGACAATATCGGCGTCGTGCTCAAGAAGATCGACGACATGGGGCAGACCAACAACACCATCGTCGTCTTCACCACCGACAACGGCGCCGAGACCATCACCTTCCCGGACGGCGGCACCACCCCCTTCAAGGGCGGCAAGCTGACCACCTGGGAGGGTGGCATGCGCGCTCCGATGGTGATCCGCTGGCCAGGCGTCATCAGGCCCGGCACCGTCAAGAACGAGATGTTCGCATCTCTCGATTGGTTGCCCACCCTAGTTGACATCGCCGGCGGCCCGAAGGGCGACGCACTGAAGAAGCGGATCGAAGCCGGACAGTATCCGGGCATCGTCAAGACGACACTCGACGGCGTCGACCAGCGCGACTTCCTCGAAGGTAAGTCGAAGTCGGCGCGCGATGTGTTCTTCTACTATTCCGGCAAGGACCCTTCGGCAGTTCGTTACAAGAACTGGAAGATGTACTTCGCGATGGTGTCCGACGCGCCGGCGGGCTTCACAGTGGGCGTGGTTCCCTATCACTGGACCCAGGTCGTCAACATCAAGCGTGATCCCTTCGAGATTTCTATCGGATCGCAATACAAGACCCTCTTCAGTATGGGCGGGGCTATTGCTTCTCCGTCGACCGCCTATGTCTATGACTGGAACATGCTGCCGATCGGCCAGGCGCTGTGGCTGAAGGAGCTTGAGACCTACGTCAACTTCCCGCCGCTGCAAGACCCGGCCAGCTACAATCTGGACCAGGTCATGCAGCAGGTTAAGAACATGAAAACGACCAGTCGCGCGGGCGAGTAAGCGCGGCAAGTCGCCTGACACGAAACAGCGGGCGTCCTCACAAGGACGCCCGCTTTACATCCGGCTCTTTTCGGCCCGGGACCTCATCACTGCGCTTCCGAGAATTCCATCAGATGCTGAACCGGCACCGAGACGACATTGGGTGATCCCCATGCCGTCGAAGTCCGCAATACGCCAAATGGCGTCTGAAAAATTTGTGCGATCACGTTGCTAATGACCACTGCAACCCGACCCTCGCAATCGAACACCGGTGCTCCTGAAGCGCCGTGGTCGATAGCAAGGCGATTATCTCCTTCGTACATTTCCAGGAGGGCTGTGCCTGCGAGCTTGCCCTCGGTCCCATATTGCACGAACCGACCCCTCACAAAGCGTGGGTCTTGATTTAGGTAGGCGAGTGTTACGAGACGATCTTCCGGTGCAAGTGGTGCCGTCCGAATTGCAACGCTCCGGGCAGTAGGAAAGGCTGCTTGCAATTCGAGCACAACCAATTTTTCTGCGCCGCCGCCTACCCAGCGCCGGATGCGAGCAGATATCAACTTGCCGTCGGTGCCGTCCTTAATATTGAGGGGCTTCCAGACTTGGGTCGAGAGTCCCATCGCAGTGGCCACGTGCCCGACAGTGACAATAGTGGTCGGAGACTGAAACCAGCCGGTACCCTGTATGCCCGCCAGATCGGTATGCGCAGTGCGCTCCGCGTCATCGAAATATCGAGTGATGCTTGCGGTCGAGTCCTTTAGCAGCGCGAAATCAACGCACGCTGTTTCGGCGCGGGATTGCGCAGAAAGTAACAGAAGGAAAATCAGTGCAGAGCAAGTTCGTCCGCGCATGATTCCAAGCTGCAAGAAAGGCAGAATCACTGACGCGACAAGGACTCTCTAACATTTATCCGGTTTTACCGGGTTCGGAACCGCCGTGGACCAGTGTCCACGTCTTTTTTGGATGTCCGTTGGGTCACAAGCGACAAACGGTCCCCGACTTTGTCCGCTATTGTCCAAAAGTGGACATCCGCTGACCTGGAATCTCGCGCCCCGGGAGCCGCTAAATGAACCTATCTGGCGCTTGGCCGCCAAGTTCGCAAAATCAAAACCTAAAATGGCGCGCCCGAAGAGATTCGAACTCCTGACCCCCAGATTCGTAGTCTGGTGCTCTATCCAGCTGAGCTACGGGCGCTTGATTCCGCTGCCGGAAATCGGCCCGCGGGACGGGGCATAGCTATCGTCTTGACCGCGTATTGGCAAGAGTTGCGGCGCGAACTGTCACGTCGGCTGCGCGGCCCAGGCCTGAGCCTCATTTTCGATGCGGATTCGATAGGCGAGCAGCGCCGCGTTTGCAGCTGAAAAGATGTACGCGAAGACCGGCAGTCCAAGGGCCAGCGGAACCACGGCAACCTCCAGCGCGACGATCAAGTAGTTTGGATGCCGAAGCCAGCGATACGGCCCTCGCGCGATGGTCGCCGCACCTGGCAGCACGATGACACGCGTGGTCCAGCGGCGACCGAGACTGGCGATGACCCACAGCCGCCCGATCTGCAGCACGATGAATACCGACAGCCAGAACGGATCAATGACGCGGTCATGCCCGAGGATGAGCAGGCCGACAATCCAGGCCGCATGCAAAATCACGATGAAAGGGTAATGCGCCGCGCCGAATTCGATGCCGCCCATCTCGCGCAGTCGCCTCGTATTGAGCTGCGCAAAGCAAAGTTCAATGAGCCGTTGCGCAACCAGGAATGCCACGAGCCACGCGCCCTCACCCATAGAAGGCCTCGAGCGCCAGAAAATTCGCGGTGAAGCCGGGACCCAGCGCGGAAAGCACGACGGGCCCGCGCAGGCCGCGCTGCAAAGCGCGTTCGAGAACGAAAAGAACCGTGGGCGCCGACATATTTCCGTGGTTGCGGAGAATCTCCCGCTCGTCACGTAATGTCCCCTTCTGCAATTCGAGCGCCGCTTCGATGGCATCGAGCACCTTTGCGCCGCCCGGATGACAGATGAGTTGCGGCGCCTGCAGACGTGCCGACTTGATGAAGCGCCGCACCGGTGCCGCCATTCGCTGCTCGACAAATCGCGGCAGCGACCGCGAGAGCATGACGCGAAGACCTACGGGATCGATCACCCAGCCCATGATATCGAGCGTGCGCGGCCAGGTGTGCTCGGCGACCGCTCCAACACGCGCACGCCCTTGCCTGGATTGGGCCCGCAAAACCACCGCCGCTGCTCCATCGCCGAACAAGGCTGAAGAAATCACATCGGCTTTTGTCATGCGGTCGGGGCGCGAGATCAACGTGCACAACTCGATGACGACGACCAGCACCACCTCGCCGGGCTCGGCACGTGCCAAGCGCGCACCGAGTGCGAGACCGGAGGCACCGCCGGCGCAACCTCGCCCAAAGACCGGCACGCGCATCACCGACGGCCGCAAACCCAGTTCGGTAGCAACCCGCGCTTCAAGTCCGGGTGTGGCGATGCCGGTCGAGGACACCGTCACGACGACGTCGACGTCACGTGCTGCGATCCCGGCACGGTCGAGCGCAGCCTTTGCGGTCTGAACGAAGAGCGTGCTGGCACCCTCAATGTAGGCGTCGGTGCGCTCGGCCCAGTCGTGCGGCTTGCTTAGCCACTCCAACGGCCGTACCGAATATCGCCGCTCGATGCCCGCATTGACGAACACCTCGGCAAGCCTCGGGAAGCGAGTGAACGTGCGCGCATAAACTTCACGCGCAGCATCCGCCACTGCACGCTGGTCGAGCTGATGCGGCGGCACAGCAGTCGCGATCGAAAGCACTTTGACGGGTGGCGCCATGCCGGATGTCCCTCACTAGCGCGAGCCCCTAGGAGAGAACACCGCAAGTGGCGGAACCTTCCGTCAGGCGCGCGCGCGTTCACCGCGCCTGGTATCGAGATCGACAGCCCGGTCGGGGATCGTGATGCTGAAGGTGGCGCCAATCGTGCCGGGCACAAGGCGGATTTCGCCGCCATGCGCCCGCACAAGCTCCGCGGCAATGGCGAGGCCGAGGCCCGTTCCGCCGGCTCGCGTCGATCCCTGGAAGGCCTGAAACAAGTGAGTTCTCGCCTTTTCCGGCACGCCGGGGCCGGTATCGGAAACTTCAATCACGACTACGCTGCCTTCGCGCCGTCCGGTAATACGAATCTGATCGCGCGCCGGGTCGCGCGCGCCGCGCGCTTCCAGCGCCTGCACCGCATTACGCGCGATATTGACCAGAACGCGAAACAGCTGATCGTGATCGGCTTCCATTGTCAGGCCGCGCTCGACGGCAACGATCCAACGAATCGGCACATCAAGACCAAGGCCAAGCGCTTCGTGCACTTCTTCGGTCAAGGGCTCGACGTCGATCGTCCGACGCTCCGGAGGCGGCTCCTGCGCACCGCCGTAGGAAAGAGTGCTTTGACAGAAAGCGATTGCCCGCTCGAGCGCATGCATCAGCTTGGGCGCGAAGCGTTGCACTTTCGGGTCAGGCGAAGTGGAGAGTTGGTCGGAAAATAGCTGCGCCGATGCAAGCAGGTTGCGCAGATCATGATTGATCTTCGACACCGCGAGACCGAGCGCGGCCAGCCGGCTCTGCTGATGCAGCATCGAGGCCAGTTCGCGCTGCATGGCGCCGAGCTCCTCTTCAGCAGTGCCGATTTCATCGCGACGCCCGCTTTCGGAAATGACGCGGGACGGATTTTCGGGATCGGCCCGGAAGGCGACCATGTTGCGCGTGATGCGCCACATCGGGCGCACGAAAAGATAGTGCAGCGCAAGGAACACCAGCATCGCCGTGATGCAGGAAAGCGCCAGCGACAGGAGCAGGATGTTCACCGAGAACGTCCACATCGCCTTGCACATCGGTGCTTCGTCGAGAATGATCTCGAGGAAGTCGCCGCCCATCGGCGCGGCGCCCACCACGCGGATGTTGTCGCCAGGCTTGCACATCAGCAAGGTATCGAACGCGTCGACAATCGACTTCCACCAGGTAAGGTTCCGCATGTCGATGTCCTGGGCGATGCTCGTTGGCATGTTGGATGCAGCCAACAAACGCCGTTGATTGCCCATTTTCATCGCCACCGCATACGCACCGATACTGCGGAGAATCTGATTCGCCAGGCTTTCCGGCACCATGCCGCTCGGCGCCGCGTCGAGGACAAGCGCCGCCGTATGCGCGGCAGCCAACCTGTCATTCAGCCAGTTGAGCCGGAAATTTGCGACCGTCGGCACGTAAATCATAATTTCGGCCACCATCACAAACACGATCGTCAGCAAAAGCAGCTTGCCGGAGAGTCCGATGCGCGGCTTTCGCGTTCCCGGCTCCGCCTCGATCATGCCTTCTGGTTTATCGGTCGATTCCAATTTCGCCTCAGCCGAAGATTTTCATCCAAGCGATGATGCGACGCGCCCAGACGTCGGTCAAACTTGGTGTGAAATAGTCAATCGCCGCGCGTTTTCCAACCTCTGACAGCGTCGGATAGGGCAAAACAAGATCCGTTACGTCGCGAATATTGAGATTTCGTGCAACCGCGAGAACCCACATAGCGATCAGTTCGCCTGCCTGCACGCCGACAATCGTGACACCCACTATTTTACCTTTTGCCGTTGTGATGACTTTTATATGACCGCGTTGAGCGCCTTCTGCCTGCGCGCGGTCATTGTCGTGATAAGGCCAACGCGTTACGCGAATCTTGATGCCTTGCTGGCGCGCCCGCGCCTCTGTAAGCCCAATCTGCGCAAGCTCCGGATCGGTAAAAGTGACCCAAGGGATGCAATCATTGTTAACACGCACCGGCAGGCGGAATAAGGCGTTCCGGATCACCAACCCGGCGTGATAGTTCGCGGCATGCGTAAGGTGAAGCGCGCCGGCAATGCAGTCGCCGATCGCGTAGATGCGACGATTTCCGGTCTTGAGTTTTCTGTTCACGACGATGCCCGACCGTTCGTGACGAATTCCCGCGGCTTCGAGATCGAGGTCCGCGATCGATGGGCTGCGCCCGGCAGCAACGAGGAGATGGCTGCCGGTGATCGTCTGCTCGGCCCCGCCGCTTTCGATTGTCGCGGTCACCGTCCGTCCGGCATGTGCAATGCCGACAACGTTCACACCGCTCCGGATAACGACGCCTTCGTGCTCGAGCTGGGTGAGGACGACAGCGGCGCATTCGGGATCGTCTTTGCCGAGCGGTTGCGCCGCTTCGAGGACCGTCACGGAGCTTCCGAGGCGACGGAAGCCCTGCGCCAATTCAAGACCCGTCGACCCGGCGCCGATGATGATGAGATGCTCCGGCCTCTCTGTAAGATCGAAGATGCTTTCGCTGGTCAGGTAGGGGCCACTGTCGAGGCCGGGAATTGCCGGCAGCGCCGGTTTCGACCCGGTCGCTATCACGAAGCGACGGGCACGGATCTCGATATCGCCGGCAACAACTGTGTTTCGGTCCTTGAACTTCGCTTGCGCGTGAATGACGCGAACGCCGAGCCCGGTGAACCGTTCGGCTGAATCGGCCGGCGCCACGGCCGCGATGACCGAGTGGACATGTCGATGGACGCCGGAAAAATTCACGACGGTATCCCGCACCTCGACGCCGAACAGTTTTGCGCTCCGTGTCGCTTCGGCGCATCTTGCCGCCGCCAGCAAGGCTTTCGACGGCACGCAACCGGCATTGAGACTATCCCCGCCCATCTTGCGGCTCTCGACGAGCACTGTCGGCACGCCAAAGGCCGTGCTAGCCGCGGCAACGGACAATCCGCCAGGACCGCCGCCGATCACGCAAATGTCGGGTCTGAGCGTTTCCGCCATAACTCTGTAACTTTCCAACCAATTATACCGCCTGGCCGAACAGGACGCGTGTCACCACCTTGTGACGCTATTTGACCCCATCGGAGGCCCCGATACCGCGACATTGACGGACCACAGGCCCTCCCTTATAAGCCGCGCAAAATCGCACGTCGGCGCGATTAAGTGGGTCTGACGGCGTATCGAGGGTTAATCCCTCCTTCCCCAAGGCGCAGCCAGCGGAGAACAAACGTGAAGCGGACCTATCAACCGAGCAAGCTCGTACGTAAGCGCCGCCACGGCTTCCGCGCACGTATGGCGACCAAGGGCGGGCGTAAGGTCTTGTCCGCGCGCCGGGGGCGTGGTCGCAAGCGGTTGTCCGCCTGACAGCGGCAAAGAGGCCGCGCATTGCTTTCATGGAACGATTGAGGCAACGGGCGGACTTCCTGGCTGCAGCGTCCGGGATGAAGGCGCCGTCAACCGCATTCGTGCTGCAGGCGCGCAATCGCCGCGACCAGGGGCCGGCACGGTTCGGCTTCACGGTATCGAAAAGAGTCGGGAATGCTGTCGAGCGTAACAGGGTCCGCCGCCGCCTCCGTGAAATTGTGCGGCTCGGAGCCGCAACACGGGTGCGCGCAGGACATGATTATGTGCTTGTCGGAAGACGGGCGGCGCTCAACCTGCCGTTCGAGCGCATGACACAGGACTTCGAAGGCGCATTGCAGCGAGTTCACGCGGGGCATAGCGGCAAACGGAATTTCAATGACCGATAACAAGAACACCATTCTTGCCATTGCGCTGTCCGCACTGGTGCTGCTTGGCTGGCAATATTTCTTTGCCGTCCCGCAGGAAAAGGCACGCCAAGAACAACTGCAGGCGCAGAAGCAAAGCGTGCCAGCGCCCGATCAGCCCAAGCCGGCGCAGCCGCAAGCACAGTCGCAAGTGCCCGGCCAAGCAACCGCACCGTCAACTGCCACACCTACGGATCGTCGGGCGGCGCTGGCGAACTCGCCTCGCGTTCCCATTGCGACCGACACGCTGCAGGGCACTATTGCCCTGAAAGGCGGGCGCATCGACGACCTCGCGCTGGTCAAATTCCGCGAGACGACTGACCCGAAATCTCCGCCGATCGTTTTGCTATCCCCCTCGGGTACCGGTGATCCTTTCTATGCGGAGTTTGGCTGGACGGGCGCCGCTGGAACGAACGTCACGCTACCGACCGCCGAAACCGTTTGGAAACAGGTAGGCTCCGGAGGGCTCGGCGTCGGCCGCCCGGTGACCTTGACCTACGACAATGGCGAAGGACTCGAATTCCGGCGCACCATTTCGGTCGACGACAAGTATCTGTTCACGATCAAAGATGACGTCAGCAACAAGAGCGGTAGCCCGGTCACTCTTTTCCCATACGCTTTGATCTCGCGGCACGGAATTCCGCCAACCGCCGGATATTATGTTCTGCATGAAGGCCTCATCGGCGTGCTCGGAGAGTCCGGACTGCAGGAATTCACCTATAAAAACATCGAGGACAAAAAATCCGTCAGTTGGGACGTCACCAACGGTTGGCTCGGTATCACCGACAAATATTGGGCCGCCACCTTGTTGCCGGACACAAGCGCGCGCTTGAAGGCGCGTTTCTCGACCAGCATGCTCGGCACGGTCAGGACATTTCAGACCGATTATTTACTCGATGCACAAACAATCGCACCGGGCGCAACCAGTTCCGTCAACGCACGGCTGTTCGCCGGCGCCAAGGAAGTGTCAATCGTCGGCATTAACTTTCCACTCGTCGGCATCGGTGGCTACAACAAAGAGCTCGGCCTCAACCACTTCGATCTGCTGATCGATTGGGGTTGGTTTTATTTCATCACCAAGCCGATGTTCCTGGTGATGGATTTCTTCTATCGTCTCTTAGGTAATTTCGGCCTCGCGATCCTGATGGTTACCGTACTGGTCAAGATCGTCTTCTTCCCGCTCGCCAACAAGTCATACGCATCAATGGCGAAGATGAAGGCCGTGCAGCCGCAAATGATGGCTTTGCGCGAGCGTTATGGCAACGACAAGGCCAAGCAGCAGCAGGAATTGATGGAGCTCTACAAGAGGGAAAAGATCAATCCGCTGGCTGGCTGCCTGCCGATTGTGATCCAGATCCCGGTGTTTTTCTCACTTTACAAGGTCTTGTTCGTCACAATCGAGATGCGGCATGCGCCGTTCTTCGGCTGGATCCACGATCTTTCGGCGCAGGATCCGACCAACATGTTCAATTTGTTCGGGCTCATTCCGCTCGACCCCACGGTGCTGCCGCTGATCGGACCCTTCTTACACTTGGGAATCTGGCCCATCATCATGGGCATCACGATGTGGGTTCAGATGAAGCTCAACCCCGCGCCACCCGATCCGACGCAGGCGATGATCTTCAACTGGATGCCGCTGATATTCACGTTCATGCTGGCAAACTTCCCTGCCGGCCTTGTGATCTACTGGGCCTGGAACAATCTGCTGTCGGTCGTGCAGCAGAGCGTGATCATGCGCAAGCATGGGGCCAAGATCGAGCTGTTCGACAATATCAAGACGATGTTCGTTAAGAAGACGCCGCAGGAATAAACTCGACAATCAGTCACCAACCACGGCCGGCGCCAATGGGGTCCGACCAGTTCACCCGCGCGGAAATCGAGGCCGGCCGCAACCTTTTTGCCAGCAATTGGCAATTTGTTGCCGCGGCGGGCTCACCTGCCTCGCTGCCGGTCATGAAGGGCGTCGAAATCGCCTTCGCAGGCCGTTCGAACGTCGGAAAGTCCAGCCTGATCAACGCGCTCACTGGCCGCAAAAACCTCGCACGCATCTCGCGCACACCCGGCCGCACGCAGGAACTCATTTTCTTCAACGGCGGCGACCGTCTCAACGTTGTGGACATGCCAGGTTACGGCTATGCCGCCGCGGCCAAATCCAAGGTCGCGGCCTGGACGGCGTTGATCGATGCCTTTTTGCGCGGGCGGAGTAACCTCGCCCGGGTCTACGTACTGGTAGATGCGCGGCATGGACTCAAACCGACGGACGACCCGGCGCTCGACGCCCTCGGCCAGGCGGCGGTCAGCCATCAGGTCGTCTTAACCAAGTGCGACGAGGTGAAACCCGCCGATCTTGCGGGCCGCATCGCCGCAGTCGAAGCCGCGCTTGCCAAGCGGTCGGCTGCATTTCCGACGGTTCTCGCGACCTCCTCCCATGACGGCAAGGGTATTTCCGAACTGCGCGCGGCCATCGCCCGGCTGCTCGCGGAAAGAAAGAGCTAGTGCATTGTCGAGGGACGGCCGCATCGGCTAGAACCGCCGGCAACCGCACAAGGCCGAAGCGATGAGCAAAGCCCCCAAGATCGACCCGCAGACCCAGGCCCACATCCTGTCCGAAGCGCTGCCACACATGCAGCGCTACGACGAGGAGATCGTGGTGGTGAAATATGGCGGACACGCCATGGGCCAGGAGCAGACGGCGCGCGACTTTGCAAAGGACATCGTCCTGCTTGAGCAGACGGCGATCAATCCTGTCGTGGTGCACGGTGGCGGCCCGCAGATCGAGGCCATGCTCAAGAAGCTTGGCATAAAGTCGGAGTTCGCCGCCGGTTTGCGGATCACCGACGCAAAGACGGTCGAGATCGTCGAAATGGTGCTGGCCGGCTCGATCAACAAGCAGATTGTGGGATTCATCAACGCCGCCGGCGGCAAGGCCATCGGGCTGTGCGGCAAGGACGGCAACATGGTGCAGGCGCGCAAGGTCAGCCGCACAGTGGTCGATCCGGATTCCAACATTGAAAAGGTCATCGACCTCGGG
>Ga0247792_1000125_pt1 | contig 17250 bp, 16 predicted proteins | sample UWRJS106311C6_FD_179920 | JGI IMG/M metagenome (GOLD analysis project Ga0247792, IMG submission 179920) | Soil microbial communities from Arlington Agricultural Research Station in Wisconsin, United States - UWRJ-S106-311C-6 | ecosystem: Environmental > Terrestrial > Soil > Agricultural land... | reverse complement strand
GTGGTGGCACCTCCAATCATCAGCGGCAATTCGAAGCCCTGCCGCTCCATTTCCGCGGCCACGTGGCACATCTCGTCGAGCGAGGGCGTGATCAGCCCGGAAAGTCCAATGATGTCGGCCCTTTCCGCGCGCGCCGTTTCGAGGATCTTGGCCGCCGGCACCATCACGCCGAGGTCGACCACCTCATAATTATTGCACTGGAGCACGACGCCGACGATGTTCTTGCCGATGTCGTGTACATCGCCCTTTACGGTCGCCATTATGATCTTGCCGTTCGAACCGCCGTGCTGCCGTCCGTCTTTGTCCTGCTCCATGAAGGGCATCAGATAGGCGACCGCCTGCTTCATCACACGCGCGGACTTCACCACCTGCGGCAAAAACATCTTTCCTGACCCGAACAGGTCGCCGACGATGTTCATGCCCTCCATCAGCGGGCCCTCGATCACCTCGAGTGGGCGCTTCGCAGCAAGCCGCGCCTCCTCCACGTCGGCGTCGATAAAATCAGTGATGCCGTGCACCAGCGCGTGCGCCAGCCGTTTCCCGACCGGCTGCTCACGCCAGGCGAGATCGATCTCCCTGGCTTCCTGTCCTGCGCCGTGGAATTTCTTGGCCAGGTCCAGCAAACGCTCGGCTGCGTCCGGACGGCGATTGAGCACGACGTCCTCGCAGGCCTCGCGTAATTCTGGCTCGAGATCGTCATAGACCGCGATCTGGCCGGCATTGACGATGCCCATATCCATGCCGGCCTTGATGGCGTGAAACAGAAACACCGAGTGCATGGCTTGCCGTACACGCTCATTGCCGCGGAACGAAAACGACAGGTTTGACACGCCGCCAGATACATGTGCGTGCGGAAGATTTTTCCGAATCCATCGCGCCGCCTCGACGAAAGCGACACCATAGCCATTGTGCTCATCCATGCCGGTGGCGACCGCGAAGATATTCGGATCAAAAACGATGTCTTCAGGCGGGAACCCGGCCTTGTTGACCAGAATTTCGTAGGCGCGTTTGCAGATCGCGCTCTTGCGCTCGAGCGTGTCAGCCTGGCCTTTCTCGTCGAAAGCCATCACGACGACCGCTACACCATAGCGGCGCACGGTGCGGGCGTGATCGATAAAGGCCTGCTCACCTTCCTTCAGCGAGATCGAATTCACCACCGATTTTCCCTGCAGGCATTTCAGACCCGCCTCGATCACCGAGAACTTCGATGAATCGACCATGACCGGCACGCGGGCGATGTCAGGTTCGGCCGCGATAAGATTGAGGAATGTGGTCATCGCCTGCTCGGAATCGAGCAGGCCCTCGTCCATGTTGACGTCGATCACCTGCGCGCCGTTTTCCACCTGCTCGCGCGCGATCGAGAGCGCCGTGGCGTAGTCGCCGGCCGTAACCAGCTTGCGGAACTTGGCCGATCCGGTGACGTTGGTGCGCTCGCCGACATTCACGAATGGGATTTCCGGGGTAAGCGCGAAGGACTCAAGCCCCGACAGCCGCAGTTGCCGCGGCACCTCGGGAATGGCGCGCGGTTTTTTGCCGGCGATGGCCTTTGCGATGGCGGAGATATGGTCTGGCGTGGTGCCGCAGCAGCCGCCGACGATGTTCACCAGCCCGGCTTCTGCGAACTCGCCGAGCAGTTCGGCCATGTATTCCGGGCTTTCGTCGTAATAGCCGAATTCGTTCGGAAGCCCGGCGTTCGGATAAGCACACACGAAAGTATCGGCCAGCCGGCCGAGCTCATCGATGTGTGCGCGCATCTCGCGCGCACCCAGCGCGCAGTTGAGGCCGATGGTCACCGGACTTGCGTGCTTGACGGAATTCCAAAACGCGCCCGGCGTCTGACCCGACAATAAACGCCCGGAGCGATCCGTGATGGTCCCTGAGATCATCACCGGCGCGTCGACGCCGCGTTCTTCGCAGATCTCGGCGATCGCGAAGATGGCGGCCTTGGCGTTGAGGGTGTCGAAAATGGTCTCGATCAGCAGCAGATCGGCACCGCCGTCGATGAGCCCGCGCACCTGCTCGCCATAGGCGGCGCGCAATTGATCGAAAGTAATGGCGCGGAAGCCGGGGTTGGCCACGTCCGGCGAGATCGATGCCGTGCGGTTTGTCGGCCCAAGCGCTCCGGCCACAAACCGGCGGCGGCCGTCTTCTCCCTCGGCCCGTGTGGCGGCCTCGCGCGCGAGCGTGGCGCCCGCCTGATTGAGCTCGTAGGCAATACCCTCCATGCCGTAGTCGGCCTGCGCGATCGCGGTGGAGGAGAAAGTGTTGGTCGAAACGATGTCTGCGCCCGCCCGGAAATACGCGAGGTGAATGTCGCGCACAGCATCGGGCCGGCTGAGATTGAGCAGGTCGTTGTTGCCGCGCACCTCGCGGTTCCAGGCGTCGAAGCGCGCGCCGCGATAGCCTTCCTCGTTGAGCTTGAGCCCCTGGATCATTGTGCCCATGGCGCCGTCGAGCACGAGAATGCGCTGGCGCAGCAGATTCAGAAATGCAGCTCGGGTGCCGGTGGGGGACGCACTCACAATAATGACTCCGGATCAGCTGACGGTTTGCACCGCGGGCCGCAGGCCCAGCAGATGGCAGATCGCGAACACGAGATCGGCGCGATTCATCGTGTAGAAATGGAATGTGGTGACGCCGCGGTCGACGAGGTCGAAAACCTGCTCGGCAGCAACCGCCGCGGCGATTAGCTTGCGTGTCGCCGCATCATTGTCGAGTCCCTGGAACCGTTCGGCGATCCACGCTGGAACCGAAGCGCCGCAGCGCTTGGCAAAGCCGGTTGTCGCCTTGAAATTCTGCACCGGCAGGATGCCCGGCACGATCGGGATATCGATACCGCGCGCCCGGACGCGGTCGAGATAACGAAAATACAGATCGTTCTCGAAGAAGAACTGGGTAATGGCGCGCGTCGCGCCGGCATCGACCTTGGCCTTGAGCATGTCGATATCGGCCTCGACCGTCGGGCTGTCCGGATGCTTTTCCGGATAGGCCGAGACCGAAATCTCGAAATCGGGCGCGATGCGCTTGATCCCACCCACGAGATCGGCGGCATTCTGGTAGCCGCCTGGATGCGGGGCGTAGCGCTCGCCGGCGCCGCCCACTGGGTCGCCGCGCAGAGCGACGAGGTGGCGCACGCCAGCCGCGTGATAGTTTCGCACGATTGCGTTGATGTCGTCGCAAGTCGCGGCAACACAAGTGAGGTGCGCAGCAGGCGTCAGTGGCGTCTCTGCCAGAATGCGCTTGACGGTCGCATGCGTGCGCTCGCGCGTTGTACCACCGGCGCCGTAGGTCACCGACACGAAATCGGGGGTGAGCGGCGCGAGGCGCTCGATCGACTCCCACAGGATCTTGTCCATCTCTTCGGTGTTCGGGGGAAAGAACTCGAATGACACACCGATGCGGCGTTTGTCGCCGCGCGTGAACCGACTCAAACGCACCGGGCTGTTCATCACGCCACCTCGCGCCGCAGCGGCGTCGCCATCAATGCGCGCGTGTCGCGCGCGAGCCAGAGCGAAACGGCAATTTTGCCTTCGGAGCCGGGCTCGGGCGCGAGCGACTTGTGCATCACAGGATCGAGGCCGGACGCCGTGATCCACTGCGTCACCGTGTCGGGCGCGAAGCCGAGGCGCCGGTGCGCAAATTGCTCGCGCAGGAATTCCTGCTCGTGCGGCGCGAAGTCGACGACCAGCAGGCGTCCGCCCGGACGCAGCACGCGCGCCGCCTCACGGATCGCGCGCGCGCCGTCGTCAAGGAAGTGCAGAACCTGATGAAGGATGACGACATCGAAGGAATCGTCGGCGAGCGGCAGGTCGTAGATGTCGCCCTGCCGGACGCTACAATTTCTTAGCCCCGCCCGCTCGAGACGGTCGCGCGCAAGCAGCAGCATGTCGAGCGAGAGATCGAGCCCGAGTCCGCGTTCAATGTCCGGGCCGAACATTTCGAGCATGCGGCCGGTGCCGGTACCGAGATCGAGCAGCGAGCGGAATGGCTTGTCGGACAGCGCCGTACGGATTGCGTCTTCCACCGCCTCGTCGGCGACGTGGAGCTTGCGGATGCGATCCCATTCGGCGGCGTGAGCACGGAAATAAGCCTGCGCCGCCGCAGCACGCGTCTGCCGCACCGAAGACAGCCGTTCGCGGTCACGCGCGATGGTCTGGTCGCCGGGATTGAGGCGCTCGATGAGCGCGCGAGCGACGTCCGCGCCTCCACCGTGTTCGGCAAGCCGGAAGAATGCCCAGGTCCCCTCCCGGAAGCGCTCGACCAGCCCTGCTTCGACCAGGAGCTTGAGGTGGCGTGAGATGCGCGGCTGCGACTGGCGCAAAATGTCGGTGAGATCGGAAACGGTCAGCTCGGCCTCGGCCAATAGGGCCAATACGCGTAGCCGAGTCTCCTCGCCGGCCGCCTTGAGCGCAGTATTGAGAGCATCGAAACCGAGCTTGCCGCTGCCGCTCATGCTTTGCCTATGGGCTGGTTCCCACCATATAAGGATATCTTTATACGTTTAAAGAGCATCAGGCAAGGCCATTGGAGTGGGCCTTGGCAGCTTGGTTTATAAGCGCTGCACGGCGGACCCCGCCGAAGGAGGACGAATGACCAGCAAGGACTTCGCGATCCGCGACGGCGAAAAGGCGGTCGACTTGCCTTCCACGCCGGACGTGGGCCTCTATTTCATCGGGCGCATCCACACCCCGTGGAAGGAGCGCAAGGACTGCCCGAAGAACGCCCGGGAATCCGAAGCCGTCTGCGTGGTCGAGCTCGATCCGCGATGGCATGAGGGCCTCAAGGACGTCGAGACCTGCACCCATCTCGTGCTCCTCTACTGGATGGACAAGTCGCCCCGAAACCTGGTCCTGCAGGTGCCCGGCCATTATGGCGTTCAGCACGGCACATTTGCGCTCCGCTCGCCGTCCCGGCCGAACCCGGTCGCGATGAGCGTGGTCAAGCTTCTACGAGTCGATAGCAACCGGCTTTCGGTGATCGGCCTCGATTGCCTGGACGGCACACCGCTGCTCGATATCAAGCCCTATTTTGCCTCAACTGATAGCGTCCCGGACGCCGTGGTGGGCTGGCACAGGCAGAAAGACTAACAATTCCCCAATCCAATTTTCGGCAAAACGTTGCCAAGCCTTAAGCGTTTTTACCGCTTCACCTTCAGGGAACCTTTCAACCTGTTCGGTCATTTTCCTGACTAAGACGGGAGGGTGTACCGACGAGGGTGTCATGTCCAAGTCAGTTGCGTTTGCCGCGATGGCAGCCGCTGCCGCGTTGACGTGCAACGTTGCGACCGCCGAACCGCTCTTCGCCTTCCTCACTCCACCGGCTCCAACCCAGATCGCGCCGCAAGTCGAACAGCCCGCTCCGGCTGACGAGAGCGATGATGCGCCGCTTGATCCGCGGCTGCAGCGCCAGGTCGTCAGCTACAGCGGTCGCGAAGCGCCCGGCACCGTCATCATCGATACGCCTCACACGTATCTCTATTATGTGCTCGGTGGCGGCAAGGCGATCCGCTACGGCATTGGCGTCGGTCGCGAGGGTTTCACCTGGTCCGGAGTGAAGTCGGTTGAGCGCAAGGCCGAATGGCCGGATTGGTATCCGCCGGCTGAAATGCTTGCGCGCCAGCCTTATCTGCCGCGCATGACCGCCGGCGGCCCGGGCAATCCGCTCGGCGCGCGCGCGATGTACATCGCCGGAACGCAATATCGTATTCACGGTACCAATGCGCCGAGCACCATCGGCAGGCAGGTCTCGAGCGGCTGCATCCGCCTCACCAATGAAAACGTGATCGATCTCTACAACCGTGTGCAAGTCGGCGCGAAGGTCATCGTGCTGCCGCAGACGTCGGTCGCGGCACGTGCGCATCAGGTGTCGGCGATGCAGTCCTATGCGTCACAGCCGGCCAGCCCTGCGCGGGCGACATGGGACCGGATCCGCCGCACCGGCGTTTACTAGGCAATTCTTCTATTCTCCCCGCACTGGCCCGGCTTAAGCGCCGGGCCAATTTTTTGCGCGCTTGTGCACTATTGGCAGAGACGGCTAAACCTTCCGGCTCCAAACAGGAACGAACACATGCGTATTGCAGCGATGGCCGCCGGCGCGGTTGGCGGTTATTTCGGCGCCCGGCTTGCCGCGGCGGGCCATGATGTCTTCTTCATCGCGCGCGGCGCCCATCGCGACGCGATCGCCAAAAATGGGCTCAAGATCGAGAGCGTGCACGGCGACCTTCACTTGCCAAAGCCGAACGTCACCGATGATCCCGCCAAAGTTGGCCCGGTCGATATTGTGCTGTTCGCGGTAAAGCTCTGGGACACCGAAACGGCGGCCGCGGCCGCCCGTCCATTGCTGGGTGCCGACAGCCGACTGATCACGTTCCAGAACGGCGTCGACAGCGTCGAGCGGTTGGCCGCCGTGCTCGGCCCCGATCGCGTCATCGGCGGCGCCGCCTACATCGCGACGGTGATCGCGTCACCGGGCGTCATCAAGCACACCAGCGCTTTCGCGATGATGCGTTTCGGGCGTGCCGACAAGAAACCCGACGCCACGCTCAATGCGTTTGTGGAAGCCGGCAAGGCGGCGAAACTCGACATCGCTCTGTCGGCCGACATTCAACGTGAGCTTTGGCAAAAGTTCATCTTCCTGACAGCAATGGCCGGATCGACCGCAACGTTGCGGTCGTCGATCGGACCGATCGCCGCCGATCCCGAGTTGCGCGGTTTCTTCCGTGCGCTGATGGAAGAGGCTTTTGCCGTCGGCAAGGCCAAGGGTGTTGCGCTTGATCCCGCCTATCTCGACGATCGTATGGACTTCCTCGCGAACAAGGTAGAGCCCGGCATGAAGGCATCGATGGCGCACGATCTCGAGCGCGGCAATCGCCTCGAGCTCGACTGGCTTGCGGGCAAGGTGCGCGCGCTCGGCAAGGAACTCCACATTCCGACGCCGGCGAGCGACACCGTCTATACCGTTCTCAAATTGCATCGCATGGGGGCACATTGACGCAAAGAAGCCCCGGCGCGCTCACGACGTGGAGTCGTCATGGATTGCCGGGTCAAGCCCGGCAATGACCGGGTGATAAGGCGATGGCTTAGCCTTCCTTGTCACCCCGCCGTTACGATGAAATAATCCGCGTGCAAAACAAAAACACCTGCGAGCCTTGGGGGATGGTCATGGCGCGTTCGCGTCTATTTCGGCACACATCGGTATTGCTGGTCCTGTCATTGCTCGTCCTGACCGCAGGGCGCGCCAACGCGCAAACCTACCCGTCGAACAAAATCACCCTCATCGTTGCCTTTGCGGCGGGCGGTGTCGCCGACACGCTGGCGCGCATCGTCGGACAAGGCTTGAGCGAGCGCCTGCATCACAACGTCGTGGTCGAGAACCGTGGCGGCGCCGGCGGCAACATCGCCGCGGGAGTCGTCGCCCATGCGCCCGCCGACGGATACACGCTGCTCGTAACGACGACTGCGCTTGCCATCAATGAGACCTTGCGGGAAACCAAGCCGTTCTCGGCGGCGGATTTCAAAACCGTCGCGATCGTCGCATCAAGTCCCGAAGCGCTGGTGACAAGCCCAAGCAATCCCGCCAAGAATCTCGCGGAATTCGTCAAAGCGGCGCAAGGCAAGACCATCAATTTCGGCTCGGCCGGCGTCGGCAGCGGGTCGCACATCGAGGCCGAATACTTTTTCAAGAAAATCGCGAAGATCGACGCAACGCACGTGCCGTTCCAGGGCGGCGCCCCGGCGATCAACGCAACGCTCGGAAACCAGATCGACCTGCTTGCAACGACGCTCGGCGGCGGCGCCGCCGCGCAGATCGCCAGCGGCAAGCTCAAGGGCCTCGGCGTCGCGAGCGAGAAACGCGCCTCGGTGACGCCTGATGTCCCGACATTCGCCGAGTCCGGCTTTCCCAGCTTCTTTGCCGCGTCCTGGGTCGGCGTCTTCGCACCGGCCAAAACCGATCCGCAGGTCATTGCGACGCTCAATGCCGCGATCAACGACACCATCAAGAATCCGGATGTCCGCAAGAAACTTTCGGATATCGGCTTCGACACCATTGAAGGATCGCCCGCGCAGGCCGATACCCTGTTCAAGGCCGAAGTCGGCAAGTGGGCCGATATGGTCAAGGCACTGAACTTATCGGTCAAATAGATTGTCCGCGACATTTCCGGCGCTGGCGAAGCGCCGACCGTCGGCCTAGGATTCGCGCGGCGACGAATCGGGCAGGACGTGTGAATGAGCCGAGGGCTCGACACATTCATCTATTACGTGACCGCGCCGATCCGGCTGTTCGGGCGCTCGCGCTATTTTCGCTGGAGTCTCGCCGCAGTCTGCGTCGCGGGCCTTTTTTTCGCTGCAAGTTTGTGGGCGATCAACAGTCTCCTGCCGCCTCCCGACAGTGGCTTGCCGGACGCACTCGCCATCATGAAGCCTCCGCCGCCATTGCAACCGGTCACGCGGGCCTCCCACGTCATCGCGCCTGTCACTGTCTCGCTCGCTGCGATCGGCCACACGCTCGATACGGCGACGCCGCGTGAGTTCGCCGGCAAGAACGACAATCCGGTGACGCAACTGCTGGGCCAGGCCGAGATCGGGCTGACGGTCTCGCGCGGCACGATCTACGCCACCGGCCAGTCGAACACGCTGACCATCATGACGCCGCTCAATGGCAGCATCCGCATCACCGGCCAGATCGGCAACGCCGCCGGCAAGGTTGTCGGCGGCATCGGCGGCGCCATCGGTGGCCTGATCGGCGGTGGCGATGTCGGCAAGCAGATCGACAACCTCGCCCAGAAGACGCTCGACCAGCGCACCGATTTTCGCGGCAATGTGATCGTAACGTCGCGGCCACAGCTGACGTCCACGTGGCGTATCGAGCCGAACCTCGCCGGCCGGCTCGATTTCGGCGACACGAGCACGAACGTGGCAGGCATCAAGGTCAATCTCGGGAACGAGATCAAGTCGGTGCTTGATCCGGTCGTCAACAACCAGATCACCGCGTTGCAGTCGCGCCTGCGCAACGATCCGGCGATCGAACGCGCCGCCCGCGAGCAATGGGTTAAAATGTGCCGGTCAATTCCGCTCGGCGGCGGCAAGACCGGGTTGCCGCCGCTCTGGCTGGAAATGCGGCCGGTACGCGCCGCCGCGGCGCAGCCGCAGGTCGACGCACGCAACGTCACGATCACAATCGGCGTGCAGGCAGAAACGCGCATCCTGCCGAACGAGACCAAGCCCACCTGCCCGTTCCCCGCGCAGCTTGAGCTGGTACCCCCGATGCAGGACGGCGTGCTGGCCGTCGGCGTACCGATTGACATGCCTTTTACCGAGCTCAACAAGCTGCTCGAGCCGCAGCTCAAGGGCCGCCATTTCCCGGAGGACGGCAGCGGGCCGGTCGACGTCGAGGTGCTGCACGCCAACCTGTCCGCGTCCGGCGAACGCCTGCTGATCGCGCTGCGCGTGAAGGCGCGAGAGAAGAAGAGCTGGTTCGGCTTCGGCACGGAGGCGACGGTGCATGTCTGGGGCAAGCCCGCGCTCGACCAGGAAAAACAGGTTCTCCGCCTCACCGATATTTCGCTCGCAGTCGAGTCGGAGGCGGCATTCGGCCTGCTCGGCACCGCTGCTCGCGCGGCCATGCCCTATGTGCAGAAGGCGCTGGCCGAAAAAGCGGTGATTGACCTCAAGCCTTTCGCCAACGACGCGAGAACGAAGATCGCTGCCGCGCTCAAGGACTTCCAGCAGGTCGGCGACGGTGTGCGGGTCGACACCTCCGTTCAGGACCTGCGCCTTATCGGCATTGAATTCGACGCAAAGACGCTACGTGTGACCGCGGAAGCCAAAGGCACCGTGAAGGTTGCCGTGACGCAATTGCCGAGGACGTGAGACTCGAGCCGCTCGTGCCCGAGAGTGGGAACACCGCATTGACAGCCCCGCCCTCGCGCATACATTAAACCCTGTTCCTAGGGGTGCCCCCGGTTGGGGCTGAGAAAAACCCTTTGAACCTGATCCGGGTCATGCCGGCGAAGGGACAGGACATTCGATGCAGAAATCGCTGATCATCGCGAGGCTTATCGGCCCGGTGCTTTCTGCGATCGGCATCGGCATGCTGGTGAACCAGCCGACTTATCGCGAGATGGCTGCGCAGTTCCTTGGCGGTCTCCCCTTCATCTATTTTTCAGGAATTCTCGGACTGGTTGCCGGCCTTTACATTCTCAATGTTCACAACGTGTGGACACCGGACTGGCGCAGTGCCGTCACCGCCGTGGGCTGGTTCCTGACTTGTGTCGGGGCGTTCCGGATCATCGCGCCGCAGTTTTCCAGCTTTGTCGGCAGCGCAATCGTCGCGAACGGCGGATTTTTCGTCGGCGCGGGCATCGTTCTGCTCACGCTCGGCGGCTTTATTACATTCAAAGGCTACATGGCATAGGGGGCAACCATGCAGACATCCATTTTTCTCGCGAGACTGATCGGGCCAGTGATGGCGCTGGCGGGCGTGAGCCTGCTCGTCAACGAGCTTGCCTTCCGCAAGATGGCACAGGAATTCCTGCGCAGCCCGGCACTCATCTTCTTCTCCGGCATGATTCTGATGCCGGCCGGGCTCGCGGTCGTACTCAGTCACAACGTCTGGGTGCTGAACTGGCCGCTGATCATCACGCTGCTCGGCTGGATTGCCGTGATCAGCGGCGCCCTGCGCATCTTCGCGCCGGACCGCGCCATCAAGATCGGCAAGAAGGCGATCGTGCGTAAGGAATACACAACCGCCGCGGCTGCGATCTGGCTCGTGATCGGCGCCGTGCTCTGTTATTTCGGATTCCGTCCAGGAGTGTAATGTCATGAACAAGCCCGTCACCGGCGCCGATCTCGTCATCCCGAAAGTCACGACGGGTTCGCTTCCCGCCTCACGCAAGGTCTATTCTCGGCCCGAGGCCGCGCCCGAGCTGCGCGTGCCGATCCGCGAGATTGCGCTCGACGCGTCGTCCGGCGAGCCGCCGCTGCCGGTCTATGACACCACGGGCCCCTACACCGATCCGAACGTGACGATCGACGTGGAGAGGGGACTTGCGCGCAACCGCATCGCCTGGGTGAAGGAGCGCGGCGGGGTCGAGGAATATGAAGGCCGGCCGATCCAGCCGGTCGACAACGGCAACGTCACCGGCAAGCACCTGGCGCGCAATTTCCCCAATACGCCGAAGCCCTGGCGGGCATTGGATGGCAAGCCGGTCACGCAATATGAATTCGCCAGGGCCGGCATCATCACCAAGGAAATGATCTACGTCGCCGAGCGCGAAAATCTCGGCCGCAAGAAACAGCTCGACCGCGCGCGGGCCGCGCTCGCCGACGGCGAGCAGTTTGGCGGCGCGGTGCCCGCGTTCATCACGCCTGAATTCGTGCGCAGCGAGATCGCGCGCGGCCGCGCCATTATCCCGTCCAACATCAACCATGCCGAGCTCGAGCCGATGATCATCGGCCGCAACTTCCTGGTGAAGATCAACGCCAATATTGGCAACAGTGCCGTGACGTCATCGGTCGAGGAGGAAGTCGAGAAAATGGTGTGGGCGATCCGCTGGGGCGCCGACACCGTGATGGACCTCTCCACCGGCCGCAATATCCACAACACGCGCGAATGGATTCTGCGCAACTCGCCGGTGCCGATCGGCACCGTGCCGATCTATCAGGCGCTGGAGAAAGTGAACGGCGACCCCGTCAAGCTCGACTGGGAGGTCTACAAGGACACGCTGATCGAGCAGTGCGAACAGGGCGTCGACTATTTCACCATCCACGCCGGCGTGCGGCTGGCCTACGTGCCGCTCACCGCCGATCGCGTCACCGGCATCGTTTCGCGCGGTGGCTCGATCATGGCGAAGTGGTGCCTGTCGCGGCACAAGGAGAGCTTCCTCTACGAGCGCTTCGACGAGATCTGCGACATCATGCGCAGATACGACGTGTCGTTCTCGCTCGGCGACGGCTTGCGGCCCGGCTCGATCGCCGATGCCAATGACCGCGCGCAGTTCGCCGAGCTCGAAACGCTGGGCGAGCTGACGCAGATCGCCTGGAAGAAAGGCTGCCAGGTGATGATCGAAGGCCCCGGCCATGTGCCGATGCACAAGATCAAGATCAACATGGACAAGCAGCTCAAGGAGTGCGGCGAGGCGCCGTTCTATACGCTCGGACCGCTGACCACCGACATCGCGCCCGGCTACGACCACATCACCAGCGGCATTGGCGCCGCCATGATTGGCTGGTTCGGCTGCGCCATGCTCTGCTACGTCACGCCGAAGGAGCATCTCGGCCTGCCCGACCGCGACGACGTGAAGGAAGGCGTGATCACCTACAAGATCGCGGCGCACGCGGCCGACCTTGCCAAGGGCCATCCGGCGGCTCAGTTGCGCGACGACGCGCTATCACGCGCGCGCTTCGACTTCCGCTGGCAGGATCAGTTCAATCTCGGGCTCGATCCCGATACCGCACGCGAATATCACGACGAGACGCTGCCGAAGGAAGCGCACAAGGTTGCGCATTTCTGCTCGATGTGTGGCCCAAAGTTCTGCTCGATGAAGATCACGCAGGACGTGCGCGACTACGCCGCTACTTTGAACGAAAAAGAACAGGGCATGGCGCAGATGTCGGAGAAATTCCGGCAAATGGGCAGCGAGGTGTATGTCGATCAGACGGCGGTGAAGGAGAGCAATAAGGCGTTGTAGACACATCAGTTGCCTTCCTCCGTAGCGGACTATCATAACTTCTTGTCTTCGCTAACGAGTAAATCGCGAAGATTGTTAGTTACAGGAAAGCCATACCCTTTACCGAACTCTAGCCAGGCGAGTTTGCCCGAGGCGTGGTGCGCGCTTGAATAAATCTGCGCACCAGCCAACTGCAATGCCAAATACAGTGCCTGCACTGCATCTATTCCACGCGCGGCTATCTCAAACTTGCCGTCCGGCCAGTCGACTTCTAGCCTGCACGCCCAATCGACTTCCCGTTGCTCAGGAGCAAAAATGCGAACTGGAATTTCAACGTCCCCCGTAGAGTGCCGCAGCTTGAGAACACGAGTTGCAATCAACATGAGTGGCCTCAAAAGTTAAGGGGCGGAATCTCACGACCGGCGAGGCAGTTGCCCAACCGCTCGGCCGCTTGCCTCCAACAGGTGGCGCGGCGGGAAACGGGTTCAACCGAATTGCACATCAGTCCGTCAATCGCATATTGCGCCATACAAAAGGCGATGGACCGCCCTCGCCGCCGAGCAGCCACGAAACTTTCAGACAGATTTTCGTCCAAACTTTCGCTAGCGCGCGTGGCCTGCCGGCCACTTCCCGAGTCAGCCCAACGGCCAAAATCGTCGCGCGGCTGATCGGGGTTGAAGTTCGCTTTTCGCGCACATTCGCGGTTCCACGCTTTCTGCCCATAGCGTAGCCAGTAATACGCTGGTCGCACCTTTCGAAGTTCGTCCGGCGAAAGGCTATCAAGATAGGATCGCAGCTGCTCTGCCCGTGACCGCCACCGGGGCGGGTAAACCGATTTTGTCGATTTGCGGAGGATCATGATGTTTTCCTTTGGATTTATTCCTATCGCAATTCAACCAGAGCGTCAAGGAATATGATCCTATCAAACCCAAATGCCAGTGCCGCTCTTTCACTCGTACTAGTCAGCCGCGACGATCGACAGGCATATGACGACAATCACGGCGCAGAAAAAGTGAGCGAAAATTGTGCCGAGGAGTACGCTCGTCTCACTCCGCGTGCGCGAACCATATTTTGGCGGAGACATTACGAATGACACGGCCAGTTCGCGCTCGACCAACTCAAATCGCCGAGCTCCAGTAAGCGAGCATAAGACCACCGCACTCAACAATTGGTGCAAATTTTCGGAAGAGGCCCCAACGGATCGGTCTGCCGTTTGGCGGAGTCCTCTTCCTTGCGCACCGAGGGCGGCAGCGAACGCTCTGTCGGTTGACGGTGGCCAACCGGCGCCTGTGGGGACGCCGTGCCTGCCGATCCTGGCGGGGGCATCGTCCGATTCGGAGACGGCCGGCCCTGGTCCTGTGCCGCAGCGGCAATGTTGAGTAAAATTGAAGCTGGGATAGCGATCGTCATCGCGCGCATGGGAGCGACCCTTTCGCGAACCGATCCGGTCATCGCGGCATGCTCCGGGTTTCTTCGGCTACGCCGCCGCGCAATAATGACGCTTGCCTTGCGCCTTTGCAATAACGGGTAACGGCGGCTGCCAAGGCTTCTTTTACGAACTCCAGCGCCAGGGGATTACCTCTACGCCGATTGCGTTCCACTCATGCCGTTCCTATCTGCCAGGGCAGCTGTGCCGGCGCGGCGGTCCGCCTGGCCGTAAGGCCGCCGGTACAGCGCGGGCGGTGGGGGTCATCACGGAGAACTAATCATGTGGGCTGCTTTCGTCCGGCAATTCGCCGCCTATGCCATCACTCGCCGCGGCAAGAAACTCTTCGCGCTGATCGGTGTGCTCGCTTTGTGCTTCGGCGCGGCGCTCCTGATCGACATGCAGTTCTACGTGTCGGCAAGTTTTGCCGCGCTGCTCGCGGGCTTCGCGGCCGTGACCTATGTGGTCCAGCATGTGAAGCTCAAGCGCGCAGAACACCAGCGCCTGCTGCGCAAGGCGGAAGTGGCGCGTCAGCGCGCCATCGCCGCGCAGGCGCGGCTCGAGCGGATCGACACGGCGAAGTCCACCCTGCGTGGTGCGGCGACCGGTGCGAGGCGCCTCGTCACAGACAATGTCAGCATTGTCGCCAACGAGGCGTTACTGATGGCAAACGAAACCGCCGACACTGTCACACGGAACGTGCAGGCAGTTACCGGCGCGATCGAGACGGCCGTGCGTGCGGTCCTGGAACACGCCGCGCGGGGCTGGCGATCGCTCAAGACATGACGCCAAAGTTATAGAATGACCTTGTTCACATGCTTCTCGATATCGACCTGACGGCATCCGAAACAATTTCACCTGCCCCCCTGTTAGGGTGGCGATCCGGCCCCACGGGGGCGTCAGCCGGATTGAATCGGCACGGGAGAGCAGGAATGAAGCATTGGCATCTTGGATCGCTTGCCGCCGCGACGGCATTTTTTGTCACAAGCTCCGCGCAAGCGGCGCCCGACTTTCGTGTCATCCAGTGGGACTTCACCAGGATCTGCCAGATCTATGATTTCGGCTGGGGCGGCCGCCCGATCCCCTCCAACTATAGGATCTTGACCCCGCCCTTGCCGAGCTTCCGCGCCGCAGTGCGCGCCAAGGGCCAGCTGGCGCGTCGCGGCCGCTGCTCGATCTAACCGTTCCATAAACAGCCGTCCCACCGGCGGCAGAAATTTATCGGCAAACTGTGCGGTCGCGTCTTACAAGATATCCGCAAGGCGGCTTGCCAGATGCTTGCCGCGCGGCATACGATTTTACGCCGTACGCGGCATAACGAAATTTCAAGGAGACTACGATGAAGCGTTTCAGTCTTGCTTTGCTGGGCACCGTGGGGGCGTTCTTTATTCTCACTCCCGCGCAAGCTGCCGACTACCGCGTCGTTCAGTACAACGACACCAAAATCTGCCAGGTCGTCGATATGGCCGGGCCGTTCAAGCCAATTTCGTCGAACTATACGGTTCTAACGAAAAAATCGATCCCGACCTTCGACGCCGCAATGAAGGCAAGGGCCGAAGTCGGCGCGAAGGCCAAGTGCATACTCTGAGCCGTCATCAAGACGCCGGAGCACGACCCCACCTCACCATCCTGGATGGTGAGGTGGTTTTGTTTCGGACGGCGATTTGGAAGACCGATGCTGCGCCGTCTTGCCTGATAGACTGAAGGCCGCATTCAAGCAGCGAGTTCATCATGACAAAACGTATCAGCGTCATCGGCGCCGGCACCATCGGCGCAAGCTGGGCGGCCTATTTTCTGGCGCGCGGTTTCGAGGTTTCGGCCTATGATCCAGCGCCGAATGGCGAGGATTTCGCGCGCCGCTTCATCGACAACGCCTGGCCGACTTTGGAGAAGCTCAAGGCGGTGCAGCCCGGCGCCGACCGCAAGCGCTTTTCGTTCTTCAAGGACCCTGCGGCCGCCGCCAAAGGCGCGGCCTTCGTGCAGGAGAGCGGGCCGGAGCGCGAGGACGTCAAGATCGAGCTGTTCGCCGCGATCGACGGCGCCGCGCCGGCCGACTCGGTGATCGCCTCGAGCTCGTCCGGCCTGCTCATCAGCCGCGTCACCACAAAGTGCAAGCATCCCGAACGCTGCGTGATCGGCCATCCGTTCAATCCTCCTCATCTCATTCCGCTGGTCGAGGTGGTTGGCGGCGCGAAGACATCGCCGGACGCCGTAACGAAAGCGATGAACTTCTACCGCGAGATCGGCAAGCACCCGATTCACATCAAGAAGGAAGTGCGCGGCCACGCCGCCAACCGGCTGCAGGCGGCGCTGTGGCGCGAGGCGATCCACCTGGTCACCGAGGGCGTCGTTTCGGTTGCCGATGCCGATGCGGCGATTGCCTACGGCCCCGGCCTGCGCTGGGCGCTGATGGGGCCGCATCTGACGTTTCACATGGCCGGCGGCGACGGCGGCATGAAGCATTTCATGGATCACCTCGGCCCGGCGCTGCAGAGCTGGATGGACGAGCTCGGCACTCCGAGGCTCGACGCAAAAACGCAGAAGGCGATCATCGACGGCGTGACCGAGGAAGCGGCCGGCCGCAGCATGGACGAGCTGCGGCGCTGGCGTGACCGCAAGCTGATAGAGATCCTGCGGGTGAGCGGAGAACCTTAAACCGCGATTGCAGCCGAGCTACGACGCCGGTGCAAACCGCTCGCGTGCGCGCGCCCTCGCCTTCTCCGCCTCAACGGCGCGATCGCGCGCGGGCGCGACTGTGTGCAACGAGGCGAGCAGCGCGCGGGCCGCCTGCGAAACCTCGGCCACGGCTCTTTCAAAGGCCTCGGCGTTCGCCTGCGACGGCTTGTTGAAGCCGGAGAGCTTGCGGACGAACTGAAGCGCAGAAGCGTGGATCTCCTCCTCGGTCGCCGGCGGCTCGAAATTGAACAACGTCTTGATGTTACGGCACATCGATCGGCTCCTTTCGGACGAATATGGGTTTCCCGGCTCCGCTCCGGAATGACGGCTAGCGCAAATATTTGTCGAACCAGTCCAGCGTGCGCTGCCAGGCAAGCTTGGCCGCAGCTTCGTCGTAACGCGGCGTCGTGTCGTTGTGGAACCCGTGATTCGCACCGGCGTACACATAACCCTGATGCGCGACATGCGCGGCGGTGAGTTC
>Ga0247792_1000118_pt1 | contig 17895 bp, 18 predicted proteins | sample UWRJS106311C6_FD_179920 | JGI IMG/M metagenome (GOLD analysis project Ga0247792, IMG submission 179920) | Soil microbial communities from Arlington Agricultural Research Station in Wisconsin, United States - UWRJ-S106-311C-6 | ecosystem: Environmental > Terrestrial > Soil > Agricultural land... | reverse complement strand
GTTATTCTTCCTATTTTTGATAGCATACCGCTATTAACAAGTAAATATCATTATTATATCCTATTTAAAAAAGCTTATAATATACTAGAGAGTTCTGAACTTTCCAAAGAAGAAAAGAATAATTTATTATTAGAACTTCAAAATACACAAATAGATCCAAATTATATCTCAGCCGCTTGATCCATTGTAAACAATACTGTTAATTCATCATTGGATGCCCATCTTGTTATGAGTAAATCTTGATTAGTAGGTTTTACAGAAGCAGAAGGGAGTTTTTATTTAGTTAAAAAGGACCATCGTCGAATGATTCATGCTTTTGAATTAACTCAAAAATTAGATACTATTGTATTACAAGCGATAGGACGGATATTAGGTATTAAAGTTACGTCTAAACAAACATATAACACTATTGTAACTACTAACTCTAGATCTATAAGTAATATTATAGATTACTATCAAAATACAATGAAAGGTATGAAATCATTAGAATATCGAATATGATCTAGATCTTATATAAAACATAAAGGTAATTATATAGAACTGAACTCTATTCGAGAACAAATGAGAAAATACGAAAAATTCGATTAAATGCAGATGTCTAGCAAGAAACAATAAAATATTCTAGAATGAAAGTATAGTCCGATCCAAAATGAGAATTTTGAATATAACAAGAAAGTTTTAACTGGAGTTATTATTCCAATTGTTATCCGCCTTTATCTGGAATACAATCGCATTCTGGTGCTTCTGTAGATTTAGCCATATTTAGTTTACACTTATCAGGGATTTCATCAATCCTAGGGGCTATAAACTTTATTACAACAGTATTAAATATGAGAGCCCCAGGTAAATTTAGTAAGTTAAAGTCTAATTATAATTCAAAGAGATTTCAACACGTTATTTCTCAAAATCAAAAAAACATATTGCAAAAGTCTCAAATAGAAGTCTTAATAGGATCTTTATTAGGGGATGGATGTATAACTAGATCCGGTAGAGGTTTGAATCATTTTAGATTTAAACAATCTACTATTCATTCTGAATATTTCTTCTTTATCTTTTTAATATTTCAACCTTATTTAACTCTAGGTTCACCTAGTATCTCTTGTCATTTCGACAAGAGATACAATAAATTATATGAAAGCTTAACTTTACAGACTAGGCCTATATATAATGATGTATTAAATATAAATACTCTAGAAAACATATTTTATACAAAAGACGAAAAAGGTAATAGATTCAAGAGAGTCCCTTTAGATATAGAATCTCTGCTCTCTCCAATAAGTCTCGCAATATGGATAATGGATGATGGTCATTTTTATAATAATGCGGTTTTTTTAAACGTTCAATCATTTAAATTAGAAGAAAATATACTCCTAGTATCTGCCTTAGCTAAATTAGGTTTATCTAGTAAAGTTATTCCAGTTTCCAATAAAGATAATAAATGGCCCGAGAGAATTTTCATTTCTGCTAGAAATTTAAATAAGTTAAGAGAACTAGTATTACCCTATATGACTAAATCTATGTATTATAAATTAGGTCTGTAACTTACAGTCATGCCCGGTCTAAAACTAACCGTATGCTGGAAACTCCTAAAGCTTTAAGTACTTGTAACGAGTGAAAATCTTAAAGATATATGGACAATCAGCAGGAAACCAATAAGATTACATTGGGCTCCTCAGAGACTACACGTTAGTTGTCATCGTTCTATGCATTTATCTAGCTCTCTATAAGGATAAATGAGAAAAAGGAATGATGGCAAAGATATAGTCCTTTTTCTCTACTTTCTAGTGCTCGCTATAGAATAGAAGGAGAAATATTCAAACTGATGACTATGCATAAATTACCTCTATTCGTTTGAGCTATATTTGTAACTGCGATACTATTATTATTATCATTACCTGTATTAGCTGGTATAGCAACAGTGCCAGCTTTAAATTTGGCTATATGCTGGAAACTGTTATGATTCGAAATAACACAATCAGCAGGAAACCTTTTAGATTTGAATTTATCAGGGCTCCTCAGAGACTACACGCCAGAATTCATTTTTATTAACTACCATTTATGTAATACCTCTTCCATTCTTATATCTTCTAATACTCAAAAGCAATTAAGTGCAAATCTTAAAAATAATTCTAAATTTATTTCTTACCTTACTGGTTTAATTGAAGGTGACGGTTCAATTATTACACCTAAAACGGTCAGATCTATTAAAGGTAAACTTAATTATCCTTCAATACAAATTGCATTCCATTTAAAAGACATAGCGCTAGCTTTATTAATTCAAAAGAATCTAAAGTATGGTTCTATTCATAGAGTCAAAGGTGCAAATGCTTATATTCTATATATAAATAGCAATGAAGGCATAGTGGATATTGTTAATCTAATTAATGGTAAATTTAGAACACCTAAAATTCTCGCTTTACATAGTTTAATAGACTGACTCAATATTAGAAGTGCCGATGCTCAGATTCAAAAACTCCCAGTGGATACTAGTCCTTTAATGTCAAATGCTTGATTATCAGGATTTATTGAAGCAGATGGACATTTTTCAGTGCGAGTTACAACAGGTTCTAAATACAATAAACTAGAATGTAAAATTGAATTAAGTCAGACACAAACGGACCATAACGGTCAAAGTAATTTGGAATTTTTAGAAGTGATTGCTAATCTATTTCATACGACAGTTAAACCCTGTAAAGTGAATACAAAATATCCCCAATATCGAGTTAGAACTACTAATTTAAAAGGTAATATCCTATTAGAGAGTTATCTTACTTCTTTCCCTTTATTCGGAGCAAAATATTTAGATTATAGAGATTTCTTTACAATTTTAAACTATTTTAAATTGGGTATACACATGAAGAACATAGAAAAGATTAAAACCATTAAATCTTCTATGAATGACGGTAGAAATCTCTATAATTGAGATCATTTACAGAATTTTTATACTAATTAAATGAATAATATATAGTCCCATCTAATATGTGAATATTAGAGATCTCACCTATATCTAATAATTTTATTAAATGTAGAGATATTATATCCTGGATTCATTTTCGTGAGACAAGAAAAAAGGCAATTACAATGTTATTAACTGATAGAAACTTTAATACATCATTCTATGACCCAAGTGGTGGAGGTGACCCAATTCTATATCAGCATCTTTTCTGAAGAACAATCAATTATACAAATATAGGTATAAGTACTCTATCTGTTTCTCCCTTCCTATATTTAGATTATAAATATAGGAGTAGGGCCCCTCGAGGAGAAAATGAGGTAGGGACAAAATTCAATTTTAAACCTTTTTTAACGGAATGAGTTAAAAAATACCCTGGAAAAACTGAACCTACTCACAGTTTTTTAGAATGATTTATAGGTTTTACAGAAGGAGAAGGTAGTTTTATATTAGCAAAACGTGGAGATTTGGCTTTTGTTGTGACTCAGTCCACTTTGGATATTAAAGTTCTAAACTATATCCAAAGTCAGCTTGGTTTTGGTAAAGTAATAGTACAGTCCTCAAAGCACAAAACACACAGATTTGTTATTCAAGACACTCCTAATTTAAATCTCATATGTTTATTGTTTAATGGTAATATGGTATTCCCTTTAAGAGACGCTAGATTTAAAACTTTTCTCTCTTTCTTCAATGAAAAAAGACTCAGAAATAATCTAAGCATTATTAAACCTTTAGATAACTTGATTCTTCCGAGTTTAAACGATAGTTGAATATCAGGTATTACAGATGGTGAGGGTTGCTTTACTTCGTCCTTACTGTCCAACTCCTCAGCTTTTAGAATAAGGTATATATTAACTCAAAAATGAGCTATCAATAAATCTGTTTTAGAACACATTCAAAAGCTATTTTTGGACCAAGAAAAATCTGTAAAAGGTGCAATAGTACCGCACTCTGAAAAAGATGTCTGAGAGTATAGAGTAAATGGTGTTAAAAACTGTGAAGGTCTATTTGCTTATTTCGATAGATTTCCTTTAATCACGAACAAAAATAGAAGCTATACCACGTGGAAAATATTACACTCTCGTTTGAAAAAGGGAGACCATTTAAACAGCTTAATACGAACAGAATTAATAGAGTTATCTAAAACAATAAACCAAAAAGTATAATTTATTACGGAAAAAAGGGTTTGGTTTAGTCAAAGCTATGAAATTTAATAAGGCAGATGAAAAATGAAATAAGACCTTTTCAAATAAATACATTCAGTATACCAAATCCTAGTCTTTATACATTTTAAAGCATTATGTAATTTTTAGAAAAAAATAATAAGCATATAAAGGCAATACTGGTGGAACGGTCAAAGCTTCTCCGGCCAAGACCGTCGATCGTCTAAAAGATCGCTACAGACTGCCTCACCGGTGGGTGCCTGAAATGGTGCTTAATGTACAGTCGGATTCCTTTTTCTTATGACCGTTAAAAAGAAAAGCGGCCTATTTGCTCTTTTTTGATTCAAAAAAAAGAATAGCGCCGGGTCTATAATCAAGAGTGTAGAAATGATTATAGGCTACGGAATTGGATTCTTCGGTCAAGTGTGGCCCGTTAATATATTAACCCTAGCTGTTATGAACCAATAAGATATAATTTGTCTTTTCAGTGCAGGAGTATATTTAATGAAATGGACTATATGCTGGAACCCTGAGTATCCATTAATAGATACTTTATTAATAAGTGATTTGGATAATTCCGATCCCTATAAAGTAAAAATTCTTTTAATGTTAGGTAATCAGCAGGTAACCAAAAGATACCAAATCTTAGTAGGAACCTCAGAGACTACACGTCCATTATCCTCTATAAAATCTTCAGACAAGTGAAATGAATGGCTAGCAGGTCTAATTGATGGCGAGGGATCATTATTAGTAAGTAAATCTGGTTATACTAGCTGTACAATGGGAACTTCGAGGAGGATGAACATGCTTTAACTATTATTAAACAAAAATTAGGTGGATCTTTCCCTCCCTACCGGGCCAAATTAAGATCTGGTGTAAAAGCTTTAAGGTACAGATTACATAATAAAAATGGGATGTTAGAATTAATTAATAGAATAAATGGAAATATTAGACATTCATCCAGAATAAAACAATTGGAAGCCGTCTGCCTAGCTTTGAATATCCCAATCCAATACCCGGGCAATATTACCCGAGGATTGGATGATTTTCAGGTTTTATGGATGCAGATGGCACTATAACATACTCTATGAAAAATGATCATCCACAATTAACAGTATCTGCGACAAATAAACTATTAGTAGATATTTCTTATTATACTGAGGTGTTTAATGGTAATACCTATTTTGATAAATCTCATAATGGTTATTATAAATGAAAAAAAAAGATCGGACATACTTAATTTTAAAGAGTATCTAGCCCTTCCTATAGTTATATATATATATCAATATAGGAAGGGGGCCCGGTAGGGAGGGAGAGAATACCCTGTGTACTCACATCAAAAACACAGATTTCACATGATAGATATATATTATACACTAATAGACATTAAAGCATATCGCGCTAGCCCTGATTCTCCGATAGGAAAGGCCTGAGCAGTTTTTAATGAAAAATGAAAACAATGAGGATAAAGATATAGTCCATTTAAAGAAATTACAATATTCTTTATTAGCACCCAGAGGTTCAAGATGTAAGCCTCGTAACTTCGCTATATGCTGGAAACACCTTTATACTAAAATACACCTGTTTTAATACAATTTCAGTACTATATATTATGAGTGCAATTTATGTGTTAGTTACAGTAGTAACAAAGTTTAGATTGGGTCAATCAGCAGGTAACAATTTGTATTTATTCCTCTATTTTATAAAAATAGAGGAGGCGGCCCTACCGGGGGGAGAGAAATCATGCTCTTCAAGAATTGGAACCTCAGAGACTACACGCGAAGGAACAGAAGAAAATATCAAATATATACCTAGACATGTACCTAAACATATTAAACCTGCAAATGACGAACAATTTGCTCATTATTTAGCAGGTTTAATAGATGGAGATGGTAATTTTAGTTATAGACACTTTACACTTGTATTTAATTCAAGCGATGCTTCTCTAGCTTACTATATTAAAGAAAGATTAGGTTTTGGTTACGTGAATAAAATACGGAATAAAAATGCTATAACATACGTTATATCAAACAAAGTAGGTATTGAAAAAGTTATAAATTTAGTAAATGGCAAATTAAGAATTCCATTTAAAATAGATTGTATCCAAAAATATCTATTAAACGCATATTCTACTCCTTTAAACATAAAAACAGATCTGTCTATAAATCTTTCAGTGGATTTAGACAACTACTGGTTAGCAGGTTTTTCTGATGCTGATGCTAGTTTTCAAATAAAAATATTAAACCGTAAACGTTTAAGTGGAAACGCTATAACAGAAATTAGACTTAATTTTCAAGTTGATAAAAAAACTAAAGATTTACTTGAGTTAATAGCAAAAAAATTAGGTGGAAACATTGGCTATCGTTCTTCTCTCCCTAGCCCTAGCGGGATGCAAGGGCCAGATACTTATTACTATGGATCTACAAGTTTTGGATCCGCTAGATCTGTTATTAAATACTTTGATAAATATCCTATGCTTAGTACTAAGCATCTAAATTATTTAAAATGGCGTAAGGCCTATTTATTAATTTTAGATCGTAAACATCTGACAGTAGAAGGAAAAATGGAGATAGAACGATTGAAGTCATCTATGAATAAATACTTAGATCCTTCAGTTGAAGTGTATTAGTATATACAATATTCTCTCCCTCCCTACCGGGCCCCCTTCCTATATTGATATATAAATATAGGAGTAGGGATCCCTTCCTTTTTGCAAAAAGGAGTAGGGATCCCGGGCCACTGTTTAAAATAGAGTCCTAACAAGAATGTAAATTTTTGAGAGTTAGATATTGAGTTATTATAATTCAAACTAACCAAATATTATTGTTATATCTTAATTATACCAGGTTTCGGTATGATTAGTCATATTGTATCCACTTTCTCTGGAAAACCTATATTTGGTTATTTTTCCTATTATTTTAATCAATATTTAAAAATACTAGTCGTACAAGATAGCCCTTACAATATTAGTACATCTAAACATTGTTACGTAACACACTATATGCGGGAAAAAAATTATAATCTTTATTGTACTAGAGTTACTCTAATGGCTACTTCTTTAATAATTTTATATTATGTCGTAACATACTCAGTTATAATCAATATTGAGCTTTTTAATCCGCAGGAAATTAACGCGCTATCTTGTAATAATAGCTTTATAGGGTTAAGTTTGCTAGTAAGATCCTCAGAGACTACACGTGTGTTTTCAACCGATCATTCTCTCCCTCCTCCTTTATTTAAAAAAATAAAGGAGGAGGGAGGGCTACAGTATAATGTCGAACTTAAGAATCGACAATGAATTGCAGGATTAATTGACGGAGACGGGTACTTTGGAGTATCTAAGAAGAATTATTGCTCTTTAGAAATTGTGGTGGAACCCAGGGATATTGCTTGTTTAATGAAAGTTAAAAATAGATACGGAGGATCTGTAAAGTCTACATCACATGCTGATGCAGTACGATATAGATTACACCATAATGAAGGCATTAAACAAGTTATAAATGATCTAAATGGTCTATTTTATAATCCCACTAGAATAAATCAATTTCAAAAAATTTGTATTCTTCATAATATTAAATATATTGAACCTATGCCTTTAGATTATAACAGCAGATATCTTGCTGGATTATTTGATAGTGATGGTAGTATATATCTTAATATTAAGTCTCAACAAGTATTTATAACTATTTCTCAAAAATCCCGAGTACTCCTCGATATAGTTTCTAGCGTTTATGGAGGTACTGTATATTCTGCAAATGCTAGTAATACAGCATTTAAATGAACAGTATCTCGAAAATCAGACAACCTAAATCTCATTAATAATTATTTTCATTGAAATGGATGCGTATCTGCTAAGAACAAGAGATTTGGAATGGTAAAAGAATTCTATAGACTATCTTCAATAGGAGCTACAAAGGCTACTATAGACTCTCCTTTAGGAGAGTCTTTATTAAAATTTAAAGAGAATTGAGATAAATACAATATTAACAATAATGATTAGTTGTTAAAGGTATAGTCCATATTTTTTTATTAAAATAGTATCTAGGAATGGTTTACGCTATTTTCTCAATTGGTATTCTTGGTTTCATTGTATGAAGTCATCACATGTATAGTGTGGGATTAGACGTGGATAAATTTGTGTCCACGGAAAAAATCTTGCTATTTGCTGGAAACTCTTTTTTAAATAGTCCACTCGTACTTGTTACGCTCGGAAAAATCTATTTTTGTAGGCAAAGAAAATCAGCAGGAAATTTTAATTTTAGTACAAAAGCTACGGCAAGTACTAAGAATATTTATACTCATTATACCGATTTGCCGCGCATCTCAGAACATCTGAGTTCTATCAAACCTTATAACGATCATGAATTTGGCTATTTTTTAGCAGGTTTAATCGAAGGAGATGGTTGATTCGGTTATCGAGAAGTACATATCATTTTCTCTGAAAATGACATACCTTTAGCCTATAGTATTAAAAAACGAATTGGTCATGGGAATGTCTATAAAATTAAAGATAAAAAAGCAGTGAGATATATATGTAAAAATAAAAAAGGTATATCTACTATTTTAGAGCTTATAAACGGTAAATTTGTAAGTAGTCCTAAGTATGAACAACTGAATAGACACAACTATTCCGAACTCTATAATATTGTGATACTTCCGCCGCTATTTAAAGTTACCTTTAATAATGCATGGTTGGCAGGGTTTACTCAAGCCGACGGTTGTTTTCATATTAGTTTAGTCAAAAGTACTACACATAAAACAGGTTTTTCTGTTAGATTGGAATATTCTTTAAAACAAAATGACTCTGTACCGCTAAAGCTTCTACACGAAAATATACAACTAGGAAATCTTTCTCAGTATACAAGTGGTACCTGGTGTTATAAAAGCACAGGGTATAAAACAGCAGCATTATTAATAGATTATTTTGATAAATATCCCGTATCGGCAGGCAAGTACTTAAGCTACATAAAGTTTAGAAAGGTTTACATTATGATTACTAACGGTTTACATTTAGAAGATAAAGGTATATTGAAAATAAAAAATATTAAAATTAAAAAACCCTCAGAGACAAGCACGCAAGAACTTGAGGTAGTCTCAAGTGTGATACTGTCCAATGTACGCAAATAAAAATAAATGACAAGAGCGTACTTTACTGCGGCCACAATGATTATAGCGGTTCCAACAGGAATAAAAATATTTAGTTGATTAGCAACTTGTTATGGTGGAAGTATTAGATATACTACTCCTATGATATTTGCATTTGGTTTCATTGCACTGTTCACTATAGGTGGTTTAACAGGAGTAATTTTAGCAAATGCTAGTTTAGATGTTGCAATGCACGATAGATTATTGATTGATTATAGTACTGCTGTATTTTTGCCCAGTACCCTCAATAATAAGGATAATAAATTAAGTGAAGATGAGTATATAAAAATGTTTTGAGTAGGTTTAATGGATGGGGATGGTAGTATTCAAGTCAACCATTGACGTAATAAGTCCTTGCAGTACCGACTTGTTATAAAGTTATCTAATCTTCCCTGTAATTACAGTATGCTAGTTAAAATTGCAAAAGTAATTGGAGGTAATGTACGAGTAACTGGAAAGGGTGCAGACGTTATTTGAGTAGTTAATAATAAAGATACAATTAAAGATATTATCCAAATATATGATTTGTATCCTCCTTTAACATCTACAAAAATATGTCAACTGAAATTCTTAAAAACGTGCTTACAAGAAAATTCAGTACTTTACTATTTATCTAATAGAGACTCTAGATATATGAGCCAAGCGGCTATTGTACAATCTTATGCGGAAGCTGCATACGGAGTTAACCATCTTAATTATTTTAAGGGCTGACTCTCTGGTTTCATAGAAGCTGAAGGTTGTTTTTCAATTAGAAAAAGTAATGTAAATTCTTTTTCGATAGGGCAAAATAACGATATCTATTTAATAAACGCCATTAAACAGTTCTTTGATGCTACTAACATGGTTAGAACTTCCTCTCGTATTTTTTATAAGATAGAAATATACAAAAAAGAAACTTTAAACAAAATTACAAATCACTGTATAGATTATCCTTTATTAGGGGAAAAAGCAATTTCATTGCAAAAATTCAATCAAACCCTCAAAAGGTAAGTGTCATGCTGTCTTGCCACCATGAAAAACTTAATACATTTTTCGGTAGTATATATTATATATTGCTAACGGTGAAATCTTATATGTTTTATACTGCATAAAACGAATAACAAGTATAAGACAATACCGTGGAAACCAAAAATAGTCTTAAATTTATTTAAAGGCTATTGAGTAGGATCCGTAGAGACTAAACGTGGCAGTCGAAAGTTAATTAAGTTTAACGATTAGATAAGTTATAGTCCAATCCTCAGGGTGACCTGAGCCGTATTACCATATATGCGCCATATACAAGACTTATTATGTAGTTGCTCAAATGGGCCTAAATAAATTTTCAAATTATTTTGCAATTGACTATATGCTGGAAACTATGTGCTTAGTTTATTATTTACTAGTTATAAAATATTTATATCCATATTTTTCATATTTCATGAAAAGAAGTAAGGGTTTATTTCTCTATTTACTAGAGGGAATATTTTTCTTATTTATATCTAGTGAAAACAATAATAATTCTGTTACGCTATCTCTAGCTAAGCGTACGGACATACAATCAGCAGAAAACTGTAAAGGATTCTCAGAGACTATACGTCAATCATCTAATGAAGATAAACAAATGGAGTTAAATTCAGTTTCTCTCCCGCCCTACCGGGACCCCGGGCTTGAATTTTTTCAATGATTAGCAGGTATTATAGACGGTGATGGTAATTTTGATATCAGAAAACTTAATAATAAGTTAGTATTGAAAGCAATTAGAATTAAACTACATAATAGAGATATTAGAATTCTAACACGTATTCAAAATACCCTTCATCTAGGTCGAATAAGAGCTGATAAGAATAAACCTCATTCATTGTTTATCGTTTCTACTAAAAAGGATATGGAATATATAATAACCAATTTAAATGGTCTTATTAGAATAAAAGTCCCAGGTTTTGTACAATCTTGTGAATATCTAAACATTAATTACAAAGAAGCTAATTATACTATTGGTCCTTACGACCCTTATTTTGCGGGTTTAATTGATACTGATGGTAGTATAGTCTTTAATTATGCTTCTAATAGAATAGAATGTAATTTAGAAATGAAAGCTACTGAGTATGTACAAAAATTAAATTTAGATAAAGTTATACCTTTTTCTGCGCCTTTTATTATAAAGCGTGTTCATAAAAATTCACAAAATCATTATTATTCAATAGCTTTCAAATATCAGAATGTGGATAATATGGTGTACATTTATGATTTTTTCATGAAAAATCGCCTGTACTCTGACTTTAAATTTTATAGAGTGTCTAAAATAAAAACTTTCTTAGAAATTAGACACTATAAAACTTATCCTAAGGATAGCTTAGAATATAAAGTATATTCTGACTTTATACTGGATTTTGTGAAATATCAAAATCCTTTATGATACAAATTATCCTATATTAGTGAACTTAGATAATTATATAGTCCAACTTTATACTCTCCCTCCTCCTTTATGCAAAAAGGAAGGGCATGGTATAATAGCATTTCCACTATGTACTTTCAATGGGAGCTGTATTCGCTTTATTTGCAGGATTCTATTTCTGAGCACCTAAAATAGTAGGTAAAACTTATAATGAATTCTTAGGTAAAGTACATTTCTGAACTTTATTCCTTGGAGTTAATTTAACATTCTTCCCTCAACATTTCTTAGGTTTAGCGGGTATGCCAAGAAGAATACCTGATTACCCAGATGCCTTCGCATATTGAAATGCGGTATCTAGTTTTGGGTCAATTCTTTCTGTAGTAGCTACAGCAGTATTTATATATATCATTTATGATTTATTTACAAATGAAACTGCAGTGTCTAATAACCCTTGAGCGATACCTTCTTACTTCAGTTCTACTCATCCAGGATGAGAAATTGAACAAGGTACTGTTACATTAGAATGAACTTTAGCTAGTCCAACTCCATTCCATGCATTTAATGTATTACCTGTACAATCTTAATATTATCTCAGCAGATAATACTGTAGGAGTAAACGGTATACGTATTTAAATACACGGGCTTTTACGAAAAACACTTTATTATAATAAGTCCTAATTCTGTAAAGAGTATTAACTATAATCAACCCCCCTCCCCGCCCTTCCTATATTTATATATAAATATAGGAGTAGGGATCCCTTCCCTCCCCACTGTCAAGGTGATAGGGAGGGACCAATTACTGCTAGCAGTAGTTTAATGTTCCAGTGATAATCATGATAATAATAACAATTATAACTTTAATCGTAGCCATTGCGCTACCAAATACTAAAATATCTCCTATACAATTTGCTCGGCTTGCCGCCATTTCATTCTTACTCTGTGCCTTCCTATCATTTAATGTCTTATACATAGAATCTTTAGGATCGGGAATAGGAATCTTCAGTGGGCTTTACCAGGTATCTCCAATAACTCAAAGTATTGAAACTTTTATATATTTAATCGCTTCATGTATACTAATTCCTTGATTTATTGTACCTTTCGCCCGAAATGGTTCTTCACGATTATTACAGAATGCCACTGTAAATACTGGTCCAATTCTTTCAGAATATTCTCTAATATTACTATTTAGTGTATTAGGTGCTACTTTATTAATTTCAAGTGCGGATTTAATCTCTATGTACTTAAGCATAGAATTACAATCATTCGCTGTATATATATTAGCTGCTATTCATAGAGATAGTGAATCTGCTACAGCTGCAGGTTTAAAATACTTCTTATTAGGTGGTCTTTCTTCTACTTGAATACTATTAGGAGCGGCTTTAATCTATTCATTTACAGGTTTAACTAATATAGAATCAATTTTCAGTCTAGTTCTAACTGTAGAAAGTTCTTCATACTCTATAGTACCTGTATTAGGTCTACTATTTATAGTATTAGGATTCTTATTTAAAGTAGCTGCTGCACCTTTACATAATTGAGCTCCAGATGTTTATGATGATGTACCAAGCAGTGTAACTACTTGATTAACAATTATGCCTAAAATATCTATAATTATCTTCTTATTAGAATTAGTAAATAGTTCATTATTAGGATCTAGTTTCTTAACACAGGGGCTAGAAGGGTCAGATGTAATAGCTTCTTCTGTATGATCATTACCACTTAAAAATACCTTACTAGTATCTTCATTATTATCTTTAATAATAGGTAGTGTTGTAGGGTTGGCACAATACAGAATAAAAAGATTATTAGCTTATAGTACAATTTCACATGTAGGTTTCTTACTTCTAGCTTTAGGTATTAATACAGAACAATCTACAGAATCATTGATTTTCTATTTACTACAATATTCTATAACAAATTTAAACACTTTCTTAATCTTATTAGCATTTGGTTATACACTGAAATCAGTTTACTTTACATCGGATTTAGGTAAAAAAGCAGTAGGTAAAACAAGTACTCGCCCTTCCGGGATGGATATTAGATATATTTCAGAATTAAAAGCTCAATTTATAACTAATCCTTTATTAAGTTTAAGTTTAGCTTTATGTTTATTCTCTATGGCTGGTATTCCTCCTCTATTAGGTTTCTTTGCTAAACAGCAAATATTATATTCTGCCACATATAGTGGGTACTATTTTATGAGTATCGTAGCTATTATAGTTAGTGTTATTAGTGCTTCTTATTACTTACAAATTATTAAAGTAATGCACTTTTCTACTGAACCTACTATAAGCTCTAATACTCCATCAGATACTACATCTAATATATATATTAGTAATAGTCACAGTATGCTAATTAGCGTACTTACTTTAAGTTTAGTATTATTTATGTTAAATCCAAATATCTTATTAAATAGCACACACCTTCTGGCTTTAACTATTTTCCAAACTTAAAAATGAGCGCATTAATTATACTTTTTATCTTTGTTCCTATCTTAACTGTAATATTACTAACTTTAAATTTATTATTCAGTGTACATAAACCAGACTCTGAAAAATTAACGAGTTACGAATGTGGATTTTCACCAGTGCACGGGCAAACGAGAACACCTTTCTCAGTACAATTTTATCTTGTAGCTATACTTTTCCTTGTATTTGATTTAGAATTATTAGTTTTATACCCTATAACTGTAAGTCTATACGAAGTGGGTGCTTTAGGATTCTGAGTTGTACTTATATTCTTCAGCGTACTGACTGTAGGGTTTGTATATGAATTAGGTAGTGGAGCTCTTAAATCTATGTTACCTGTAACACGAAATTCTAAACCATCTAATGAGTTAAGTGATTAAACTTATAAACCCCCTTTTCCTAGAACGTATTTAATTAAATATCAGTCCCTCCCTTCCTTTATATATATATATATATAGGAGTAGGGACACCGGGCCCCGCCCTACCTTGCCCTGTATTTAAATATAATATCAATAAAGGAGGGGCAAGGTATAAAATAAGGATAGCAAGGGCATCCACTCCATTGTACTCGTAAGCAATGTTCTGGGTACTTGGCAAGGCCTATTTTATAATAAAGTATAGAAAAGAGAGTTAAAAGAGAAGGTGATATAGTGTAATTGGTTTAGCATAATAGACTCATGATCTATTGATTTGGGTTCGAGTCCTAATGTCGCCTTATTATATAATATGGTTATTATACTAGGAAAGTATATTTTCTAGCAATGGCTAAAAGAGGAAATAGGATCTTTAGTTTAATTGGTTCGAACACATAAGCGTCACTTATGAAAATTTGGGTTCGAGTCCCAAAAGATTCGTATGCCTATACTTGCCTTTATATTACCATAAATCTTTCAAGCAACTACATGAAAATGTACTAAGATATAGGTTTAAATTTTAAATGTCCAAAAGGAAACTTTAATACACTATTATGAATTTATCATTATTATTATTTATCTCCGGAATTCTCGGATTTATTTTAAATAGAAAAAACATAATCCTTATGATTATCAGTATTGAAATTATGCTTTTAGCAGTAACTCTGTTAATTTTAATAAGTTCATACAACTTTAATGATAACACTGGTCAATTATTTAGTGTTTACGTGATATCTATAGCTGGTGCGGAATCAGTTATTGGATTAAGTATATTAGTGGCCTATTACCGATTAAGAGGAAATATATCACTAAGAACTTAATGTATTTATCAATTTTATTCTTACCTTTATTAGGTTCGGCTGTTGCAGGGTTATTAGGTAGAAAATTAGGTAGCACTGGTGCCCAATTTATTACTATTTCTAGTTTAACTATTACTTCTGTAATGGTACTAGTTGCATTCTATGAAGTAGGATTATGTGGTAGTCCTGTTTATATCAAACTTCCTAGTTGAATAGATTCAGGTCTATTAAATGTTTCTTGAGGTTTCTCATTTGATAGTTTAAGTGTAGTTATGCTTATTCCTATACTAATTGTATCAACTTTTGTTCAAATCTATACCGTAGATTATATGAAAGAAGATCCTGCTAAATGTTCTGGGAAAACATTTGTTGGGAGTAAATTGCCAAACTCCGGGGAAGCCCTAAAGCTTCTGATACCAAGCTATAGTCGAAAGGCTATTAGTGGCTGAAATAATTACTCAGGTAAGGTAACAAGTCAGAAGATAAATGAAAATGAAATGGGTAATCGCGGATCTAAGTCAAAGTCCATATCGGACTTTGTAAAAGAGCAACGAGTAGACGGTAGTTGGTGTATTAATACTAAATTATTGCATTTAAGGTGTACTCTAATGGATTTCGAAAGAAATTATCAAATCAAAAACCCATCTAAACAATTAAATATAAAGAATAATTTTTCTACTTTAAACAATTCTATTTTTTATGGTCTTATGCTTTCATGCCCCTCCTTTATTTATATATAAATAAAGGAAGGGGGCCCGGTAGGGAGGTAGAGTATTATAATAGATAAAAATAAAAGCCTAGGGCTTAATCTAAATTTCAAATGGGTTTGCATAAACGTGATATTTATCTATTGATACAATTACAACAATTTTAGATATAGGTTCAATACATATAAATGACAGTCTTAATAAAGTAAATTATTCAATTGATTCTATTCATACCTAATTAATCATTTCTTATCCTTTATTAGCTCGCAGCAGATTACCTTATGTTTAAAGCTCCTACTAATGAACAATAAGGCTCCTAGCGTTAAATCAAATAATAAATAGAAAAGATTCAATAGATTTAAAGAGTTTAAAGATGTTACTCGTTAGACCCGTAATTAATACTGAAAACATTCCTAATCATAATTGGGTTGCTGGATTTGTAACAGGTGAAGGTAATTTTTATTAGCCCACAGTCCTCAAATAAAATAGGATCTCTCCCTCCCTACCGGGCCCCCTTCCTATATTGATATTATATATAAATAAAGGAGTAGGGCCACAGGGCTCCGGATATTAATAATATAATCATTCCTTTTTTTGAACAATATCCTCTGCTATAAAACTATTGGATTATACTGATTTATGTCAAATAGCTAAATTAATGAGTAACGGTTCTACAGCGACTGCAGAAAATTACAGAAATCAAATCTGGTAAAGAAATATTACTAACATTTAATTGCATGATAAATTTGACCGCCATGCACAACCAAAGATTCTTTTCTTATTTAACATTATTCTCATTCTTTATGATTTTACTTGTTACCGCTGACAATTATTTATTAATGTTCTTAGCTTGAGAAGGAATTGGAGTAGTTTCTTACTTACTGATTAACTTCTGATTCACAAGGATAGCAGCAACTAAAGCTGCTGTATTAGCACTAACACAAAATAGAGTTGGGGATACACTACTTACATTAGGTATGTTTAGTATACTTTGAGCAGTAGGTAATTTAGATTATTCTACTGTATTCTCTATTATACCCTATATGAATGAAACAGTTACAACTATAATAGCTCTGTTACTATTAGGAGGAGCTTCGGCTAAATCAGCCCAATTATTTTTAAATACATGATTACCTCATTCAATGGAGGGCCAAAAACCATTACGTGTTAAAGGCTTATTTTATTTCACAATTACATTATATTTTATCAGTATATATTTAAATTCAATGAGTATAGAGCTAATAGAATATATTAATTATGTTAACCAGTATTTTATAACTAGCGAAGAACCTATTTTATTTTAGTAGCTACTGTACCTGTGCTAACAACCAAAATTTCTCTACTTATTCCTTTATTTAAATATAATATAAATAAAGGGAGAAATAGTATTTACTCGGATATATGTACAAGTACTTTACCTAATCCTTGAAGGGTAGTTTGACTCATTCACAATATCATTTTATAGTAGTTTTGAAGCTTTAACTTTAATGCACTCACAATGATATATTTTGAATGATTCTACGAATAGATATACTAAAATCGTGCCTTTAAATATAGAAACACTAATGAGCCCAATAAGTTTCTTGAATCATGGGTGACGGCTATTGGTCTGAAGGTACCTTATATTTATGTATGGACAATTTTACATATTCTGAGGTTCTATTTTTAATAAATGCATTAAACCGCAAATTTAATATATATGCTGGTTCTAAGAACTAAGGAAGAAGTTTGTTGAAGAATTAGACTAAGTTCAAAAACAGAGAACATCTTAAAATTTTCGATTTGTTTCGCCCTTTATAATACCATCTGGCCCTTGCTCCCTACTCCTTTATTTATATATAAATAAAGGGCAAGGTAGGGCGGGAGAAGTAT
>Ga0247792_1000116_pt1 | contig 18007 bp, 5 predicted proteins | sample UWRJS106311C6_FD_179920 | JGI IMG/M metagenome (GOLD analysis project Ga0247792, IMG submission 179920) | Soil microbial communities from Arlington Agricultural Research Station in Wisconsin, United States - UWRJ-S106-311C-6 | ecosystem: Environmental > Terrestrial > Soil > Agricultural land... | reverse complement strand
GAAGGGACCCCGGGCCAAATCTTGCTTTCTTTATTTTAAATATTTGAGGGGGTGCCTATATCCGACTATTTTGTAGTCATTATTTTGATGTACCGACGGGGTGACTCGAACACCCTTCTACTTATTACAAGTAAGTGATTTTGACCCGTTAAAATAAATCGGCTTATTTAAAATACCTCTATTTATTAGGTATGTTATTAACTACGTAATACATTAACCTTCATTCTATACAGATAATAATTATATTAAAGAATATCATAACCTCTACCAGACTCGAACTGGCTCTTCCGACGTGAAGGGTCGGAGTACTGACCGATTATACTAAAAGGTCTTATATATAATATATTAAAATACCGTAATATTCTAGAGTAGACATCAAAGTCCAAATAGGCCTACTATAATTACTATAGTATACTTAGTCCCTTTATTTTTATCTAGAATAAAAATTTCTTTATTAAACAGAACTACTGGTAAAAAAATGTTAAATGCGTCTATCAACATCCTACGAGATTCGAACTCGTACCTTTATGCTTCGAAGGCAAACGCTGTACCATTCAGCTAAAGATGCAGATATAGAAGGAATATCGTAAATATTTGCACTTAACATATATTATAATATATAGCCAATCGATGGATTATACTTTCTTTTCTTTTTTTAAATAATATAATCCAAAAATATAAGTATACTGGTATCAGTATACAGTTATAATTCTTAATTATTAAAAATATTTTAATATATATTTTATATAGCGCTAGGCTATAGCTGAAAATTATGAGTAATAATATTTATTATATTCTTTCGCTTCGTCACTTTGTTAGTACTTTTATATACTTTCTTTTCTAGGGGGTTCGCGGCATTATATTAAATAAGAATAACAGGAAAGACATGGTTATAAATCCAGTTTATATAACATCGAAGGAGCACTTCGAGGTGAGGTAGTACTATTTACCTAAGTAAAGGTACACTATGAATAGCGATACGTATTCTATATACAGCCCCATTATTATTATGAGTCCTAACATTAGCTGTGGCTTTAATATTAAATACTTTGTATAATCGATTAATAAATCAATTTATTCGTAAAACTATCCGTACATATTTTAATAGTTCTAGCTTGATTTTCTCAATAACCGTCACCCATTAACCAATGGGCTAGTCCAATAGGAGTTAATAATTCACTTATGTTTAAAGGAACGAATTTCTCTTTCCTGTCTCAGTATTTAGTTTATATCATTTCTTATGTAATTTTGTTAATTCCACTGCGAAGAGATTTAAAACTATAACTATCTATTTTATATTTACTATCAGAGTCAGATCTAGGTTGAGGCTCTAAATTAGAACAGATAACGGATATATGATTTCACTTATATGCTCTTTGTTTTATTCTTTTTTGTTTTATTCTTTTTTGTTCGAAAAAGAGCAAAGATATTTGAAATCTACAATTTCCAATGTATTCACCGTGTTTATTTTTAGTAGGATAGCATAATCAACCATATACTAATAATTCTCCATTTGGCCCGGGCCCTACTCCTATATTTATATATATATCAATATAGGAAGGGGGCCCGGTAGGGAGGGAAAGAATGTTTATAATTTTTGTATTTATTGTATTAATATTTTTTTTTTAATTTAAGTGTGCTTACAAGTCTTTACCTTTCGATAAAGAAGTATGAAGCTATGAGTACCCAGGTTCGAACTGAGATCAGTCGCTTGGAAGGCGACGGCATTAACCAATTAAGCAATACTCATTAAACCTTGTAGGTCAGAATTAACCTTTAATTATGTTATTATTTCTACTTTTAGTTAAAGGTACTATTTACATTTATATTTAAACACTATATACATTTAGGGAGTAATTAAATTTTACACAATTAAGTAATGAATAGTGTTATATAGAGAATATAACCTAGCCCTTCCTATATTTATATATAAATATAGGGAGGGAGAGATTCTTTGCTAGTAAACTAAAGCTAAGCTTTGTACTTAAAGTACGAGTAAAGAGGGTCGAACTCTTAAATCGAATGACACTGTATCCTAAATACAGCCTGGCTACCAATTTCAGCATACTCGTTAGCGGTTAATATCGTTTCTTCTCGTACTTACGGGGGGGGGGCAGATTCTAATTTCATCTAGATGAAGAATACCTACTTATAAAAATGAAAGGAACAGGAAACATAGCGTACGAACAAAGAGACTCGAACTCTTACGGAATAATTCCACTTTTTCTTAAGAAAAGACTGGCTACCAATTTCAGCATGTTCGCTAGATCTAAAATTCTTATTGCCTTTATTGCTAGAAGAAGGCAATAAAATAAGGGTATTTAATCATCGTCTGATAGCAGCTTTCCCTCCCTCCCTACCGGGCCCCCTTCCTTTATTTATATATATATAAATATAGGAGTAGGGCCACCGGGCCCCCCGGCCCCCCTTATTTTATTTTATTGATTCAAATAAGGGAGGTGAGAAATATCAAATATCTGCATCAACCCTTAGCCCTGAATTAAGACAAATAAATATACTGAGACTACTAAATAATGAACGTTTATTAAAGTTCCTGCTTACTCTACATTATTGCACTTTTATCTCTAACAAGGAATAAAAAGATACTGAGGCCCGGGGGCCCTTCCTTTATTTATATATAAATAAAGGAGGGGGCCCGGTAGGGAGAGGGATAGATATATTTATCTGTTCATAACTTTATTTTTACGCCTTCTCCCCTCCTTTGTCTAAGGAATATTTGGGGCGAAGTCAGAAAGTAGTATTATCTTATCCCTGTAAATAGGCAAGAACTGATGTAGACCACCTCCGTAAAGGATAGTAGGCTCACTTCTTCCTTCTCTTTATTCAAAAAGGATAGAGTGTTTCTTTATATTTATATATGGAACTAGAAAGTGATGTAATAAATTAGTAATGCTAAGCTAAAAGACTTACGCCTATTGCACATGCATCCTATACTTTTTCCTTTTTAGATCTTTTGGGCCCGGGAGGGAGAAAAAGAACAAAAAAAGGAAAAAAAAGAAATCATCTATTTCTTATTTATACAGAGTATCTAAAGGTTGGTTTCGAGCTTAATATGCTTTCAGCTCTTATCCATTATGTTTGTGGCTACCCAACTATGCATTATTAATACAATTGGTACACTATAGAAACACAGCCATCTGATCCTTTCGTACTGAGAGGCCATCCTTTTTTTACTCTTTATTTCTATGGAGGATAGGGACTATACTGACTCACGTCGTATTAAACCCAACTCACGTACCTTTTTACTCGGCGAACAGCCGAACCCTTCCGAGCCCCTACACCCGGAGGATAAGATGAGTCGACATCGAGGTGCCGATCCGCGGTATCGATATGAACTCTCTCCCGCGACTAGCCTGTTCAAAATTATGTTATCATGAGGTCATTTAAACCTTATTTCCACTTATCACTAAGTGGTTCAGACTATGTCTTCATCTTTTTGTTTAACCCTTCTAAAACAAGGGGTTGTAATATTAGTATTTTTTTAGTATTATAATTAAGGCAATTTATGTTTCATTTCTTGTATTATATGGGGGGTCTATTCATTCTCTGAATTTAGCATAACTATTAGAAGATATTACGATAATTTTCTTACCTTTGTTAGCACGAACCGAGCATTCAAGTAAGAATTTATTACTTAATTCGAATGCCATAGTTTCGACTTCAAAATCTGAAAAGCTTTGAGTGTTTAAAACTATACCCTGATTCTTAGAATTTTGATTATAATCCAGTTTACCACCATCGTCCATAAACCAATAAGCTAATCCTTTAGCCGTTAATTCATTTTTAATTAATGAATCACTTTTCCCTTTTTTATTATTGATTAAAAAGAGTTTTGCTAGTGGATTAAAGGCTTTATGACTTATGGTTTGAAATCCCCAATTTGTAACTATATTACCTTTTGGACTTACTCTGGTTTTTAGATGAGGAGGAGATAATATCCATTCATCAAATAAATTATACACATGTTCTAGATAAACTTTGTTTTTATCACTTCATTCGAATTTAATTCTTGCCCTCTTCCTTTATTTATATAAAATATAAATAAAGGAAGGGCGCAAGGGATAGTTTTACCTTTATTTTGAGTTTGTAGAGATACATCCCCTAACATAAGACCAATAGAAGTTTCCCACTGGTTTTGAGTTAAATTAGATAACGATTCTTTATATGCTCTAATTAGTTTATTATTTGGGGGGCACCCTGTAATTTTTGTTTATTTGTCATGCTTTTTTATTTTTATACTATTGATATGATATTACAATTTAAAAAGATGCTGGGCGCTCGTGTCAGGATTATTGTTAGCACTACTCACCTATTAGTCGTTGAACGTTCTTATCCCTAATACATATAAATATATTATGCTGAAATAAGCTTCGCTGCAAATTAACTTAATTTAAGTTTTCCTTGCAATTCACCCAGTTTATTACTTAACTCTCACGAGTAAAGAGGACAACAGTTTTATCCCTAGCGTAACTTTTATCTATTGAACGACGGCTATTCCATGATATACCGCCGGGTCACTATGCCCTTCTTGCGAATCTGATCGACTTATATGTCCCTCAGTTAAGCTTGCTTTAGCCATTACGCCTTCCTAACCTTACATGGTTAATCGATTTCCATCCGATTTTAGCAAACCTTATTATGGCTATATTTACCTGATAATTATATAAATACAATTAAAAATTTGGATGCCTTTGATACTCTATTAAAGGCTTCCGCCCCAGACAAACTGCCGGGTTGTCATATGTTTCCTATTTAAATCCACTTACAGTAAGATTCCAAGGTTTAACATTCAATCGATATTAGTTAAGGTCTTTCACTTGCGTCCTGTCGACTCCCTTATATTGCTACGCCTAATTCAAAAAAATGTGATAACAACTTACAGTAAAGCTGCTAGGGTCTGTTTCAATCTTATTACCTTACGATAATTTTGACTGTTCGAACCGTACGTGCCACTTTCATGGCATACGGCTCACATATTATGATATATTATTTTTCTTTTTTTTTCTTAAACCCTTCTGATTACTAGCCTTTCACCCCTTACCACAACTTTATTATACGTGGTTAAATAACTCCTTAAGGGGGTTTATATATTATTTAATTTTATACTTTCCTGAGTTCATAGATTGTTTGATGTTAATCATATTATTTAGACCGGATTCAGTATTATGAGCATTTTGTTCCTTTAATTCTACTAATTTCTTTCATTTTAAATAATCTTCTGCTTCTTTATTTGTAAACATAGGATACTTATCTATAAACTTAATAATATCTGCAGCATTAGTGTATATATATCTTGATACAGATCTGACTTTTAATGCTTCTTCTTTATTAGTTATATCAAATTTAGGTTTCAGATATCCCGAAGCAAAATAGTTTCTAATAGCACTTAATATTAAAATATCATGCGTATTCTGACTAATTTCGAGAGTAGGTGAAGCTATTTTATTAATATTACCATTAGGTCTTATTCTTTCACCTATATAAAAATAGAAAGTACCTTCACCATTAATAAATGCTTGAAGTCAATTAGAATTAATGATGATATCCTTACTATTCTGTAAGAACATTCATTTATCTTCAAAAGGTCTTTTACTATTCATTAAACTTATAAGCTTTTCTATTTTGAATCTTCCATCTGTATTTAAATGTTCTTTATTTCGTACCATTAAAACTATTTGTTTAAAAGCTAAATAATTTAATTGTTTAGATGTGATTAAGGGATATGTATCAAAGTGAGGTATTATTTTATTAAAGATAGAATCTATGTCTTGTACTTTATAATACTTGTATCCTCTTCGATCTGAATAGACATGTCCACACATAAAAAATAAAATCTTTGAATAGAGTATAATATACCTGCAGAATCTTCTTTTTTATCTACTTTATAAATCAAACTAACTTTGTTACCCTTTTCAAGCCGACAAGAAAAGTTTCCTTCGCTATCAGTGAATCCTGTTATTCAATTAGGTTCTAAAACAATAGATGGATTGTCCACACTTCAATCTTTGGTTGCTACATGAGTTAAAGCTAAATAATAAACATAATCGTTAATTTCTGTAACGTTATAGTTAAGTATAATCAATCCTATAGTAATAAGATTGATTGTATTTTTTAAAAGGAAAAATATATTTGTAATCATATAGTATTAGATATAATATGTATTATGGTTCTATTTGAGTGTATAATCTCTATCAAAGTTTGGGGGATTAGCCCTCTCTGACCACGATGCCTTCCTCATTGCACTTGCTTGTAGCTTTACGGGTAATTAGAAAGAAAAATAGATCTTATAACCAAAATACAGTGTTAATATAAAATATATTTAAAGACTAATATACTAAATATAAATAAATTCATAATATCAGAACTAAGTTAGCATCCTTTCGGATTCGTAATAGTACGTATCCCTATCATTACAATAAGACATTAGCTTTTTAGTTCGTCCTTTACCCTCTACTCGATATTTATTCTTACGAATAAACCTCCTTACAATTTTTGTTTTAATTTATAAGGTGAAATATAGGGCTTACCTAGTTTCTATTATAATACCTTATTAATATTCTTAGGACTCTACTATATATATACTCATGTGAGATCCATTAAAAAGAACGCGGGAAGTCCTTTTGCAATAAATATATACTTCGTACGTAGATTCAATAAGCTTGTCCTTAAATATTTAGCCCTTACAGAGGCTTCAAGCCTTAAGATTACTCCTAATGCCTGCTCTGGGGACTCAGATAATGGATTATCAGGCGAGTTTACATCGCATTATTATAATAAATTTATCTAGTCGCGTTTTATTTTCCCGTCCGACCATAGACAAACCGCATCTTCACGGCTAATTCAATTTCACTGAGATACTTGTAGAGACAGTGGCGCAATCGTTACTTTATTCATGCAGGACCGTATTTAGCGGACAATGAATTTTGCTACCTTTGGATCCTTATGGTTAAGACCGCCATTGACCAGACTTTCACTTGGTAAAAATATCTCACCTCGTTTATATTAATGGCATTGGGCAAAATTCGACAACTATACAAGTATTTTCATCTTAGCAGTTATCTGTGTTTTTAGTAAACAGTCGGTGCGCCCGATTTTGTGACACCATCGTTTTTCTTAAATCCTTTATATACTTTGTACATATATATTGCGATTTAAAAAGTCAAAGTAATTAAACTTTATTTTTGATGGTTCCTCATCTCGTCTAACTTATGAGGACAATTTGCCGAGTTCCTTAACAAGCATTATCTCATCGCCTTAGTATACTCTACCTACGAACCTTTGTCGGATTAGGGTACGGTGGACTAGTAAATTCTTTTCAAGATCTATATTCTCTTATAATACTTCTCTCTCCCTTCCTTTATTTATATTAGATATAAATAAAGGAGTATGGAAGGTCATGCTTCTATATAAATATAAAAACTCAGTATTACAGAGTAATCTTATAGTGTTAGTATAAGGATTTTCTTTACTATACTCATCGACAATTTCTGTCTTAGAGGCCGCATTCACGTTAAGCGGTTAAACCTAGATTAACAACCCTTTCGTATTCGGCGAGAAGTATTATAACTTCTTTTTACGTTACTCATGTCAGCATAATCTCTTCAGTTTCGTCCGAACAATGAAACACTGTTCTTCGTCCTCACTGAATGTTCCACTACCTACTTCATATTAAGTCCTTAATATAAAATAACACAGTATCGGTAACCGTCATAGATCCGTTAAATTTTCGGCGCGTTTCTCCGGGTCTCCTTTGCTTCACTACTAAGGTAATAAAGCTATTGATACATTTAGACTATTGCGTTGTTACACGATCTCAAACACTCGCGACTGCCAGGCGAATTGAATAGTTGTATACGGAGAAAAACTTCCTTATTTTCACTTAAACGATATTTTGGAACCTTAAACATGTGCTCACGACTGTTTTCATCTCGACCACCCACCTTATCATGAATAGTCTGGCTATCAATAAACAATTTATGTAATTCCGAGGTTAACTACCAAAGGTAGGGTTGCAAAGCCCCCCAATTTAACTTTAACGTATGGTAATCAAAGCTGTACCTTCATAAATCTCAATATTGATGTGATACTTAAATATCTTTCGTGGAAAACCAGCACAATAGGTTAGATTGGCCTTTCACCCCTTACCACAGTTCATCGGAGAATTTTGCAACATTCAACCGTTCGGGCCATTATACCCTGACCATGGCAAGATCACCTATCTTCGGGTCTAATACGAATAACTATACCATCTATATTATATATAGTAGTCGCTTTCGCTAAGGTTATTAACCTTGCTACTCCTATTAAGTTGCTGACCCATTATACAAAAGGTACGCAGTCGTTAAATTAAACTCCTGCTGCTTATAAAGTCACTTCTTCATTCCGTTTACTCCGAGCTTACAGCCCGTATTTAATGCACTTTCCTTCACAGTACTTTGCACTATAGCTATTTTTAGAGTACTTAGCCTTAGAGGATGGTTCCCCTATGTTCCGACAGAATTTCCTCCGTCGTACTCACTTGATAAAATCCTTTAAATAAAATATTTAAAGGATTTAAATATATATATATTTATTTAAAACGGGACTATGACCCTCTATGGTTTAAACTATTGATTTAAAGTCAATAATTTACATTACGTAAAAATACCCAATTAGAACTTAATGTTCATTTCCCTTGCCCTTCTAGGAGCAAGGGAATGGACTACCTCCTAGCAATAAACATACTTTAACACATGTAAAGAGCTAAAAAGGTATAAAATGTATATATATTTTGATTAAAGGCTAGTCTGTTTTCACTCGCCGTTACTAACAGAGTCTCAGTTGATTTCCTTTCCTTTCCTTACTTCGATGATTCGGTTCGGGAAGTTATGATAAAAAAGGTTTCCCTTAGGAAAGCGACCCAGTTGAAGGGCTGCCCAATGAAGTTTCCTTTTTCTCTAAAAATGCCTTGATTTCCGAAATAACCTCTTTAAATTACTTTCTAGTGTTTTCCATATATGCACCGATGCTTTTACATAACTAGGATATAATTTGGATGTAACAAATATTAACAATTTAAACCGCCATTTTGAAGTATTTAATTGAAGATACATAATTGACAAATTCGATACTAAGAAGTAGGTACTGCATGGATAAAAAAAGGGGGGTTAAATATGAGTAAGTTATAGATACTAATTAAGATTTAGAGCTTAGTTTTACAATATACATTCGTGCTACTTGTTGTAAAGTAAATACAGGTAAAATGTATTTAGAGAAAACAAAGATTAATGCAAGTAAAGTTAAAAATGAGAACGATAATTGATTTAAAAAATAAAATGGAATTAATTGTGGCATGAACTTTAAAATTATTATATTATTATACGCGCCCTTCCTATATTTATATAAAAATATAGGAGATACAGGGCTGTTCAACTTCTACTCAATAGAATACAGATATAACCAGCCATGGATCACTTCGAGGGGATATAAGCTGGGAAAGTTACAAATATAATTCTGAAATTGTACGAAGCACCTAGTATTAATACTAAGAAGAACAAGTCTAGAGTACTTTTAAGAGTCAAATAGAGTGTGCTTCCAACTCTTTTTAAAAAATTAATCAGAAAACAAGTCCTTACCATAATGTACTTACGCACTTCCTCACTTTTGTTGGGAGAGATGGGAGAGGATAATTGGCTAATTTGAAGAGAAGTCTCTCGTAGAGCCACCGGACCCCGCCCTACCTTGCCCTGTATTTAAATATAATATCAATAAAGGAGCAGGGAGGTAGGGCGGGGTCCGGGCCAGTAATTATTATTAATATAGAAATTAAGCTTTAACGTATTATTAAAAATAATATGTATAGGTTCTATTTCTCTTAATACTGCATTTACTTCCCTCCCTACCGGGCCCCCTTCCTATATTTATATATATATATATATAAATATATAAATATAGGAGTAGGGCCAGCACTTCTTTTTATTTTTAATTTCAAATAAAGATATAACATAAGGGATAGCGAGGGATAGGAGTAGAGGGCTTTCCTAGATCTTGCTTCTCGAGTTAAAATATTCGAAGCCTCTAATATCAAATATAGGAGTTAAAGGTTAAACAATAAAAAGGGGTTTCATGAAATTAACATATTAAAAATGTATATTAATTAGCTACCTCATCAGTATACACTAATGAATAGGAATAATCACACTACGTCGACGAAATGTCAATATAGAATAGCTGATTCGAAACCTAAGTGATGGTTATTTGTAGAATGGTAAGATAAAATTCTAAAGAATCCAACTAGGATAAATAAAGTACCTACGATAACATGAAGTCCATGTAGACCAGTAGAGGCAAAGAATACTGTACCATACACACTATCTGCTATAGTGAATCCTGCTTGTTGGTATTCCACGTACTGTAACCCTGTAAAGATTAAAGCTAGTAAGATAGTATAGAATGTTCCGAGAATTGCAGCACTTCTATTACCTTGGATTAAGGCGTGATGAGCTCATGTAATAAAAGCCCCACTAGATAATAAAATAATAGTATTTAATAAAGGAATTGCAAATGGGTCTAGAGGTGTAATACCTATAGGAGGTCAAGAACTTCCTAATTCTATAGTAGGAGCTAAACTAGAGTGGAAATAGGCTCAGAATACACCTAAGAAAGCGAAAACTTCACTCACAATAAATAAAGCTACCCCTAAAGTTAAACCTTTTCTAACTTCAAAAGTATGGGATCCTAAATAAGTCCCTTCTGCAATGATATCTCTAAACCATAGAGTCATAGCACTAGCTGTTAAAAAGAAACCTAAACTAAGTAGATATCCACCTGATACGAATCCGTGCATATAAAGTACTGCAGAAACAGTTAAACTTAATAGAGCTAAACTAGTTAATAATGGTCAAGGTGATTGATCTACAAGATGATAAGGATGTGTTTGATAATCTGTTCGTTGTATATTTGTCATATTTGTATAATGTGTCTCCATAGGAGTATAACACCAATGGGCTCATCGTAGTATAAGTACGATGAGGGCGTATTAAGAAATAACGCTAATTGATTGCTCAGAGCTATTTAAGTGTAATATATAATATATATTAGTTTTGTTGATTCCCCTTTATAAAAGGTATAAACAGAATGCGTTGAATAAAATATTCAACTTAACTACTCTTTCAAAGACCAAATTTTATTTTATGTATATAAAATATATCCGGCCCTCCTTTATTTAAATATAAATAAAGGAAGGGGGCCCGGTGGCCCTACTCCTATATTTTTATATATATAAATAAAGGAAGAGAGGGAGGGAGGGATAGGGATGATGGCTACAACCAACTAGTAAGATAGAGAAGGCATTAGGGCCTTTTTTGTAGGAGTAAAGGATTAATAGTAAAAGAGAATGTATATATTTAAATGAACTTTTCATAGGCATTTATGTTAATAGGTAGAGAGATATATATATTATAATGTATAAAATGGAGGTACTCTTAGTACAAATAAGTAGAGTTAAAGAAAGAAGCGTATGGTGCAGTGGCTTAGCACGTTTTGTTGATGACGAAAAGACATTTGTTCGATTCAAATTACGCTTAATCAATTTATAATAGGAGCCCGGGGTCCCTTCCTTTATTTATATATAATATAAATAAAGGATTAGGGAGATATTTAATACCCTCCTTACTTTTTATTTAGAATAAGCGTAGTATAACGTAAAATAGTACTTTATATACTTTCTTAAAATAGTAAAGTAACTCCCTGTGCTAGTATATAGATAATATTTAAAGGAATATAATACTTCTATAATATATACAACTAAATCAGCAGTAAACTAACTGGAAAGTTACACGCTTTGGGTGTGTGTTTTGTTGGTTCGAGTCCAGCCTGCTGAAAACCTGTTTAATACCTTTACATAAAATCTGTATGTACTGCATAAACTATACTGGCATGTATTAATTATAGAATTGAACTAATCTGAAGTAAGAGTGTTGCAAGTGTTTTTATATTTATTTATTTTAATAATGATTCTGATGATGAAACTATTCTAACTGAAGGATCTTCTAACGTACGAGTTATTAATAGACCTCCTGGTACAAGTTGATAAGAATCTAATTCTAATTCAATCACGAAGCCCGGGGGCCCTGCTCCTTTTTGCAAAAAGGAAGAGAGGGAGAAATTTATACTTCCACTCATACAGACGCTAATGATGAGGATATATTAAATGCAGTTGCAACTTATTCTATACATAGTAAATCCGATTTAAGTATTAGTAATAAACCCCATTCTTCTGTAGAACGTAAAGAATTCTTGTATAAAGATTCTTTGGATATGGAAAATTATCAACGAGGGTATACGTGAAGTCTCTAGTAGAAATGATCGTTCTTTTTGATTAAATGAAATGAACCTTATAATAATAAGGGTAAATCTGTACTAAAGATTATATAATGTTACTCCTATCCCAATCTAACTGTAGGTATAGCTAATGATCTGGAATTTAGTTCTTATTTTTATAAAAAAGTGTTCTCTTATTAATAAAAATACTATAGATAGTACAAAGAAATCTAATTTATGCTCTAAGAAGTACAGAAGGTTATAGTAATAATGTTATTTTCATTAATTTGAACAATACTGAATTACGTTAAAAACTTTAGTTAAGCACCAAGATTCTCTCGGGCGAGTATAATCAATATATAGAAATGGATATTTTAGGAGTTTAATAATAGACTGGAGAAATTAATTGATACTGATAAATCTATTGTGTTTAGATTACATTTAATAAAAATAATACTAATAATGTATAATTTGTTTGAAAGTTAATTTCCAAATATAGAAAATTACTTATTTAGCTATACAGGAAAATGATACTATTCTTCTACTAAAAAGATTCTTCTCCTCTCTCCTTAATAAGTGATATGAGCAGTACTAATAATTAAACAAGAAGGAAGTAACAATACGATGAAGGAGGGGATATTCCTTGCTACCTATTCCTCCTTTTTTAAAGGAGGAGAAGTATCAAGCATCTGTAAACTGATCAATCATTAGTATATAATCAGTACCCTTTAATGTTAGAAACTAGAATTTAACTAGTACTTATAATTTATTTATGCTATTTATTGGAATTTATTATGTCTTTGTAGTGTAATGACTTCGCCCGTTAGGGGATTCCTTTTCTTACCGCTTATAATATAATAGGCTAGGATTACAATTACCTTCTCCTCGTAGAGGCTATTTACTATTAGTATGCTATAGATTTTCAATATTTAGACTTTCTATTTTACGAGTAAAGAAGGGAGTACAATAAAAGCATCAAAGGCTTTTGATACTGAATATGCTAAAACTAGTTATTTTAGAATAAACAACAAAAAGGGTGATGCCAGAATGGTAATAGGCGTTGTCTGTAAAACAACTGTATTTTTATACGGGGGAGGTTCGATTCCTTCTCACCCTACAATTTATGTTAAGACTATATATATAATTATACCTTTCTTCTGTATAATATAAAACTAATTATTGAAAAGGATATAAAGGCTTTAGCATAGCTGGCAATGCAATTCGCTCATAACGGATGTTAGAAGTGTTCGAATCACTTAAGCCTTATAATAATATAACCTTAATTAAAAATAGAAGAAAGAAAAAATTAAATCTATTTCTCCCGCCCTACCGGGACCCCTACTCCTTTATTTATATTTTATAAATATATAGGAAGGGGGCCCGGTAGGGAGAGAATGTATCTTAATATTGAAAGGAGGAGGTATATACTTATTTTTAATATAAGAGTAATATAGTAAAATATAGGAATTATGGCAGAGCGGTTTAATGCGGCCGTCTTGAAAACGGTTTACTTAATAGGTACGTTTGTTCGAATCAAACTAATTCCGGGTTATATAGTATTATATAATACTATATATAGTAGTTGTTATTTTAACAAATTAAATTAGTATTACCTATGGTTTTTTTGATTTAGGTTATATTAGTATATCTATAGTCACATCGTTCTATTTACAGATAGGTTGGGATTATGATTATAATATTTGTAATTTCTCCCTCCCTACCGGGCCCCCTTCCTTTTTGTATATATATAAAAATATAGGAGTAGGGCCACCGGGCCCCCTCCCTTTCTATTTAATATAGATATAAAGGAGGGCGAGTATTCATTATATCTGTATTAACTTCATTTATTTTTTAAAGTCCCTGTATTTGTACAAGAGATTGAACATCAACTACTTTTCCTAAAATTTTTACTTTTTAAGTGCCCATTATATACTAATAAATGCTATTACAATAAATTTTATCTTAAATATGTTATGTATAGAGTTATATAGTAATTAGATTAGAGGAGTCACAAAGTTAAATATATATATTTATACATATTAGACATATTACACATTATTTGATATAATATATTATACAATTACTCTCCTTATTATTTATAAGGACTTGACTTTAAACAAAGGTAGAGGTAAGCAGTACTATACATTTAAGTATACTAGTGAATGTATTTTACATCATTATAATATATTAATATACTATCCTAATATAAAATATTACGTAACAGGATGTTTATTTCATAATATAAATAGGACTTATTTATAATATGAAAAATAATTAGACATTAAAATATTTATTTTTTAATTTGTTACTTCGTCCTAGTTTACTAATCCCTTTTATATTTGTTTGTATTTGTACTTTTGATTAAAAAACTATGTAATAATATTATTCACGTGCTATAAATAATCTATTTTAGATGTATTCTTAGCTTAAATACAAAATTAGAATGTATTAATTATTATACTTTATAATTTTGATTAAAAAAAAGTATCATATATTGTTATATAATTAATAACTCTTCCTATTTATATAAATAAACACACATTGATAGTAACCAGTATATATAGTAAATACAGCGAAGAAAAAAAATAGTATCTCGTATTATACAAATAGTATAACTCTAATTAAATATGTTCGTTCCTAAAATCATTTTAGCCCTGTACTCCTTCCTTTATTTCTAGATAAGAGAGGGAGAGACTCTCTCTTCTCACTCTTAAATTGAAAACCAAACTCTACAGGTAAGGTATAGCCCCAGGTCCTATTTTTCCTGTATTGTTTGTTGTTGTTTTTTAATTAAGAAAAAGAGTAAGAACAATAAAAAAGGGGGTTTAATTGTTATGTATATAAAATATAAGTTTATGGATTCACCATATAATAGGGCGTTTACTCCCTTGTAGATTATTTTTTTAAATAATACAGCCACAGCTTCCACTACGGCTACTCTGCTAGGACTTACGTTCAATTACTATCAATGATTGGAAACACAAATATTATATCCAAAAATAGCCGTCAATTATTACTAACCAACTCTTCTCTTTTTTAATTCTAATACTATAATAGATCTTCCTCATTAACTAGCTTCCGTACGTTGACCGACAATTAGTTCATTCCAAATTAAAAGTTCACCGTTGCGTACTTATCAACGATTACTCGAAATTCCTCCTTCATGCTGCCGAGTTTCAGGCAACAATCCGTTTTCAGCCTATTTTGATGATTAGCTCCTCTTTAACCCGCATAAAAATATGACATTGGGCCGTTTTGCTTCACTTTGTCTAGACTTTTGTGGCACGACTGTAGCCCACACTATTCGGGTCATAAGGACTTGTCTTGGGCCCATACTACTCTTTATATCAAAGAATCACCACTAAGTTCAAATTAATGGTAGGGATTGCGTTCGTTATCGGAATTAACCTAACAGCTTACGCCACGAACTGAAGACAGCTATGTAACACCTGTATGCTAATAATATTCTCTCCCTCTCCCTTCCTTTATTTAAATATAAATAAAGGAGTAGGGCGGGCTAGAATACTATATACTCAATACTAATAAAAGTTATTTTGAGAGCTATTCAAAGCGTGGTAAGATTTTTCGCGGACTGTCGAATTAAACATCATGCTTCACTTCGTTTGCTTTAGAACCGACTAATTTTTTTGTTTTCACTTTTGCAAGTATACTGGCAAGGCGGAATGTTTATCGTCTTTCACTTCGATACCCGAGTAATCACTAGAGCATCTTACATTCATCGTTTACGGTTGGGAGTACAAAGGTCTCTAATCTTTTTTCCTGCCCCAACTTTCGTGCCTCAGCGTCAATCTTTAATGGAAGACGGCCTCCGCCTTTAGTTTTCCACTTAGTATTTAAGAATATCATCTCTCCACTAAGCATTGAATCAACCTCAATTAGATTCTAGCTTCAATAATTTAAAGCTGCCTGCGCACCCTTTATGCCAATTTAAGATGACTAACGTTCGCGTCTCTGGTATTACCGAGTCTGCTGGCACCAGATTTTGGACGACACTATTACTAAGGGTATATCATTTGTTTCCTTAGGTTAGATTATGTATTCTTTCAGTTAGCTCGTTCACTCTTGCGAGCATTGACAAATATTCTCGGCTGCTGCTAGTATAAAACTACTCGGGGCCATTCCATCCCCAATGTGGCCAATAACTCTTTCAAGCTTGGCTATTGATCTCAGGCTTGGTAAGCACTACCCCACCAACTACCTAGTCACTATATATCAAAATCCTACAGCGAGAATCATCTCTTTGTAATTATTCCCCATTTATGGAATCTATAGGGTATCCAACATAAATACTCACCTCTACACCTTTTTAGATTTAATACTAAAAAAGATTTGCATGCCTTAAAACTACTGAATAACGTTCAATCGGAACCAAAATTAAATTCTATTGCTAGTTAGAAATATAAATGTTTACATTTATAATCGTATAATATACACAATACTCTATATAAAAAGTTGTGATTTTTTATTGTTTGTCTCTTTTACAGGATGTTATATGTTTTTAAGAAACTGCTTTTTCTCCCGGTAGGGCCATTTTACTTTATAATGAAAAAGTAAAGTACGGAAAGAGGGAGTCTATGAGCATGAATATGCTTAGGCATAGCTCTTCCTCTATTTTTAAAAATAGAGGAAGAGCAACACTTCTAACCTGCCTTGGTAGCAGTAAATAGCTTCAATTTATTTACTAATACAGTTCATATCCTCTATACTAGTTTTAGTATAGTACTCTATACTTCTTATTTAGTATCCAATCCTTATTATTGGCCTGGATATATGAATTAACATGGGGGCCCTTCCTTTTTGCAAAAATAAAGATATAACATAAGGGATAGCAAGGAACCCCGGGTATTTATATTTAAAGGTCATACTACTCTTATTACTGCAGTAACTTCCATTATTCATTGGGCTGTCTAGTTGAAGCATTCAATCTGTTTACTAAACAGGGGAGAGCCCTGTACTCGGCTTTGACTTATTTTCACTCTAAAGTGAGAAGTGCCTAGAGTTATATTTTATCTGCTGATGTATTATATGGTATATTTTCTAGCCCCTCCTTTATTTATATAAATAAAGGGCAAGGTAGGGCGGGGCCAGGGAGGGAGGGAGAGGGGGTTTAATTAGTTTGAATATAAAATTATACTTGGTAAAGTAAAGTTGTAACCGATAAGTGTAAAGTATCTAATATTATATTAGGGAATATACCTAGAGCTAGAGTAGGTATTAATAATGTAAATAAAAGCATAAACTCTCTTCGGGATACATCACTAGTTACTGGTAAATATTTACTATAAGAACCATAAGAGATTCTATTATACATTCAGATAGAGTAACAAGCACTGAAGAAAATACCTGTAGATCCTAGCAGCCCAATTATAGGACTTCTTTGGAAGATTCCAGATAAAGATAAGAATTCACCTACAAAATTAAGTGATAATGGTACTCCCATATTAAATAGAGTAAATATGAAGAACATAATAGTAAATACCGGCATAGCTAAAGCCATACCTCTATAATAGTTAATTGTTCTTGTATGGAATCTATGGTAAAGAATACCACCTACACAAAGGAATAATGCGGGACTTACAAATCCATGCGCTATACTTAATAGTATAGATCCTTCAATACCCACAAGAGTATTAGAGAATAAACCTAATATTACCACGGCCATATG